>Ga0126336_10000663_pt1 | contig 15192 bp, 11 predicted proteins | sample SidCmetagenome_FD_92530 | JGI IMG/M metagenome (GOLD analysis project Ga0126336, IMG submission 92530) | Coral microbial communities from El Islote,Puerto Morelos, Mexico - Siderastrea C C metagenome | ecosystem: Host-associated > Invertebrates > Cnidaria > Coral | place: El Islote,Puerto...
CACCTGAAAAGCAATCACACAGATTACAGGGCAGAATTTCAGCTTATTATTACAGGTTGAAATGTGGCTCAATCAACTGAACTTACCAGTTTCTATTCTCTGAGGGGGTTTGTCTTTCTTTGTCTCAGAGGTCAAGGTTGTCACAGACTGTAATAATAACAGTATTTATTTTCAATGTCATACCTTTTTCTGCAGTGTTGAATTATTTCTTGTCTTTCCTCTCTTGAAAGATCCGACTTGTGCTTGGTAAAAATATCACACAGTAAAACAACCTTTAAAATTCCTGGAACAACAAGGAAATTATAGCTGCATTAGATAAACATAATTAACTGAAGAACTTTCTTTCCTCTTACACACTAGTTCTTCCTCACCTATGGCTAGTTGTCTCAAAGCCATCTTTGTCGCATCAATAATTTTTGATGGGCTGTTATTGTGACGGAGACTTGTAGCAAGGGATTCAGACATCTGCAAGATGCACTCCAGAATGCTGTGCAACTCATTCATCAGGCTTCTAATCCCTACAAGAAAAAATATTAAATCATGAAAAGCCTGTTCTATTACTGAATTGACACACACCTGATGTTTTGAAATAGGTTGACTACTGGTAATTTAAGGCAGAAATAAGAGAAATAAATTTTGTTCACACACCACCAGGTAGACACCCAAAGGTGAAAACACTTTGGGTTGATTGTCGACCATTCGGGTGCTAATCTATTAAATTTCAACTTTCGCTTAACCTTAGATTAAATCTCTTTTTTTCACAATTCTATAAAATTTATTAATCCTGCCTCTTCTTTTTTGCAAACTTCTGAAAATAATTTTAAAAAAATTATGAAATATTTATGGAGCCTATTAAACACTACAAGACTATGATGAGATTCTTGGATAATTTGTGCAGAAACCTCAGTGAGATTATAGTAGAAATAGGATGCAACTGAAGAAAATGCAGCTTTCAAGTGAGAACCATCCCCTTATTAAGAGGGTATTTTTAACTTTATTATTGACATTTATTTACAGAGGCAGACCCATACAACAAATGGGAAGGGGTGGGGGTTCAGGGCTGGGTAAAAATTGTTTTAGGATAGGAGTGGCACTCCACCCCCCACAATCTAGAGTCACCATCAAGTATTTTTGACTTACTATTTTTCACAGCTGTTGCTTCAAGAAACTCATCACATAGCTCTCCTAAATTACCAATATTGCTGCCATTCTGTTGTGAAATTCTTATTAATTCTTTTGCTGTGTCTTCAGAGATGTCACTGGGCAAAGAGCAGGTATAAAGGTAGTGTAAAAGTCCGCGCAGGACATCTGAGGACAGATGCGTGAGGAAAGGTGGAATCTTGTCACATGTAAAGACATCAGCAAAGAAACAACAAAGAATGGTCTTGTGAACTAAGAACTAAAAAAAGTGAAAATAAGTTGTAACATTACAAAACATACATAAAATTAACACATTGCTAGTGAAAGGGGTCCTACTAATGAAATTTAATGCTTATCAATTAGTTTTTGGAGATGCGATGGTCTAGCAGTTAGAGCATTAGACGTTCAATCTGTTCCTTTTAAGACTAGAAAGCTTACCCCTTATTGTCTCTCTCAATGGTAGTATATGAATTGGTACCTGAGTAAGCTGTTACGGAAACCTAACAAAAATGCTAGAAGCAACCGAGTGGGGGACTACCATCAAATCCGGGGGGGAGTAGTACTCTGGGATGAAATATAAATTTATCTGTCCCAACTGTCATCATTCAAATGTCTTTAAAGTCTGCTCCTGCTAATTTTTTTTTTAACTGTGATTTTTTTTCTTGCTCACTTTTTTTTGTTGCATAAAATATCTTAATAGTTAGGGTGTAACAGAAGGTGGGTAAATTTCTCTTGTTTTTATTTTATTGTGGGTGGGTTCAAGGTGTATGGACCTCGTAGGGGACTGCGTATCTTTCGTCCTACACCCAGCACTTGCATTAAATCAGAAATTAAATAAATAAATCAATGATAGACTGAGCTTCATGATTTTGCTGGTAACAGAACTGGAGTTAAACTCTGGCCATGAGGGTCATTACATGCCGTGTCCGATGTGTAACCAACCTGCTACCTGCACCTGTCATTTAAATTAAGAATTAAAATTATTATATTACAAATACCTTTTCACCGTTGCTGGCAATGAGAGTGATATCCGTGAAAAAACCTTCACTCAAAGCAGAAAGCAAAGTATACGGATGGGATGAAAGAATCTCAGATTCAACTCCATCTACCTAGAAAGAGAAATAAATTTCAAAAGAGTAGAAGACAGATAATTGACTACAATCATATATAACTGTTTGGCTTCTCCTGACACCTTGTGAGCACGCATGCACAGTATCTGCAACTATCTCTATGCAGATTTAAATTAACACCTACTTACCTTTTGACAGCATAGCTTCAAATGTTTGTCATAACACAACACTAGCTGATTGGATTCAAGCGTACACTGAAAAGCATTAATTAAAAATTAACACAATTTGTTACTCAAGACAGGTTGAGAGAACACTGACAAATGGAGAAAAGAACACAAACAAGTGAAAGTGAACAATCGACAATAATATTAAATTGATTAACGTCTGTGTAAACCCGTTTAGGTAGTAGAGCACTATTTAATGGTGCCTACCTTTAATCCAATTCTATCAGCATCACTACCATAACAAATCAGTTCTCCTTCAAAGCTATCAAACTAAAAAAGGCGAGAGAAAATAGAGTAAAGAAACTAAATATCTAACAATACAAAAAATTTCAAAACATTTGACAAAATTAACTGTCTGGGTTGATCAACCCAGGGCAAGGCGTAGTTTACCAGAGAACGTCAACAAGCTGAAGTCACAGAGAATATCTGTTATTTACCATCTGTGGTATCTGTTGTACTGTTACCACTTGGAAACAATGTTTTTCCCAATTTTGACAATTTTTAACTCAAATTTGGTGATTTGCCATTAATTATTTTAATAACTAAAACTTTCTGGAAATTTTGGTTGGAAGTTTCCAGCTACAAGGAGCACATTCCATTTGAAGTTAACATGTGAGTAAACCCATTATTTTGGTTGAGGTGAAAGACTTATGAAGGCAGTAAAAGGCCTGGAACTGGTTTTGAAAGGTTCCTACTGGGAAAAACAGAAAACAATTTTTTCAGCCAAGCAGACTAAAACATTTTTTGGTGGGGGTGCAAATGCACTATGTTTAATTTGCTGCTCAGTACTAATAAAATCCCACTTGATTACACTCTCCATCAAAGGCTCTGAATATGAGGGATAAAAAAACTTGTTTAAACAAACCACAAAAGTTTCACAAGAGAAGAAAGGGAGATCAGTTTCTTGTTCCAAGGCTGGCGGCATCATCCAGATCAGATCCCCACCTTCCTCCAGCTGGAATTTTAGGCTAATGATGGAAATGGAGACAGTTTATCAGAAAATAGAGCACTATTGCCATTACACAATCACATACCTGCCAACTTTCCCTTAGTCAAATGCATGAGAGTTTCATATCCACATCTAAATTTCCGAAAAACTTCTGACGACATCTGGACATTACCGAAGATGTCCCGACGACCTCCAAACATTGCCGATGATTCCCAACGATGTTCCGATGATTTCCGAAGGTTGCCGAATGTTGCGGGGGGAAGTTCGAAATCTCAGCGCAATCTCGTTATTTAGGACTCAAACACAACAGTTAGCACCGTTCACCAGACAATTGTAGGTGGATATTGAATTGAATTTTTCACGTTAATAGTTGATGAACAAGTAGTCCTCGATGCGTGAGAACGATGTTTTTGATCCCGGTGTAAGACTCAAGCATAATGCGTGAGAGTTTGGCAGGTATACAATCACTTTATGATACTACTAAGTCTTGTAAAAGAATCCCCAACGTATTACTCAAAACAAACTCTGAAATCCAGTGGAGACAGACTGATCTAAAGATTTCAAAGAAATGAACTCAGCTTGATGCCGTCATCAAACTAGTCATCAAAATGATAATGATGATAACTTAATATGTGAATTTGGATGGGGGAATAATGGTCTTATAATCGACATAATCAGTGCCTCTTCCCTGACAGTTTTTCCCACAAGTCCTGGTTAGGAAGTAGCCCAATATTTACACTTAACTATGTAAGGTGATATGAATAATAATGAAACTTAATTCAAATATGATGTAAAGCTAAAGGAACCCTGACGTGTATGGCATCGTTAGTTAAAACTTTTAGATGATATCTTCTGATATGCTTAGTTAAACATGAACAACTATACAGGGAAAAAAGAGACGATCCTTAAACAAATTAAAATGTAAGGTGACTGAATATAATTTAAAATTTACAGCTGTTTAAGCTTAAATTGTTTACAGTCAAAGTAATTTACTTCAGAATCCTGAAGTGGGCTGGCGAAACATTTCAAACAACCAGACAGATTACAGGCTAATGTTCTCAGGAAAAACGTCGAGTATCTTTTAATAAGTTTAAAGAGCAAAACAGAGAATATAAGCTTTTGCTTACCCTTCAACAGAGGGATAACTTTCATCCGACAGCCTACAAGACACTATCTGCAAATTAAGATTCGAAGGAGGTTTCAAGCGAGCAAAAACGAAACAAGTTTACTGTCTACGTTTCATGTGTTAACTTACCTCCCAACAGCCAAGGAGATCATCTTCCGACGGTTTTCTACTAGAAAACCTATCCATTATATTTTCTGCGATGATCGAGCTGCTGACTGTTCGGAATCTCAACTCAACTTTCCTGTTTTCATTCCTTTTTCGCTGAGTGCGTGAGGAACCTGGGTCGAGCGGTAGAAAACACCCCTGCCCTCCCCACACAGTTACACGTTCTCCAGCGGACATTTCTTGGCCCCTTTTTAAACGCAAATTTACGTTACCAGTCCCTTTTCAAATTTTAGACTTAAATTCAATTTACGGTACACAGGAGCACAAGGATTTCTGTTTGTTTACTGTGCTCAGTCTTGCTCTTTGATTCACCCTTGCTGCCCTACCCCCACCCCCAGAGAAAAGGATGACATCATTCTTACCAATCCACACCATCCTTGAAGAAAAATTGCAAAAAGGTGATGATATTTTATCTTTTCTCTTGTTCATAGAAAATATATTTTGTGCCCTGCACGAGGTAGCTTAGCCTGAATTTTAGTTGCCTCCAAAGGTTGCTCACTCCGAGAGCTCTACTGCTGAGTACTGGGAGTGAGCGACTAGGGGCCCGTTTCTCGAAAGTCCCGATAACTTTTCGGCCCCGAAAAGCCATTTGTAAAAATATGAACAACTCATTCTACAAAGCCATTATTTTAACATGTCTGAAAAGATAAGAGATATTTAACTTCAAGCAAAGCTTCTTGCTTAAAAATGTCTTAGTTTACAAGATACAGTTTGAGTTATCGTGCCCCAAATCGGCCCGAAGAGTTTCAGGGCTTTCGAGAAACGCATGCCTGGGGAGACAGATGGAATTCAGGCTAGAGGTAGCTAGACTCTGGATACATACAAAATACAAAACTAGTTCCACTGGCACAAGTACAAAGCAGATTTAACAAAATTCTGATCCCAGAGCCACCTGCCTTTCTTAGCTGGCAGCACTAAGAGAGAAAGGGAGCCCTGGGGACCAGAATGGTTTAAACGTCTGGTTAACAGTCTCTTGGTGTATTGTGTGTAGTCAGGGGGATGAGCAGGGGGAAATGGACAGAAAGATAGATTACAAGGCATAAGATGAAGTTTTCTTGCTGAAACTAAGAAAATGATTAAAAAGAGAAAAACATTGCACTTTACCACAAAATTCAATAAAAAATTAATGACATTTTATTCAAGTGATTCCAATAAATAGTTACATTTGTCAAAGTAAGTTCTTTATCAGTCTTGTAACACAATACACCCAGAATGGAACTTTACGCTCAGGTGTCACAAATGTCTCACTAGTTACGCACTGTGCACTGTGGTAAAGACGAGATTTCTCTTCATGGAGTGCTTCACTAAGTTTTTTATTGTTTGTAACTACGGCAACCTGGGCTTCCAAATCATGGTATACAGAACGGTGTCCAAAATTAGGAGAGCCAATCAAAGTTAAATTTGGTAAGAGGTTCTTCGCAGGATAGTACCAAAGCCCTTTGACATGAAATGTCCACCCATCACGAACATATTCATGCAGAGAAACATGTTCCATCCGCTTGTATTCAATGATAAGATTGTAGAAATCCCGTGCTAGCAGAGTATAGGCATGGGGTATTCCACCTGGGGAGAGAGAAGTCACAATTATCACAGTTAAAAACAAGAATTAAACCAACTAAAATACAAACTAAATGAAAGACGTTTTTGTCAGAAGAGCCTAAATTTGTGTTTTCTCCTTACAGTCCCTCCATTTAGCCAAAAAAAACACATTAAACAGAGAATAAATGAGCAGGCCTGTTTCAATTAGCATGAAACGCTTTGCAGCCACTCCTTGAAAGTTTTTTCATTGTTGTGTAATGTGGACATACTGTTAATGATTGCCTGCTCTCCCAGTGGAGCTTGTTTAGTCTATTAATCCTTCCCAAAATTTTTAGTGGTTAATTTTTTAGTGATTAAAATAAATTTGAAGCAACCATGAGAAATAAGGATTTGATCTTCTCAAGAAAACAGTTCATTTAATACCAAATTCTCCCAACGTAGTCTGAAGAAAATTTTTTCAGGAAGAAAGGAGAATATTGAAGTAACTGAGAGGGCCAACAGTCTTACCAGCCACGCCTTTTGCTTCATAGAAACCATTCACAGTTGGATGTGCTGTTAGTATTTCACACTCAGCAGGTGCCTTCAATATCATGTTGATGTATTTTCTTGTTAAATTAAAATACCCAGAAGCCAAGAAAAGCTTGCTGCCTTGAGTCGCACTGCACAGTAACTCTGATGTAATAAACTCATCTTGACGAATTCCAAATGGAAACATTTGGACTAAGGGAACCACCCATGTGTCAAATTGTTGGTTTGGCATTCTTGACAAATCACTAAACATGTTTTCTTCTTTTTGCTTTTGTAAGTATTCTGACACTCTCTTCCCAGCCTCAGCTTTGAATTTCCTTCCACCATCAAATCCTTGAGTTGGATGCACTGGAAAGTTTATATTCATTGTTGTTGAATTGTCTGGTTGAAGATGGAGAGAGAATGACCTCACAGCTGAAACAAGACCATGGAAATAATCTGCCAAGGGTGCACAATTCTTGATTTCAATGTAGCGGTCCTGACGATTGGTGAAGTAGTCAGCACTTAAGTTTGCCCTGAGAAGAGAGGACAGTAATGTGAAATTAATACCAAATCCCACTGGTTAACAAAAATTACTAGAAATTTGTGCTGAGAAGGAAGGACAGTAATGGAAAATTAATGCCACATGATGCTACTTTACAAAAATTACCAGTAATAGTGGAGGTCCTGTAGAGGAGACTATACACACAAAATGGTTGTTCATACAGATAAGTGAGTCGCTTCAAACAGCCATGGCATGCCCACCATGTAAGTTCACAGCTCCAGAAAGCTCCTTTAAACCTTAATAGCTTAAATTAGAAAGCCTTGACTTACTTCGTGGTAATGTGGTGGCTGTTCTAGGTTTTGAATTCACTCTATAATAACTTTTCACACAATACCAGTGATATACCATACCTCCAAAACTGGCAAGTAACCATGAAGATCACCTTAAAAGGTCATGATTTTTCTATTACAATCAGCTTTTCTTTAAGGGCATCACAATAATAGTTATTATTAAATATTACAGGATTGCCACTAGCTTGTCAAGTAGCTGGGGAAATGCCGGTGAAAGTTGCCATGGAAAAAACCAATTGCCTTAGTACCTTAGCAGGCTGGCTCAAAAATTGCAATAGCTCGCTAGGGAAAATTCGTCCTGGCACCCTGCACTTGATGACATCCCTGTACTAATACAATGATTTACTATTATCACTGGTACAGTGTACCATTTATAATAAAGAGCAAAAAAAGAAATATTTTGATTTTTGTGATGTTCAAAAAAGAATAAAACCTTATTACCCACCCACTCATGATAAGGGTGTCATCAGTAAGGTAAACTTTTAAGTGTGTTAGAGCCACCGTCTCATTAAACCTCTCAGGAAGAAGCAGCTTGAGCAGTCCTCTCAGGCTTGGTGAGTGATACAAGGAAACCTTGACAGCATCAGTGAAGTTCTGAACCAGTGGAAGGAGCATGGTTCGGGAGTTGTGCTCTCCCCTGGATCCTCGGGTGTGCTCCAATAGGATTTCAACATTAAGGGAATGATCTGATGCAGCAGATCTCTTCACAGCTTCATGAATGCAGTCAACCTAATAAGCAAAATCATAGTATAATGATATGGATTTTTGTTGGAAGAATGCCTTTTACAGTGTACCCTTGACTAATACACTCAATGTAGTGAGCTCATAAACTGTCACTTAAATTGATTGATTGATCCTTTTCCTGCTTTTCTCAGACTTCCAGCTCCCATTTCTGACTAGATCCCTCCTCTGCACCCCACACTCTTCTCTTGGCATGCATGTGTGTGCTTGCCTGCTTGATTGAATGATGTGTGCAATAGAATGTTTACTGGACTGAATATAATGCACTTATCAATGTTAAGCCCCAGATTGGGGGGAGCTACCCCTGGGAAATTGACATTTTAATAACCTGACGTCACGAGGTCGCCACTTGAGCCCTCGCAAAACGACATCTGAGTAAGGAGAGCAAAATTTCCATACTGATGACGTGTCACTACCCAGATCTACAGTAGGTAGTGCTTCTGATTGGTTGAAACGAACTTCCCTCGCATTTCAACCAATCAGAAGCACTACCTAGATCTGGGTAGTGACACGTCATCAGCACGAAATTTTTGCGCTAGTTACTCGGACATCGTTTTGTGAGGGGTCAAGTGGTGACCTCACGAAACCGTCGGCTGTTTTCTCAGGCTACATTTTTAGGGAAGTCAAAGTGCCCCGGACAACAAATAAATGTCAAATAGCCCCTAGAGTAACTGTTCTCTGAAAGTCAAATAACTGGGGCACCGTATATGTTCAAAATCCCTACCCAGGGGACAGTCTTGTACGTCAATCTCCAGGGGATAGCCCCCCCCCCACCCCCATCCTGGGGCTTAACATTGATAGGTGCATAATTAAGAACTGCTCACTTACAAGTTGCTGCTCCTTATCCCCAGTGCCCAGATACAATGAAGCCAAGATTATCCTCTGTTTAGCTTTTCTGACGTTATGCTGAGTCAGAAAAAGGGAAAAATATAAAAGAATGCTAGAAAAATAAAAATTTATGAAAAGTTATTCAAAAATCGTACCTTCAGGGTGGTAAAAAATTGATCAGGTTCGTGCAAAACAGAAATATTTTTTCCGTTCACTGCAAACACAGGTGCATGTTCTCCCATCCATTTTACTATTTCTTCTGACGTCTGCCTCGCACTGGATCGAGTAGAAAAGCCAGTGGATGATGAAAAAAGCTTTGAACCTACCCACAAACAATATTTAGAGGATCTAGCGAATAAAATTGGCCCAAAATCGAGCACAGTTTGCATTTGAAAACGTGAACTGCCAAAAAACCACGATGGCTTTGTAACCAGGTCACAACTATATGTAACCAAGCCTTCCCAGGTTGCCAAGCGAAAGATACGACAACAAGGTCATCCATCTTGGACGGTGATTTTCTCTTTCGACGGTTTATTTGTATGTTATCGGCAACTTCAGTTGAGGGTATGTTTATAATGGTAGTTTTTCGTTGAACACCTCATCTGTCTTTGCGTTGAAAACAGCTGTGCAATTCTCAAAATAGCGAAAATCCAGTTGTTTCTGTCGTTGCAACAAAGCTTGCATGCTGCAGTAATTTTAGTGAACAAGAGACATAAAGCTTTTTTTTTTTTTTACCCAGGTCCTGTCTGTACATAACTAAGTCTTATATAAAATGGAGATTGTGTACGTTTACACAAAGAAACGAAGTGAATTTGGGCGTCAGTGTAATTTCTCTGATCGTCAAGCTGAGCTTCACGTAGACATAGCCCCTGATGAGAAACTTCTTCAAGATTATATTGAGAAAAATCCATGTGACACTGGTATTCAGTGTGTACAAGAAATGTCAGAGCATGAGGTGAGAATCTTAATGCTTAAGAATATATTTGAAGATATTGTGATCCTTAATTTCTGTTTCCACAGAGTTTTATAAAGTACATGTACAAGTGTGTACCACATACTGTGATTGGTTGAAAGTAAATTATTCACATTAACTCTATGGAAACATAGCGAATTATTTCAAATTTTTATTTTATAAAATTGAGAATTGTGTGTGAGTTTTTGGATATTAAAGGTTGTGGGGTTTCGGGGAACTTAACCCTCTAAGCCCCAGCATCAATTGCACAAATTCTCTTTCTGGTCTCCCAGACATTTTTTTAAGTACTATTTGGGAGAACTTAGTCTTACGTGAACATCAAGACCATGTGTCTTTGGTAATCATAGCTTTAATTCTCAACACCTGTGTGTATAATTTATAATGACCTATCTGATGAAGAGAAATTTTACGTTGATCACTATCAGAGGTTGAAGGGTTAAGACAACCATGGATACCCCCATTTGGCAGTTTCATTAACATGGTAAATGTGTTGCAAGAGTACTTTGTAAGATATTGTGATAGCTACCATAAGAAATAATAAAAGAGTTCTTTCCTTGTACATGTTGTGTTAATTGTAGGTGAATACAGAGAGGTTTGAAACAGAGAGTCGGGGTATAAACCATGTGGAGGGAGGATGGCCTAAAGACGTCAATCCTGCTGAAGTTGAACAAACCATTAGATACAGGAAAAAGGTGGAAAAGGATGAGATATACATGAACACCATACAACAACTTTCAAATGTAAGTATTAGTCTTTGATCGATTTGATCTGTTAATTGTGGTTTTTAGTGGCTGATTTTTATTTCTGATCTGCTGGTTAGGTTATGGAGCACTGCATCAAACAAAACAATGCAATTGACATCTATGAGGAATACTTTGCTGAGATTGATGTCGACACATCAGGAGATCCACCGTCTGCCAAAACTATCAATGTCTTCAGGTAAGTTCGTTATTGTTTTTAATGTTGGGTACATAAATGTTTTAGTCAGAAAGGGTTAGGGAATCTGGGTGTTCAAGGGATGCCCACGTGAAATTTATGGAAAGTGCCCCTTAATCTTTACAGCCAATTTCATGATTTGTCAGCTATGATTTGCTTCTCATGATACATGCATAATAACATTGGTGCTGGAAATTTGCATATCAACCGGTTCTTTATAATTGTTTTTTCCTCAGGAAGTTAGTAATTCCTCCATATACTTCTTTTGTGTGCAAATTTTGATCTTTATTTCGTGACCATGGATGAATTGTAGCTGGCAAGTCATAATTCGCCAACTGAAATGATTCACCCATGGTTGCAAGATAACTCTGGAAATTTGCACATGAAATGAGTTTTCAGGAGAAATACTAACTTTCTGAGATATAAACAGTCATAAAAGGCAGAAAATGTGATAATTTACATGTACTTCATCGCTTAGTGGTCATTAGAGAATCAAGATGGGCGACTCATAGCCAGTGAAACATGTTTGAAATACTCTGGTTGACAGATAGCAGTAAAATTGGCTGTAAGAATTTATGAGAGAACTTGCTTCCAGGATGCGTAACTTCACAGTGTTGAGGATCAGAGCCCAGTGGTATCTAGCTATTAAAAGCTTAGCTGTGTGTATGTGTAATTACACATTCATGTGCTGGTGCGCTCATGAGCACAAGCTCAGAAGTTTAAAACCGAGGCTAAGTGCCATTAAAATTAGGAAGCCACACAGTTGGATGCACAGGAATACCAGGCTTCTTTGTCAGTTTCTTTAGTGACAACTGTATAGTTACGTAAGTACCATAAATTCTCTATTAAGCCCCCCCCCCCAGGGGGGGGCTACCTATTTATTTCAAGCATGTTTGAGGGCTTGGTTGGTGGGGGGGGGGTTGGTGAGAGAGAGGGGGGGGCATTTAATTTAGCCAAAGTTATGCCGCTGGATACAGCAAAGATCAAGGACAAATTATTGTTTGAACATTGCACAAAAGCTTGTGTGTACCATCAGTGAATTATTGCCTATATTAGTAAGAGTAATACTGTTTTAAATTGCAAGTGTGTTGTTATTATTTTCAGAGATCCTCATGAGATGAAGCGCACAGCCACCAGTCTATCATGGTACCCTGAAAGCACTAGAAAACTGGCAGTGGCTTATTCCATTTTGGAATTTCAACAATTTGCAGGAGAAACTTCCATGGATTCATACATTTGGGATATTGGTAAGAATTTAGATAAGTATTAAAAAATCTACATTTACACAACTTACAGTTATTTCAGGACTGCTTATCTTAATTAATCTGTAACCTAGATACATTTTAGGTTCCATTATTTTTTATTGATTTTGTTTCGTTACAGAGAATCCGAACAAACCAGAATTAGCTCTTAAACCTGTGTCGCCTTTGGTTTGCTTGGAATACAATCCAAAGGATCCTCATATTCTTGTGGGAGGCTGCTACAATGGACAGCTAGGTATGAACATGTATCAGACTCTTGATAACTGAATTTCAACATGCTAAATGTATTATTCCAGAAAATCTGAACCAATCCCCACCCTACTGGAAATTTCAGTTTAGCTTCATTCTTTCCTGTAAAGTAATTCTTTCTGGGAACTCCTCCCCTTGGAATTTCCAATGACCCTCCTTGGGTTGAGTATGGATATTTTGTGGAACTGCACAATATCATTTTTTTCAATTTCTTATAGCATTCTTCTAAACAAACAATGCGTGACCTTGGATCAGGCCACATATTAAACAGTCTCACACTTCTTGTATTTCTTAGAAAACCTCAACATTCTTCCTTGTTTATGGTTGTCTTTCCAGGTTTTTGGGACACACGGAAGGGTTCACATCCTGTGGAAATGACAGCTATTGAGCATAGCCACAGGGATCCCATCTACAAGACAATATTCCTTCAGTCCAAGACAGGTTGGTATCATGGCATTTTCAGAAGCAACAATAGCAGAGAATGTACATTTTTCTCTCCAGTGGGAGCTAAGTGTAATTCTAAACTAAACTTTCTCCACAGGAACTGAATGCTTCTCCACTAGTACTGACGGGCAGGTTTTGTGGTGGGATATTCGTAAACTGGGCGAGCCTACAGAATCCCTGTTGCTGTGTCCAAATGCAAAGAAAGATCCCCGCCCACAGGGAGGGGTGTCACTGGAGTTTGAACCCACGATGCCGACCAAGTTCATGGTTGGAACAGAACAAGGTTCAGTGCTGTCCTGCAACCGTAAAGCCAAATCTCCTTCAGAGAAGATTGTCTGCTCATTTTCTCAGCATTATGGTCCTGTATATGCTGTTCAGGTGTGTGGGCATGTTTGCTTTTCCTTGTACTAAGTGAAATAAATTTTATGATAAGTTAAATTCTAAAATCAAACTGTGACGCTTTTGGTTTATTTTCACTTTGCAGCGTAATCCATTCTTCCCCAAGAACTTCTTGACGATAGGTGATTGGACAGCAAGGGTAAGGAAGACAAAAATGTTAACAATACTTTACATGGCTGTATCACCACAGTGGAACCTGTTAAAGTATCACAAGCTGGAAATGACCAGACCTCTCCTATTTGGGAATGCTTTCCCAAATAACTGATCCCATTTGAAGATTTTATCAAAATGACATAAGTTACTGCCTTTTGAGCTTTTAACATTCACTTCTTCTTCAAAGAGGAAAGGCTGATGTCGCTTTGCTAAATGCACTATATGCAAAACAAATCTTTAGTTAACTAAAATACCGTATTTGCCCTTGTGTAAGCTGCACCCGTAGATAAGCCACACCCCCTTTTTTGGAAGCTCAGAGTTGGAATTTAGCTGTTCAGGTAAAGTGAAAATTAATCAGTTGAAAGAACTGTTAGCGAACAAGATTCACCAATAAATGAACAGCGAACACAAACTTCTCCATTAGGGGCCACCACTCATCAAAGAAGCAGTGATTAACAACAACTTGCTTTTAGTTTGTCATATGTTTATTCAGAGCCATCTTTAGATGTTTTTATGAAGGGTAACAAGGTCATTTAGAACCCGAGTTATGGATGGTTTCATAGATAAGCCAAACCCCGGATTTTTAACCCAAATTTTGAGTAAAAAAGGAGGCAGCTTATATGCAGGTGAATACAGTAAGTACTGCATGTGATGACATCCACAATGTGAAAAAGGTGCTGTGATGATGTCCAGGGGTGAGATTCACAAAACCCTCCTAAGTAAAGATGCATCCTAAGTGTTGTTTTTTGACGATAGCCTACTGTTATTCCAGCAATAGCCTATTGTTATTTCAGCAATAGGCTATTGTTAAGAAACAATACTTAGGATACATCTTAACCTAGGAGGTTTTCATGAATCCAGCCCCAGGACCTCACCTGCAGCAAGTGGCTGCTCACAAGCAGTTCGACTGTACCCAGTGATGTAATCTCATCATACATGATGATTAAGTGTGATCACAAGGAGATGCTCTGAGGGTTGTATCTTTTCGTGTGTAAAATGTCTTAAACTTTTTATGATGCAATCAGGTTTGACTGCATATATTATTGTTTATTGGTAGATTTGGTCAGAAGATCTAAGGGAGTCATCCATCATGTGGACCAAGTATGTCATTAAATATTTTTCCCTTTCATTCTTATTAACCCACCTCGCTGAGTGAATTTTGCATGGACACCTTACTTTACCCCCTTACCAGGCATACATACCCAGGAGAAAGAGAGTTGGGCCCTGGTGGGTAGCTGCAATGTGGTAGTGAAGGGTGCAGACAGCTGGGCTGTAGCTAGTTTTTTTGTAAAGGGGGGGCACTCTCGCAAGTGCCGAAGGCATGAGCCTTGTAGGGGGGTCTGGGGGTATCCTCCCCCAGAAAATTTTCAAATTTGGAAGCTCCGAAACGCTATTTTCAGCACTTGTCATGAGATATGTCTCCGAAAAATGGACATCGAATAAGTGTGAAAAGGCAGGTGTTTTCAGTGCTTACAACATCATTTCCGATTTCCCGGCCATAAAAATGGCAAACAACTGCAAGTCACTACAATCAAAATCACTGAGTCTAAAGAAAACAAATCCTCTTAATAATGAAAATCCTCAATCCACAGACTTGATTTGTCTGGCTCAACTGGTCCGGGGGGGGGGGGG
>Ga0126336_10000664_pt1 | contig 15189 bp, 8 predicted proteins | sample SidCmetagenome_FD_92530 | JGI IMG/M metagenome (GOLD analysis project Ga0126336, IMG submission 92530) | Coral microbial communities from El Islote,Puerto Morelos, Mexico - Siderastrea C C metagenome | ecosystem: Host-associated > Invertebrates > Cnidaria > Coral | place: El Islote,Puerto...
GTGGTGGAGCTACGCTATTGGTGGGAACATGGCAACGTGGAAAACAAGAATAAATTAATTGAATGAAAAGCGTTCGTTGATACCGTGGGGATTAAGTGTGCCGATTTGAAAAATGAATTTTTGGTCTAGATTATCTGATGACAGCGTTTTCTGCAGATACTCCCTATGTTTATTGCACAACCTTTTGTCCACCAAAGCAAGGGAAATAATGATCATGCAAAAAGCAAGTTGAAAAAGACATCTGGGTAGGAAACTAGACAAATGGCCGCTTATCAGCCACTCGTGGCAGGCGTAGACACTTGGTAGATGTTTAAACTGCTGGCAATTTCGGGACACCTGCCATAAGTGGACACTTCTTGCAGACACTTGATCAATTGTGGACACCTCTCCTAAGCTAACACTCATTTTCTATATGGGCAGTGAAAAGTATTTAAAACAGAATAAGAATTTGCGTTTACTGGAATACTAATTTTGGTCTCTCCAAGACACAGGGAGCTGATCTTAATAAATTATGTCCAGAAGAAGGTTCAGTGATGTCTAATTATTAACGGCATATTCCAAGCAGATACACAGTGTCCCAGAAACACACTTGAAAATATAACTCTTTTTAAGATATAACAGCAACTATGACACTAAAATCTAATTAATAACTTATTGTTTTTAGAACGGCCTAATGCTTGTACAAACCCGTATACGATAAAACATCAACCTGATTTCTAACTTGTTTACCGGCAGGTACATGTAACGTCCCTGCAACTTTTTACAGAGCAAGTATACCTCTTTAACACTGAATAACATATACTACGTTTTTTTCTCTCGTTCTATTTGAGAATACCCCGCGATCATGTTCTATTTCTTGTCCAATCAAACATTGCATGGTAAAACATTTGGAGTCATGAAATCCTAGCTAGCGTACTCTAACTTGACTGGCTGATTATCTGCCTGCTACTTGTTAACTGCCTCCAGTGGTAGTCGCTGTGCATCCAAGCTGGGCTGATATTGTTTAGTTTAGCTTGGTGAGATCAAGTGATGAGGACAGCCAGTCTGTTCCATTGAGGACACCATGCTTCTTTGCTGGCCCACTGTCTTTCAGATGTCTACCTTCGCCCTGGTCACACCTATTTGTGATGTTCAAACAGAAGAGTTTTAGACATATGACAACTGAACTAATTGTTTTATCAGAGCAATAAGTTTACATCTTCAAAATTGCTCCTGATGCAAATTTTACCATGCAGAGCAGATTAGAAGAGTGTATTGACTTTGGCATTTTAAGTTCATGGTGACGTGGCCATTCAACTGTTGTCACGAATGGTTACCAGTTGCCATTACTATCATTTTCCATAATAGATTATTCCCCTTAGTATATAGTATATACTAATGGAAAACTGGGCTGTGAACTACAAGGATCATAACCACTGTTGCATGTTGTTTATTCCTACATTATACTCGTTTACACACTACAATAAACAAATGTTGGTGTACACTAACACAATAAAATTCTAGAAATATTAGTGCTTTTTTTTTATTCCTACTGCAAGCCTCAGCACACAATGACATATTGTAAATTTATATATCTTATTAGACGGTTTAGTGTGTAGTATCGTGGGATATTTTTACGAGTCACGCCGTATTTTGGCGAGCCCGTAGGGCGAGTCGAAATACAAGAGAGAGGGACTTAGCTGCAAAATGGAAAAGTGGTCCGCTTATAAACTGTCTGAGTTGCGTGACAAACTAACGTGGTCAAACTAACGTGGTCAAGCTAACGTGGTTGCGTGGCCAAGAAACGAAAACTTGTCAAACCTGTCAATCGAGCAAAGCGTCGTGATTTTATTTCAAACTTGCAAGGAAAACAAAGACGGAATAAAGTAAAGCTGAATTATTTTCGGGTTTACAATTAGATTAATAACAACAATGTTCTTGGTCACCGAGTAAAACTACGAAAAGAAAGAACTCGACAGAACAAACAGAACTCGGAAGTCAAGTCAAACAAAGTTAAACAGCAACTTGTTAACAATCCAAACGCACTTCAAGCTCAGTCATCTTCAGTCGTCCGAATCAATAACCACCCGTCGTTTTGGAAGAGATAGCGGTGGAGATTTCTGACCGACAACAATTGTGCATTTGTTGAAACAAGTGACATAAAAGATTGTTAAGTTCCTCGACGGGAATTTCTTCAATGGCCCTTGTTTCTTTAACGGACTCGCGCCATCGTTTCCATACATTGAGGTCCGTTTTTGTCTTTTTTGTTGTATTGACGTTTCGATTTTCTTCAATAAATGACGAAATTTCACTGTCGTCTAGGTCACTGCTTGTCTCTAGGAACTCGTTTTCGTTAAAAACCGCAAAATTTGGTAAGCATTCATTGTTTTCTTCGGGAAAAAACGAGCGTTTCGGCCATGTTTTCATCGTTCACCTTGTAAGCCTAATGCCTGACGTGACATTTGTAGAAAACCTGTCAAACTGGTCTTCTGGAGTACAAATACCGTGGTATATTTGCACTCGTTTTGGGCGTTATTTGTACTCTACTGAATGCAGTTGAATAATAAATTTATTTATTAACAATATTTAAACAGAGCTAGTGCCCAGTTCAGCATACGCTAATTTAAATGGGGCTCTGCAAACTATCTAATATTGTCTAAATTAAAATGGTTTATTGGGAATTGGGAATTTTCACCCATTTGTTCAGTATAGTCTACCGTTGACATGTTTCAAGACAAGGAAAAGATTGGGAAATTTAACACTTTAGTTAAGCAACAAACACACACATGAAAATATGTTGAAAGGAGTATCTCTAATTTTCTTACTTGTAATATCTGACCAGTTCTTGTTCCGTTCCTTTCAAATACTTCTCATAAAAAACTGACACATTGACAGCAGTGTTCCAGATTTGGACCTGCAGCAAATGAGAGAGAAAAGTGAGTTTTACAAAACAGGAGAACACTGAAACAGACAAATTTCAAAATATTTATGCTCTTAGTGATGTACGTGTGAAGTTACTGGCTGAACAAAGTTGTTCTGGTTGATGCACAGCATTTTAAAGATTAATACTAAAATTGAAAGTTAAAAATTTAGTAATAACAAAGCAAAACGTGTCCTTGTTAAAACAGTGACATACCTCGTCTATCTGCCCTGCCATACGCTGAGCACCATTTTGTCCTAAGAGAAGAGAGGCTTGCATAGAGGGGGCTGAAATGCTACTCATCAGTTGATCTACTTTGCCATTAACAAAGAGAACCTAAAAAAATACACAACATTCAATATACGTGTACACACTGTGTTTGCCGCTGCTATGCTTAGTTCACTGAGTCACAGCAGGGACACTGTATGGGCATCACTGCTGACCATGCAACAAGCACATAAGCCTCAGATGAGAGGGTGTTCTTGTGTTTAGAAGGAAAAAGATTCGGAAAGTGATACATTCTATCAAAACTACCAGACCTGAAAAGGGACCACAGACTTGTTTACGTCTCTCCCAGCTGTTAGAAGCTGAGTTGTTGTAATTTATAGGAACATTCACTTACCTGCTCTTGTGTCTTGTTGTTGTATTGTAAAGCAACATGAGTCCAGGTGTTGTAAGTAAAGTTGCCGCTGATCAGTTGCTTGCTACTCATACCACCCTGGATCCTCCCACCACTCACAGACAAGTGTACACCTTTTGGAAAGTACAGGCAGATACATTAGAGATCACTAACTTCCGTCTACTTCAGGTTAATACATAAGTTTGTAAGGTGTAATAAATTTGATGAAATTCAAAGGACCTACCCATTCCTTCTTTGGTACCAAGAATGGGAATTTCATCTGGACTGCTGCAAGCTTTCTTGGAGCCACAGCTCGCACTGAAAGAAGTTTGAATGATGTTTTTTATTAATTCATTGTTTGAAATCTACTGAAGTGGGGCCATCAAAAAGGTTAATTACAGTAACAGTATTAGAAAGTTAACCATACCTAAATGAAATGTCATCAAGGGCAACGTCACTAAATGATCCATTTCCTTTTGCCGCTGTAAATCGTACAGCCACAAGTCCTTTATAAACCTACAACATTAGCATAATCATTATGGTAATGTCTGTGTGCTGTTGAACTGATTAAAACAACCCAGATGGCTTATAAAGGCCAGTACTTAGATATAAGCCATCAACAGCCACAAGTCCTTTATAAACCCAAGACTAAAACATGCTAGGGCAGTAACATCTGTAAGCAGTTAAACTCGTTAGTTAGCCAGATAGTTTATCAAGGCCAGTGAACAGCTCTGGTTTTTGAAGCGTGAATTGATTAGAAGCAGCATTACAACTCCTCACTGGATGGGATGCTAGATCATCACAGCTGCATTACACACCCCAGCATTTTGTTAGGTTTTGTTATCCAGTACCTATTTACACACCTGCCAGGGTACAGAGAGAGAAAGTTAATGTAGAGAAAAGTTTTGTCTAAGAAAAAAAATGAGGGCAGCCACCAGGATTGAACCGCCAGTCTTCAGATAAAGTCTCTCGTGCACAAAACACTGCACCGCCATGGATTAAAATAATCGCTATGTATTAAGGTGATTCCCTTCAATTGCATTGCGCATCCTTTCTGCGCATCCTTGTTTTTGCATGATTAGGGCGCGCACAAACACATGCACCTTCGGAACTTGATAGCTTTTCTATGAAAGCTGAGCAGTTCAGAGAAATAACAGGCCGTGTTCTCCTAAACAAGCTCCGTGACCCCCATTTTTTAATACATAAATTCAAATGGCACATGGTCGAGTACCATATATTGCAATTTCAAGAAAAGTTAAAAATTCTGCTTTGAGATATTTTTATTTAATTGCCGAAAAGAACACATCTTTAGGTACAGCAAGGTATGTACGCACGCGGCAAATTCTTTAACTTTTTTCATATCTTTAATTTCTGTTTAACTAAAATAGTATAGAATGCAAGGTAAAATGTCTATTTTGTTGAACTGCTCCAATATTTCAATACAAGCAATCACTTTTTAAAGCAATTATAGTTCTCATTTCTGATTACTAGGGTTTCTCAGGAAAACCTTCCGGGTCGTATAGTTGCTATCAATGGCTATCCATGTTGTGCCAAAACAAGCTTGGTGACCCCTATTTTTTATTGCATTTTTGAAATGTTCTAAATGTAATTACCAGTTGGACCAAGTCTTGTATTTCGAGGGAATCACCTTAAACTCATCTTAATCAGGAAAAACCTATTTTGCATTTACTTTCGACGCACTCAATTTGCATGCACGACTTACAAAACTAGTTTCGTCTAAGACCCCGTCAAAAGAAAAGCTGCTCATATGTAAATAAAGTACCTGGAAGAAAAGCTTTTCTTTTGATTAGGTCTTAGACGAAACTAGTTCTGTAAATTGCGTATGCAAATTAGTGTGCCGAAAAGTAAATTCAAAACAGGTTTTTCTTGATTAAGATGATATTAAGGAATGCTTTCTTGGTTTCAACATTAGCAAAATATCACAGAAATGTATTAAAAGAAAAAATTAATATCAAGACAAATAGTAAACTCCTGATTTACTATACTAGGATCTGGGGATAAATGATGTTCAACTGATGAGCCCTTACATAGGTTCAGAAACGGGTTAGCACTTTGGTAACAAAGATATGACGCAGAAAAAAATTATCAAATAATTCCTTTATTACTGCAAATTTCCCAAAGCTTCTGATAGATTAGAATATTTTGAACTTTGTGATTTGGGATTTTTTATTAAGCTGAAAAGAGTTTTACGTACTACTAATCAAATGCAAGGCAAAAATAAACTTATGAATTTAAAGTTGATTGGCTGGGTTATGAAGGACCTCCAAGAGTAAAACAGCCTCTTTTTTGTGATGACAATTTGAAACACTATCAAATTAGCATAAATCCTCCACCAAAATATTAATTTCTCTGTTTTAAACCCAATTTTATATTAAGAGAAATAATTGGACAACAATATAACAATTATTTTCTAAAAAGAGAATTTGCGACTTTTTATAGGCTGCAAAAGTTATGAAATCTAGCCATCATCTGTTACACGACCGAGCTAGTAAGGGGCATGAGTCTATTCCTGATGTGACATCACAAACTGATTTGCATCTCGTTGAGTCTTTGTAAACATGCATGCAAAGCAGTTTGTGATGTCACTTAGGGAATAGAACCATGCCCCTTCCGACTAGGTCGTGCAACAAATGATGCTTAGTATTTCAATAAGTTTTGAAGCCCATAAAAAGTCAAAAACTGCAAATAATAGCTTAATGTTTTTTTAAATAGGTGCAAAATTTTATTTTAGCAGAAAAATTATTTTTTGGGGTTGGGTGTACTTTAAACAAAGTACGTACATGCAGTGATGCTACTCGCTTCTATCAGTCAAGCTCCCAAGACACTATGGCAAAGTACTATCTAATTTTTCTCCCAGTGATGAATATACATTCTGATGAGATGACATAAGATATCATGAAAGGTTGAAATTGACTTCTTTCAGGACCAGCATACATATTTCACAATAGGAAATTTATTTTATGCCTTGGCAAATGAATTTCAAGACAATGAACTGTTAAACTGTTACCAGTCCCTTTCCAGTTAGAGAACATGCCAAGCTTACCACAGCACTCATCACAGCCCTCATGTATCATGTTTGCTCAAATGATTAGGCACCTGTTTAACTTTAAAAGAAGACAGTAGAAGATACTGCTTGTAGTATTTTTGACCTTAAGGTCACTGCCCCGAAATAAAATTTAACATACCACTTTTGTCAAACTTTCAAAAGTTATCTATAATGCAATGTTTTGAAATATAAAATAAAAAGAATAGGTCCCATGTCCGTTCACGAGATATCGTCTCAAGTTACCCCATAATTCCTTGCAATTTCGCCTAACAAACACACGCTTAGTTGATCAGTTTACGCTACTTTCCGTAGGAACAGGAAGCACATAACTAAAGCTAATCTTGAAACAATGTACTAGATATAATATATCAATAACAAGGAACAATTTAATAGATGTTTTATGACAGATGCTCGAAGCATCAGACAAAATTGACAAGAAATCTTCCTAGCATGAGTGTTCTCAAGGTCGTGACTTTATCTCCTGAGTAATGTGTTTCTAGTAATAAATTTGTTTTCGAACGTGATTTTTTATAACTCTTTGAACAAAAAGAGGATGAATGGTAGGTCAAATTATTTGGAAAAAAGATAGGTCCCCATGCTTGTTTAAGAGTAAATAACTATTCTTTTCTCTGGTGAGCTTAGCCTCATAGGAAACTTATCACGCCCTGGACGTGCGCAAGCTGTGAGTGCGCACTAATGACGCAACAAATCGTGCGCAGTAAGGATGCGTAATGCAATACAGGGGAATGACCTTAATTAATTAACCTTATTCGTGTCATGTGTTGAAACCAAAAAGAAATCCAGTATTCCAGTGAAAACCACCTCATTACCACAATTACCACAGATGACTACACTTCTGTCCCCGATCTCTTTTGGTTTGGAAAAAAATCAACACAGCACTGCTGCCATTTTCTTATCTGGACCCCTTAACATGACCCAGATTTTGTGATCCATCAGTGGTCATTTTTTCCAGATTTTGATGAGTTTTCAACCCAAGGAGAAAACAGAGCTGTGAAATACAGAACAGCACATACAGTGGCGCCTGGAAAACAATGTGTTTTCACTCAACAATAAGGATGAGTGGCAGCCTGACCTACAACGATGGACACCTAGCAGCAGTGCTAGGTATCCACTAAGAATGAAGAAGCCCAAGCCACCTTTTGACCCTGAAGCCTGTAAGTTAATTGCAAGGGAAGAAACTAAAAGTGGTCAAGGGCATAGCCAAGAAAAAAAAACTAATTTGGCTGACAAAAAAGTCCAGCCACTTTTTGCTGTGTACTTTAGTCTTTTGGCTCTTCCCAACTTAAGGCAGGGCAGTGGGGAGTGGGGTGGGGACCACCACAGTCAAAATTTCAAACTGTACATCGTCAACATTTGCTCACAACTGACATTTTGTTTGTAAATTAAATCACCGTCGTTTATAGTAAAGGGACCCTTACTGACGACTGAGTCTCTGGTTTAAAGTTTTCAAAAATTAATCCGACCAGGGGCCCATTTCTCAAAAGCCGTGAAAACTTTTTGAATCCGAAAAGCCGTTTGTACAAACATGAACCACTGACATTCTACAAAGCTGTTATTTTAAGGTCTTCAAGATAAGAAATGTTAAACGTATAGTAACCTTTCGTGCTTAGAAACGTCTTTGTTTTCAAGATACATAGTAAATTATCCTGCCTGAGATTGACCCGAAACGTTTTGGGGCTTTCGAGAAATGCACACCAGGCGCGTTCCTCAAAAGCCTTGGAACTTAATATTGGCCCCAAAAAGCCATTTGTAAAACATATGAACCACACATTAAACCAAGCTGTTATTTTAACATGACTATAAGATAAGAAATGTTCAACTTATAGCAAAGTTTTGTGCTTAGAAACTTCTTTGTTGACAAGATAAAGTGTGAATTATTGTACCCAAAATAGAGCAAAAAGTTTCGGGCCTTTGAGGCCGTGCCGGATTACAGATTGGCAGGTTTGCACCTGTAGTGACCATTAAGTTTAAACTGTTAAGAATTATTATTTTTGGATGCTTATCTAGTGCCTGAGGACAGTGTCAAGTTCACATTTATCACAGCAAAACAGACAGAATGTGGGTAAAGCAGTGGATATCTGGAATGACAGAGGCAAACAGATTTTACGTCACAACAAACCAACAACCATTAAGAATTAGTACTAGAATGATCCTTGTTCTCACACCAGAGTTGTTTAAAGAGCCAGTCAGCTCCAAGATTCTTGGTGCTATTGAAGGAAAGACTGTACTTGGTAATTAAAACTCACTGAGGTCCCAGAGGAAGTTGAGAGGCAATTCACCAGCTACATGGACCTGACCACAACCATGCAATCTCAGTGATCTGACCTTTCATATTCCATATTCATGTTCAGGGTACAGAAGTTACTGAAGCTGCCACTACCCGTTTGCTCAGATTGAGATTGTTTGATTTTCTAATAATTTGCTCTAGAGTTTATAAGCTTCTCAGGGCTTGTTAGACTATACCTAGCATTTCAGCAGCTAAATCAAAGTGTTTTTTTTTTATGAAGTAGTACTTTTCTGAGTGTGTAACAATATCCATGTGACTGTACAGCTAGCTAGTTCTAACATTTCAATCTGTGAAAGAGTTTTGTTAAGAGTGAATCGCATTCAATTAAAAGCCTTAATTGAACAGTACTTTCTTGAATTGTGGTTCTATTTACATTGCATCTCGTTTTAAGAGGTATAGTCCCAGTTGTTTAGGTTGTAAATAAAATCTTAAATTGTGTGATTAACAGGACTTAAATGAAAGCCATTCCACAGTACAAGTTTGTCAAAGAGTGAAAAGCTCCTTACTGAGAGATCCACATTTCCTTCATGCCATTTACCACCTTGATTTCCAGCCTTCCAGAACACTGCAAACCACGTTTTATCCACAGTCTTTACTTCCACAAGTAGAGTCCCCATATGCATGCTGTTGCCACTTGAACGATAAGACATATGGTAAAAGAAACTCATGTTACAGCCATCACCAGCAGCAAACCAAGGAGTCTCAAATGATGCCTGCATCAAAAAAGACATTGTGACTGCTGTGACTGTGCGTCCCAAAATATTTTCTGCTAACTGGGTGGATTTCCAGTGAATATTAATAAATTATGTGGAAAATGCGCAATTAATCTCAGAAGTTTCAAAGTCTTGTGCTATACCTTGCATAAAACGTTTGACACTTTGAGACTGAAAAAAGACACCACACAAAAAATCTTTGAAAAAGAAAAACTACCATGCAGTAGTGGCACTTTAATTGTCCCAAAGCCCCCACAATCTTCAAAATTTCCAGTGGAACAGGGGTCATTGTCACCATCACCGCATTCATCATCATCATCATCAGCCAAAAGGCTACTCTGTAAATTCAAGTTGAAATAAAGGCAGCCCACTGTGTATGACCCATGCATTTATGTATCATCACCACTGATCACTATCATCATCATCATCATCATCATCATCATCATCATCATCATCACTGTGGGATTTTCCCATAGAACATTCACATGCAAGTGCCACACTGTCTGTCTTGGGCAAGACTAAAAGCTTATCCAAAGGGGACTGCTATCTCCTCTAGAAAAGGTGTGATCCATTTAAGCTAATTTAACAAGCTCAGTACACACCCTATTGCCTTTTGCAATTCCTGATCCTTCCAAATAAGCATAATATCCTGATTTGCCACCTGTTGTATGGTCACCTGATGGGCCTGTCTTTGGTGATGGAGTACCCGTGTTAGTTAGTTTCCAGTCCTCCTCATCATCTGAACATTGCTTCAGAAATCCCACATCAGATGTCTTTTCCCCAAAGGAGATTGGTGGCAAGTCACACACAACTCTTCCACTAAAAAGGAGAGGCCTTGTCAGAGGTTTTAGGGATCACTCACAAAATAATTGGGGAGATGACCAGCAAAATAATTAAATTTGTGATCTTCCCAAACTGTGAAGAGGGGATTTTTGATGCTTCACATTATCAAACAGTAATGGTAATGAGATCTGTGTGGCAGATTTGTAACAAGTAATTGTTCAGAATGATGTGCTTTACAGCAAATTATTAGGATGTGATATTGGATGTCAGGATATTAAGGCACAAATGACAGCTGCTATCAGTGCATCTGTGAGCTTACCCCACCCAACCTACTCACGAATGAATAGTTAACAAACCAGACCACAACACCACAAACTAAATCCCCTTCTCTTTTCCAACAGCAAGGTAGGTTCTCTAACATCTCTTGCTAATCAGGTATGACCAGGTGTAGGAGACATTTGCCCAGTGGCTTAAGGTCACTACCCAATGATGTGATGATCTGAACTGAGACAACATGTCGAGCACAGCCAGCTTGTGGTCTGACCAGGAGCTGAACCCACAACCTCCTGCTCTACAGTCTGGTGCATCATTACCCTTTAAGCCCTAAATATCAGCATGTATATTCTCCTCACTGTTCTTCATATATTTCCAATAGTATTGGTTGGGAGAATTTGCGTAAAAATCAAGACATTCTATCTTTGGTGATCACATTCATTATTCTCATGACCTGCAAGTTTGAACACATTGTGATACTGTAAGGAGAAATCAGATGCTTTCACCTATTGTTCTAAAAGGGTAAACTGAGCTAAACTGGGTATACTCTCTTATGATCTTTCTGGTTCATCTGTGCTAACAATTTTATCTACTTTTACTGCGTGACAGGTACAAATATCATGATATTATTTAGAAATGGTCTTTCAAAAAGTGGCAATTTTAGGGAGGACAGCCAACTTGATAATTCTAGAGTCAGAAGGGATCCTCAAAGTCATGTGGATTGGGAATAACCAAATCTCCCCCAACAATGCCTCAAAAGAAGGATATTTTGATGCATATTAGCCTTTTGGAATGCAAACAGGGACTTAGCACAATACCATTAGTTCGATCATTCAAATTACTACTCACTTTGCACCAGTTATCCATACCCAAGCAGCCACAGTGAAACTGCTGGACTCTCCCAGGATATCAGTGAGGGCTCCTAAATCTGCAGAAGCATCTTTTCCATTGAAGCTGAGTGCATAGTCTCTGATCTAAAACAGAAATTGTTCCAAACTTAATTTGTTAGGACTGCACTGGGAGCTCTCAAGTCAACTTAGAAATCAAGCTCACTGCTGTGCAACAAGTGCCATTCTGATTTTCAATGTGCATAGTCAGGCTTGTGAGAGGTGTGCAATTCATGCAGTGGTGCATTTGAATGGAAAGTCTGAAATGGAGTTACCTTCAGAAAACACTCAGAATTTTAAATTAGTAAAATGTCATTTTACTAATCTCAGCATGCAATCTGAAGCTCCTAAGGATTATTAAGTCGTCCCGGACCTCACATGTTCTCTTTTTCAGACCTTGCACTAGCTGGCTGCATATAAATTATCCATACTATCACCATTTGTGTAAAGACACCAAACAACAGTTTGATATGAGGGCTCCTTGTGGAAGTGTGACACAGAAAGATGCCTTCACTGTGCATACACACTTACAGATCACCTGGATATGACAACTTTGATTCTTACCTCTGGAGAGCCAGCCAGTAGGGCTGAATAGTAAACTTTTGTCTGTGAGAAGACATACATGCCAAGACGACCACCTCTGTATCGCATATCAATTATGTTCCCCGAGTCTGATAACAGTTCCTTACCCTGTAACCGAAAAACAGATCAATATTGCCCTTTGGTGACTCATTTATTGTTACCCACCAAGCCAATGTACAACAATCAACCAAGGACCAAATAGGACCAAGCTTGGTAATGTACAGCAAAGCTGCAGGCCATTTATTCAGTACCTCGAGAAAAAAAAGGAATGCACTTACTTCATACCAACGCACTCGGATTCTTCCAGAGTCTGGATCACGCTGGAGCCTCCAGCGATATGCCACTCCTGGAGCCCACTGAGGAGTAGGGTCATACCATAGCACATGTGACTGATTGATTGTGTTTCCTGTCTCCCATAAGGCATCACGGAGGCTATCACCAGGGCCTGTACTGGACTCAATCACCTGGAGAAATTTACATCAGCAGAGGTTACAAGGAAGGACCTACCAGTAGCATAATAACTTGTTCCTACCTATTCAGACAGCACTTCCTTTGATCTCCTAGGACTGAGAACCCCTTGCCTGCAAGAAGCACCTCATTGAAGTACATTGAATCAGTACTTTCCAGGGTAAAAACCAGCACAAAATTGTCAGTCCCATGTTGGTACAATCAAAACAATACATGTACATCACGGTCAACGGATTCTACTACCTTTTGGGGACCTCCTTTAAAATTTCTGACAAGTAGTACACCCACCAGCATTATATAAGAGTCCCCCTCCAGGGTAGGCGGCAAATAATTAATAATAATAATAATAATATAACTTAATTGACCACTCCCCGTGAGGGGCTTTTCAGGGACAATTAAAGAAATAATCTAAATGACATAACAGCTTTAAGAACCACAACTGGTGGGGAAGCAGACCAGTTGGCTATTTACAAGCGTGGCTGAGGAGTTGAACTCGGGGCTACCAAGAACAGCTCCAGCTACTGCTTAGAGCGGGACTTGAACCCAGGACTGCTGGATTTCAAGTCCAGCGTCCTAACCACTCGGTCATGCTGCCTCCCATAATTAACTTTAGATGGCACAATCATAGGCTGCAGGACGATTTTAAGAGAGCTGGAAATGGGGTATAGATTTCTCCAGTTTTGGTGTAAGATAAAGTAAGGTTTTATGGTTTCTCTACTGCTCTGAAAGTAACCATTAGATTTTTGCCTCTTTTGTCTGTAAAAAGGTGAAGGTGTAGAAGGTTTCAAGCAAGGTATGAACTATGAACCAGGAGCAAAAGTCATTTACCGTTTCAACAATCATTCAGTACAGTACAACAAACCAGCAGATAACTTAGCCTCAAAGTTTTATTTCCACATCTGAGGTTTTGGTCTATCTGTGAGAACTCTGAATACAGATATGAAAGAGCCCAGTCCAGTTCTTCCCTACAGATTATACACCAGGCTAGTAAGCTTTTCTTTACAACACTATGAATCAAAACATTTGTTTGTTATCAAACCCACTTTACTGATACCCACTACGGATAGTTTTCTTGGTCCTAGGCCATAAACTTTGCCTTCAAAATTGATGTGGACATGACTCTACTAACAGAGAGACTGTTTTTGACCTTAATGTTGTTTGACTTAACCAGTGCAAAGAAGTATTATGAGTGAACTTACCAGTACCACCTTTTATAGACATCCCTTCTAAAATAAACTGGAAACTAATGGCAATGTTGTACATACCATAAGGTGAATTCCTTTTCTTCCAACAGGTCTTGGATAAGGTGCACCAGAATCTAGATTGTAAGTCTGAGTCCTTCTCTTCCAGGAGCAAACGTAAAATTTCCTGCCCAGAAATAAAAGCAAAACTATTGCCTCAAAGTTGCCTGGTGTAACTGCCCCAGGGCATAGGTCTACCCCCAACCCCAACCCAATTTTTGGTCTCCAATTCCCAAATAATCAAACAATGACGGCTCAATTAACACCATCTCCTCTTGGGCCACACCGATCTATGAACCTTAGTTGAGAGAGTATCCCCCACTGAACACTGCATGCATGCCCCCCTCAAGCTCAAACACCATCCGCTCTTGGGCCACACAGACCTACGAACCTTAGTTGAGGGAGTATCCCCCACTGAATGCTCCCCAACCCCTCCTCTTCACATGAATGCTTGGGTGAACACAAAAATCTATGAACAATTCTCTATTTTACAAGTACCTGTTGCTTTGGTAACCAAACACAATACCAGCAAAATCATCATCTAGCCTGTCAGATATAAAGAATGTTCCGCTGTAGTCTACACGTCCAAATCTTGTATAGCTTATCAAAAGGCCTGGGTTCCTAAGAAATAAAACACTTTTTTTTTTATTGTGGCTAAATGGAAGATTAAAGCCCAAGAAAATTGCTGGCCTACACCTGTCTCCTAATTATACTTGCGTTTTTTCCCCATTTTTTTCCGTGGAGTTTTTGGTCAAGTTCGATGTTACCTCGACTGGTTTGTTTAGCATATGTGTGGGGTTTTTATTTCCTGTTTTGTTGTGAGGTGAGTTCAGTTGTGTCACATTGCACTGTGCTGTGTTGCGTTGCATCGTGATCTGTTATGTTGTGTCTGTTGTGTTCCGTTATGTTGTGTTGCGTTGTGTTGTTGACATTAGTTCAGCATTTCTAATATAATTTCCGTCTATGTTAAAGTTGTACATTAGTAGACGAACTCAACCAACCTTACTCACTGGCAGACAACCTCTACACCAGAGAACTAAACAAACTCAACTATGGTGGCCCATTGTTATCATAGGAAAACCAGCTAAAGACATACAGGTGTGATTAAAAAAAGGAGAAAAATAGAACTAAAATAAAAATAACAAATAAAAATTAAAGAAAAATTAACAAAAAAGAATAAAAATAAGAAATAAGTAAAAAAAAATTAAAAAATTAAAAATAAAAATAAACAAAAATTAAAGATAACAAAAATAAACAAAAGAAATTAGAATGAAAAATAAAACAAAAGAAAACAGGAGCTACTAAAGAAAATAAATAAAAAAGGAAAAAAAAGGAAAAAGGAAAATAAA
>Ga0126336_10000665_pt1 | contig 15179 bp, 8 predicted proteins | sample SidCmetagenome_FD_92530 | JGI IMG/M metagenome (GOLD analysis project Ga0126336, IMG submission 92530) | Coral microbial communities from El Islote,Puerto Morelos, Mexico - Siderastrea C C metagenome | ecosystem: Host-associated > Invertebrates > Cnidaria > Coral | place: El Islote,Puerto...
AGTGGTCGCTTACGGGAGCTTTTCATTACAGAGTTTAAGTGACAAGTCAAACGGGGTTTCGCAATGCTGGTCGTAACTAGAGCTGGTCGCTTACGAGAGTGGTCGCAAGGAGAGCTTTGACTGTAACTTCATTTTTTGAGTCTAAGTATTTTGGACTTGTATATGGTTCGATACAGAGCACACAACTCGCAGGGAAATCTGAGAATTGTATTCTTGTACTTTTCTGTTAAGTCAAACTAGCGGAAAAAATGCAATAATTACTATGAAGTTCTGTCTCTGATGTTATAGGTCCTCGATTGAAATTATACTGATAAATTGTGTTTATCCTTTCCCTTTGTGTTCGTGAACTTCTTGTTTCTTGGTTTTTACTTGGATTTGCTGATTGTTGTTGTGTATCTGACTACTTTTCCTTATAAGCGTCTTTTTTGAAAGCGCGTGGGGTTTTTTTCCTTCAAACTACTTTTTTTCTTGAGATTAATTGAGTCCCAGTCCTAATCCGGCACAGGATGCAAACCACTAAGCGTAAAACGACTTGCAAATTTAACTGAAAACTAAAATTTAAGGTCGAGATGGGTGTCCTCGAAGACGAGGGAAAGTGCCGCCGGGTGACTGACTCCCCACGAAGCGCTGCTGAGCCCCATAATACTACAGCAAAAACCTGTTATAAAAAACTACAGGAACTTGTCAGTGGCTTCTAGTAATTAAAGCAATGACGCACCTTTTAAAAGAATACAACACTCTAGCCCTCATTGGCTATTTAAAAATACTCTACTTATCCAATGTTTCACTTAGCATTGGGCATCGCCTTCCAATAAACTATGAACAATTGCATTTCACCTTCCCGAAAAACGGGGAAAAACGATTGATTGGTTTCCAAACTTTACATGTATATTGATCGTATTCCGACTTCAACGGTAATTCTATATACACCAGATTACGAAATGAACCTTTGAGTAACAGTATATATTTCATGTACTTCCGTAGTTCAAATATGTTGTTCAAATACCTCCGCGACCTTTCCTTGAGTTCTTATTAGTACCCTCTTATTTCCAGATCCTTGGTTTTCATCATTATAACAAAATATTTGCTTGCATGAGCAACATTCAGTATCAAAGGAGTTAAACGTTAGGTAAAAACAAACAAAGCCAAAAATTTCTGGGTCTACGATACTCTCCAGAACAAAGTTATCGAGAAAATAATTTTCAGAAAATTACAAGACACAGTGTATGCATCGGCGATGTTGGTGTCCCTCTTTGGGTCACCAATATAGCGACCGTCAGAGTCAGAACAAGAAATGAGGCAGCTCATGAAATCAACATTTCTAATTTCTCTTCACGCTTATGGAGATGACATTTTTACGTTATTGTGAAATTGAAAAGTAAAGCAAAAATATCGGTTTTCTGACATTTTGACTGTGTGAATTTGATCAATTTAAAACTGTTTTATTTGTAAAACGAAGCAACATTTGGGCATGAAACTTTCCTTGAAGATTTATCTCAGTAATGTGCTGAATTTATTAAAAGAACAGCTTTGTAGTGTATAGATAAAATTTTGAAAAAAAAAAACAAATTTTATCGAGCCTACCTCGTTTCCAAGTTTATCACGGGGAGAAATGAGCTGGGAACAAGGAAGCTTGAACAACGAGAAGGACCTGGGCATGAGATCGCTTTTGAGCCAGCGCACCTGGTGCCAGCGGACTGCCAGCGTGTTTCTGCTAGCGTGCGAAAGAGCTGTGTAGTCAAAATTTTCTCGACCAACAGTTGCAGCGCAGAACTAAAGTACAAAAGTTCCATGGCGTCTAATGAAGATCAAGGGTGGCAGACGAAGAGAAAGACCATCCAAGAACGAGTTATGTACATGTTTAATAACTCCCTTATGAGCGACATCAAGTTTGTGATCAGGGATGTATCTGGAACGGAAGTGATTTTTTCAGCTCACAAGTTTGTGCTCGCCGTAAGCAGTCCTGTGTTTTATGCCATGTTTTATGGAGAACTACCAGAAAGCAAGAACGAAATCGTGTTGCCCGACTGCGATTCGGAAAGTTTTGTTGAGTTCCTTCGGTTTCTCTATTGTGATGAAGTTCATCTCACAGGTAGTTCTGTGATGCAAGTTTCGTACTTGGCTAAGAAGTACATGGTTCCCGAATTGGAGGTCGCTTGCACGAATTTCTTAACCGAAAACCTTTCTCCTGAAAATGTTTTCGATATATTGCCTCATGCAAAGAAATTTGAAGACAACGAGCTTGTGGTTAGGTGCTGGGAAGTCGTGGATACAAGTGCTCAAGAAGCTGTGAAATCAGAAACGTTCCCATGTATAACTAAAGAACTTCTTTTTGAAATTGTCACACGAGATGGACTTGCGATTCATGAGATTGAGCTGTTCGAAGCTGTTGATCGCTGGGCCGTCGCAGAGTGCCAGAGGCAAGACCTTGAGCCTACCAAGGATAACAAAAGGCATGTAACTGGCGAGGAAATTGTCAAGAACATTCGCTTTCCGTTGATGACTCAAGCACAATTTGCAGAAAAAGTGCCCAGTTCTGGTCTCCTATGCAAGGATGAAATAATCGAATTATTCATGTGGTTTAGTTCAGTTTCAGTGAGTGGTCTTAAATTCATCAAACGGCCAAGAAAGATAGTTTCCCCTCGTGTGTTTTCTCGCTGTAAGAGATTCCCTCAAGTTAGTCATGGGTGGGGGTACTCTAGTGGGATTTCTGATGGTTTGGTATTCTCAGTGGATACCCCTGTTTTCATGGGTGGGGTACGCCTGTTTGGGAGCCGCGGGTGTGCCTATGATGTCTCTCTCAGGCTATCCTCATTAGTACACGAGAGAAATGAAAGTGGTCAAGAATTGTATGTAATTGAAGGCTCCTTCATGACCGATGCAGAAAAAACTAATGGATATTATGGATTTGATGTGCTCTTTGACCCCCCTGTAAAGTTACAACATGATGTGCAGTACCAAATTTGTGCCACAATTTCAGGCACGAGCTCATGGTATGGGTCAAGTGGGTTGGGCGTGGTCGAGTGTGACAGTGTTCATTTCAGGTTCACTAGTCAAACCAGTCCAAATGGCACTAATGACTCTGGGGGTCAGTTTGCAGAAATATTATTTCATGAATGCTAATCACAGCACAAAGGCAAAATTAAAGACGCTGTTACACTAGGCAATGTTTCGTGCAACTTGTCTTGCAATTTTGTTGTGACACAAGTTGAGTGAAAAATTGCCTAGTGTAACACACCCTGCAACAAACATTTCTGGCAAAATTTTTGTTGCTGAATTGTTGCAACAAGTGGAACCCAGTTCTACTTTTCGCAACATTTCTCGCAACGCTGCAACAAATTTTTTTCACATTGCATAGTGTAACATGTTTCCCGCAACTTGTGTCGCAATGTTTTGTGCCATCAGCCAATAAAGTAACCATGCCAGACCTCTGCGTTGTTCGTCACCTTCGAGAGTGACACAAGTTGCAAGAAACATTGCCTAGTGTAACATGCCTTAACTTACAAATGTAGTAAATTTAGTGTTATATATACATTACTTCAGCAATTAAGGGGGTTGGTCTTAATTAAACTAGATACCTTTCTAAGGGTAGTGCATTTTATGTTGTATTTTTAAAAAGCTGTTGTGTAGCACTTTGAGCCACTTAAGTGGTGCGTCCAATTTAGATTATTCCCTCTTACACAGCCAGGCCAGTCATTTATGTTGTAATGTATTATCTCAAATGACAGTTTGTCACTCATATTTAGAGTATGACATGAAATGTGCAATACACAAACTTCTCTCCTTGAAAGAGCAGTCAAATAGCATGGATGAATTAACCCTTTAAACCCCAGTAGTGATCAGCATCAATTTTCTTGTCATCATATCTGTGCACCACAACACATACAGGGGTCAATTTAATATAGAAACTACACTTGAAATTTTCACACTTGTAATTTATGTGTGTAAAGTCCAACTTGTAAACACAAACATTTTAATAAAAGAACTTTCTACTCTGGAACTTACACGTGTAGCACGAGTCAGATACAACAGTAAATTACAATTGAAGCCCTACAATTGTAAACTCCGCCGGAATGCACTTGTAGGTTACAAGTGTACAATCCAATCTCTCTGCTTTAATCTATGGTAATGTATACTCTAATGGCAGGTTTATTAATTCCAAAAGATGAGCGAAAACGGCCTCAGAGAAACGAAAATTCACCCGAAATTCCCTTGGATTTTCTGTGTCTAACAGCCACCTTTCCTCGAAATTCCTAGGTTGCCGGATACTGAGATACCTCAGCAGCTCATCGAGTTCTTTTTTGCTAGAGGAAAACATGTTTTGCCACAAAATACGCTTTTTACAAGACGTACCCAATGTTTACAAGTGAGATGCGACTTGTAATTTGCACTTGTGATTTACAAGTTGGACTCTTGTAAAAATACAAGTCGGACTCTTGTAAAAAATCTATTAAATTGACCCCAGATTATCAGAATTTTGGAAATGATCACCAGAGATGAATTGTCTTGATGTTTAAACAAGTTCTCCCAATTAGTAGTCAATGAAATGTAAGGACAATAGTAAGGAGAATTTGTATAATGATGTCAGGGCTTAAAGGGTTAAGTGATGATCAGTGTTCCAAGTTTATTGCCAAGTACATTATTCGATAAATTTAATTACAATTCAAGCTGGTTTATTGAAAGGGGAAAATGCAACGGTGACATAAGCCAAGGTGCTCACTTGAGGAAATACAGTAATAATTACTGTGTTACGTTCCTGAAAGCACCTGCACAGTTAGGATCATGTTCTAGAGTAGGGTAGCACCCTGGGAGTCCACCAGTCGAATGTGCAAGAGGGAGCAACAGATTTTTCCCTTATATGTTATTGGTAAATTGTCAAGCAAGGGGAGAACTGCTCCAATGCATTGCCACCAGTTTATCAGAACTGCAACCCTGGACAATACTACATTATGAGGTAGTTCTAACTGACATAATTTTTACATTGATAATTCTCCTCCCTCCCCAGTAGCAGTGTTTGTTTCAAACAAAAATCCAAATACATTGATAGACCTTGATATAACATTGAGAGAGGGGATAAAGAAAGTATTTTGCAATCTTGTCTTTCCATTCAGTCAAATGGCAAAACATGCACATTTTGTTGCACATGCACATTTGTTTAAGAAGTTGGTTTTGTCTGGGATTGTGGGATTAATTACAAGAGGCCATCAAGAGTAGTATATCAAATTGCAACTAATCAAAAATGGTTTTAGGGGCTTTCAGAATTCACGTTACTAAGAACATAGTACTTAGAAACGAGTTTTCAAGTTTTTATTCAATAATAATAATAATAAGTATTCAATATTAAGTAAAATTTACATAATACTGCTCTACCTGCAAGTAGCAAAGGCTAATCTAGGTGGGTAGAGCAAAAGCCACTATTACTACAAGATTACTATAATATACCGGTAATATAATAACATAAGATTGAAGGTAAAGTTACATTTTTATCAATCATAAATAAATAAAGAAAAAGAAAGAAAGAAATGAATAAATTAATTGGGCGGTTCTAGACGTCTCAAGGGCAAACGATACAGCAATATATGGTAACATTTTTTTAGTAATTTATTTTAAACCTTTGGAGTATGATGAGTGCCTCAATGTATTCGTCCTCAGCTTCCAACACCAATAGCAGGCCTTTTTTGGTAGTTGGCATATTTCAACAGAGAAGCTATTCCATAATTTGGCTCCAAATCTGGTGAAAGATCTAAGTGATGAAAGCTTGAAAATTCATACTATGCCAGCAATGTTCATAGTAATGGACGTTTTGAGATTTGATTTCAGAATTATGCAGGGGTTGCATCAGCATCAAATGTAAAAATTATGTTGACACAAACCGAAAGAGTTTAGAAACACTTCCATGCTATTATTTCTTTACAAATTTTACAACGTAACAGAAAAAATTAATATCTTGATTATCATCATCATCACTGCCACCACCAACACCACCACCATCATCATCACCATCATTATCATCATCACCATTATCATCATCATCATTTATCATCATCACCACCACCACCACTACCATCATCATCACCACCACCACCACCACCACTAACACCATCATCATCACCATCAGCATCATCATTTCTTAAAACACTTCTTTTTTGTGACCATTTCAAACCTTAGGTTTATATATTAGTCACATAGTTTACTTATAGTAACTGCATCTTTAGGCTAGTTATGTTACATTTTTATTCTTAATTTATACTGTAAGCGTGTTGTGAATTTTAAATGCCCCTATAAGAACCTCATTATTATTACGATCATCATCATCACCATCATCACCATCATCATCATCGTCATCATCATGAGATCTCCCATCACATGGGAACCCAGTATTCTCTTTGAACTACAGAACAATAATGTTGTTTACAACCCCTAATTACCTCTCATCTGAGGGTAGCAGCTATCATGGCAGTGTGCCAGTGAGTGATTGTGAGTGCTGTGACTTTATGTTGCATGAGTTTCAGTCCTTACCAAAAACACTACAGCCTGTTAATTTTTGAGAATGCTGAATGCCAAATATGAGGCCCACTTGGAGAGAGTGGAGTGAGAGAGGGGGCTACACTACCTGTTTTCTCTTAACCCTTTCACTCCTAAAGTGGCCAAAGTGAAAAATTCACCAAAAATTCCAAATTTCGTTTCATAAAATCCTAAGAAATAAATAGTCCTATGCAAAAGTTCAGCCAAAGAGGTTTCATTTGAATGGTAACACGATAGGATTTTGTCAACAGATTAAAAAGATAGAGTGACAAATCATCTGACCATAACTTGGTCTAGTACTGAAAGGGTTAAAGAAAACACAAATTGTACAAGTAGAAACTGGCAGGCCAGCTCCTGGTGTTACACAAAAGTTATCTTTTTATGTACAAAAGGTTTGGCTAAAGGCCAAGATGCAAGGTGTCACCATTGCATGGAATAAAATTCCTGCTTGTGTGCCAGTCTATCCATTCATTTTTTTGTTTCAATGTCCTCACAGGGAACTAGAGTGTGCAGGCTGGCAGGCCAGCTCCTGGTGTTAAACAAAAGTTATCTTTTTATGTACAAAAGGTTTGGCTAAAGGCCAAGATGCAAGGTGTCACCATTGCATGGAATAAAATTCCTGCTTGTGTGCCAATCTATCCATTCATTTTTTTGTTTCAATGTCCTCACAGGGAACTAGAGTGTGCAGGGATGGAGTGGGAGGCACAGCATGGAAAACTTGCCAACATCTTACAAGGAACACAGGATGTGAGAGCCCTATTGAAGTTCATTATACAGGACTGAAAAAGTTGAGCACAATGGTTGTTGTACACAATATTTTTAGCACGTTGTCCAACATGTGACCAAGCTAGTTGAAAAATTTCAGTGTTCTCATGATCCTCGAGCAAGGTGGATGCTGATAATAAATTGGAGGTTTCCACGTTGAAGTGCTCGTTAAGGAGAGATGTTCACTGGGAGATTAAGGATGGTGGGTTTGTGACTTGCTGGGAGAACCAATAATAATTATTGTCTCCACCTGTGGAAGGGGACATTAGCAGAGGCTCAACTGTCCATTAGGAATTAAGGCTTCATAAATCCCATTAAGGGTACAACACAGCATGACACTTGATTCTACATCAGCACATAGCATATATTAACTCTTAGATGGAAGACTTGGAGATGAGGACAATGCAAAAGCCAATGATTCCACTGAAATAAAAAAAAAACAAGGAAATAGTGATAGTCAACAATCTAGAGTGTCTAGATATACATTGCCCAGAGTAAATGATAAATTGCAACACTGAACATCCAAGCCAAATCCAAGTCCCACCTAAGCCACTGACTTGGATTTTCAGTGTTGCAATTGATTTATCACGTATTTGATATCGCCTGAGGATGATTCTGATATGTTGCCTAAGACCTTCAGATTTTGTCTGGTTTTGTTAAGCATACTAGATAACTGGGCAATTGTTTTGTTTTTGGCATTCTGACTGGTCTTCACCCTAAAAATTGGGTCTAAAAGATCCATGTAGGAATGTCTTTGGGGCCCAGGGGCTGATGATGTCATTTCAGGGCGGGACCGCTGTGAAGCTCTATCCCATCAAAAGATTGAGAATTTGCTTGGCTAATTTCCAATTATTGCTAAATGCCCCTAAATGTACAACTAAACAGAAACGAAACAATAGTGGTATGCATGGGATTATGAGGATGAAGGTGGATTACAACTACTATACAGTTCTTCGAATTTGAGTTTTGAGAAACATGGTCTAGAAATCAAAACTAATAATTGCATCAACTTTTATCTTTTTAGCCATTACTATCTGCCTGTCTACTTGTCATGTTTCTTTGCTTTCATCACTTTTGTCATTTTTTTTTGTTCGTGTTTCAGGATAATAAAGCAAACTTAAAGCATCACACAGCTCATGGCCAATACAATATAAATCTGCCTGGAAAATGACCCTTTAACCACACATATGAGTAACGCTTTATGTTGAACAACTTACAGTGTGGAAATGCTCCTCGTTTCACAATGTTTCCAAGACAGGAAACAAGGAATGTGTTACACTTGGTAAATTCCTCATCAATTTTCTTGAACTTGTCTTCACTAAAAGGAGAGAGAAAAGCATTGAAATTCATTTTCCACATAAAACACTGCTAAACTTAATTACTAGAATAATCACCTCTCTTGAATCATTGTGCACTTTTGAAGCAAATAATAATAATAATATTAATAATAGTAATAATAATAATAATAATAACAATAATAATAATCACTGCCAGCCTTTATTCAAGGAAATATGGGATTACTGGGTAAGAACCTGTGTTCAAATTTTTAATATATAACCCTTACAGCCCTCAACTTAGTGCCCAGTTTCATTGCAAACTATTCAGAAAATCCCCATAAGAGGGTCATTATACATTGACACAAGTGGGGTCCAGAAAAAGCTGTGTGGCTGCTAGAAACATGTGCATCCCTGTATGAGGTGATTTTTTATGATTTTCTCATGCATAAGATCTAATAATAAAATTTTGAAATCCATAGCTAGTTGTCATAAACATAGTTTTGGCATCACCTATAAACAGCTTTCAATTGTTCAACATGATAAAATACTTTTTTTGACTGAGTAAGGAGGTTGGGACAGATGGGACAAGGAACTCACTCAGTGCAAATGCCATGACCATGACCAGCTCAAACCACATATTTTCCCATTCAGCCCTCCCACTCTGTCAATAACTGCACAGTGCTCCTAATTTTTACCTCATGTGTTGAGCACCATTATCCCAATAGGTCTGGAACAACAGAACCAAATTGAGGACCTTGAGAATTACTTCTCTTAAATATCCAACCTAAAGGAGAAAAATCAAGTCGAATTGTTTTAATTTATAGTTATTTGTGGATGGAAGTGAAGAAGGAAATTACAGTGGTAACGTTTCTCTAACACGTGCCCTTCAATTAAGGATTTTTCCCAAAGGCCAAACGTGTTTTTGGTGGATGTTAATCATCTGTTTCCGTGACAATTCAAGAACACACGCTGAATGAAAAACAATTTGGTAGTAAATTAAGCGCTGGGTGAAACAATGAAAAAATCTTGCAGGAAGTATTAACCACGCTTTGACGATTTCTAACCGACAGCAAAATATGGCAGACTTTGAATTATTACTTGAAAAGTACCAAAACAAATCGCTAGGCAAAGGTTTATTCATTGAATCCATAATAGCTAATTCACAAAATGCATTCAAAAGACCTGAAAAAATGCACTGCAAACTTGTTTTAACGAAAGTGAACTTAGGAAGCAAACTTGTATAAAACTGACCTTTATTCTATTCGAAGAAGTGCTTAAATCCACTGAATTTAATACTTCTCTGAGTTCACGGTCGATCAGCAAATGTCCGATTCTCGCCGTTCAAAAATCTTCGCTGTCAGACCATCACAAGTAATCTCTTCTTTTTGCTTCGCAGTTGGTTTTTGAGAAGTTCAGTCAATTAATAGTCAAAATTTACAGAATACCAATTATATATTAATAATTATGTCCTCAATGAATATTTCCAGAATTCCTTTAGTTCTATCACAAAAATTTTTAGAACCAGAGGGCACAACAGATTTGCCAAATCAGTTTATCTGACAGCCCCAGACAGGATTGTGTTTCATGTGACAATCAGCAAGAGCGAATCAGTGAGTGAGAATTCAAAAACATTGTCATGGAAACAGATGATTGACATCCACTAAAAACACATTTGGCCATTGGGAAAAATTCCTTGAAAGGCACGTGTTAGAGAAAACTGCTGTAAAGTGAAAGAGAGAGAAGGCAGGTGGGATGGTACAGTGTATGATTCAAGGGGTGCAAAAGATAAAGCCATGGACAGGGTGGCGTAGGAACTATATTGATATTAAACCAGTCTTATGTGCCTTGTAGCGTTGAATGATGACATTTGATGACGATGATGATGATGATGATGATGATGATGATGATGATGATGATGACGAGGAGGAGGAGGAGAATGATGATGATGATGATGATGATAACAACGACAGTGGATGATTTTTGATGCTAATTGGTGAGCACAAGGTCATCTTAACCTTTAGCTAAAGGAACCACACGTACGAGCACACTGGGTGCTTTTCTTATGATCAATTTACACCATACCTTTTGACTAAGTAAGCAGCGGTCATACAGTTTTTCAACATACGTTGAATGCGCTTTGATGAGATCATCTAGATTTTTTGCCTGAAACGAAAATGCAGGCATAGTTTAATTCATTGTACATAGTTATTGTTAACTGGTTGGAACCTGTACATGTAGGTTAAATTTGTTCAATACCTTTTCCAAAGCTTCTTGGAATTCCAGGCCGGTGGAATGCAATATCTGTCATGAAAAAGGGGACAAAGTGAAAAGTCATAATGGCCCAGTGTCCACCTTCAACAATATGTCATATGAATGCAAAATCTAGCAAACAAGTCACATGAATTCTTCAGCTTACAAATTAAAGGTAAGATGATGTCTGAGAGAAAGTGATGTGCAACTAGTATAACCTATTCTGGCACAGATGAGGGGCATGCACAGCATATTAGGGCACTTGTGACCAGAAAGATGGACCCTCTGTTAGAAGAGATCCAGTCAAAGATAGACAACTCTCTTCTACTGCAGAACCCTTCTTTGAGCTTGACATCTCTTTGATTGGACAACTCTTTAAGATGGACATGTTTCTATCATAATGGCAAGATGACCTCCTTAAGAACACTTGGACACCTCTAAAAGAAGGACACATTTCTAAGATGAATTATAAACACCTCTCTAACAGGATCATGCAGTCCTTTGCCCTGTCAAACAGTACATGTACTTCAGTCTTAGTCTAAGCCAAATAATTCTCCAGGACAGAAATTCACATACTTGTAGGGGGATATGAATGTTCATAATGGCACTGAATGCAACTCAGACTTACTCTTGTCATAAAATGATTATGAATGCTGTTTATAAACTGCATCAACTTGAATCTAAACAGGAACATCTTGTGCAGAAGTTCATGATTAGGCTCCCCTGGGCCTGAAACATCTGTCTGGGGTTTATTTTCTGCTTCTTCATCATCACTAGAATCATCTTCCTCCTGCAGTCGCTTGTCACCTTGAAGGTCTAAGGAAGAAAAATTAAAACACTTTAAGTTGTAAGGGGCCGGCCGGGGGCACTAAAAGGAAAAGCCAAGCCACCCAGTTAATCCAGTTTTAACATCATTGCATTAATCCATAAAATACATGTATCCATACACTCCCACCCCCAATGGGAGGATTTTTCTTTTGAGCCCCCTCCCCTCTGGAAATTCCAGTTTAGCTTCGTACTTTCCTTTAAAAAAGACTGGCTTCTGGGGGCCCCTTCCCTTGGTTGATCTTGCTTGGGGCACGTGGGTATGGATGTTTTCTGAACCTGTATAATTGACAGAAGTCAGTGGCAGAGTCTGTGTAAAGAGAGGAGGGAGTAAAAATGAGGGGGAGTGAAACTGTTCCAGAATTTAAAAGAAATTCAGCCCTCTGGCCTTTGGGCCTTACATCTGTTGACATAAAGTGTGTGCATGGATGTAAGCGTTCTTAGTGGCAGAGTAGACAGCACTTAATTACTACTAACACCTTTTAATAACAGGTATGGGAGCTCATACTCCAGTCAACATTCTCCTCCTCCTCCTCTTCCTCCTCTTCCTCCTCCTCCTCCTCCTCCTCCTCCTCATCATCATCAATACCTGTCATGCATGTTAACCACATACTGCAACACAGGCAGTTCACATACAAGTCTCATGCCTGCTGGGTTAGGCAAGATTCACTACCTCTTCAAAGGTGAAACTTTGACCAATGGCAGTTAATTACGTCAGTAGACCTCCCAGCAAACAAAGGTGTTACATGACTGATTGTATGTTCAGTGGGTTCAACATGTCATGTTCATAAGGATGACTCACGAATTGTGAACTATCATTTTCAATTCATTTTGTTTGGTTTTGTTTTTTAGGGTCCATTAGTTGTCATTCTAATTATGACTGATAGCAGTGTATACTGCAATATTATTATTGTTAGTTGAGTTATGGATCTCAGAGTTTACACTTTTGAAAGTGCAGTACTACCTGTGACACACGAACATTAGGGTAAGTACCTGAAAATCTCAGTTCATCCAAACTCCACTTTGCCTGTTTCACTTTTAAAAGAAACAGGAACACTAAATTGTAGAGCTTCTGACAAGAACCATCAATGACAATGCTTATGGGCCAAGGAGCCTGCAAAAACGTGTGATATACCGTTTTCAAACAACACTCAACTAACAATTAATAGTTAAAGATTAAAGTGGTACATGATGAATGGCTCAATAAATAAACAGTAACTGTAACTTAACACTTGTTCAAGGAATCTGGCATACTCTGTGAGCAAAACCTCTCTAAAGTAGATAGTTTGGCGAAGTGTGAAGTGCTTTGTGTGAGCAAGCCTGCGACTGGATGCAGGCCCTCTTTTTTCCCTCCTTCTGCCTGCTACTTCATGCTTTGAGGATCATGGTACATACTCTGACATGTTTGCCAGAATTTGACAAAATTTGTCACAAAAACTAAGTACGTGACTACATGTTTTAAAAACAACTACCTTTAACTGTACTACTTAAGTTTTTTTGATAAATTCCCGTCCAGTTGCCTGGAACAAGTAGATTTTGAAGTCTGGCAAGTCACTTTTCATGTTGACTTGTCCGACAGGGAAAAGCTTGGGCAAACTGCCCACCAAATTACAGTTCAAGTCCGCTGACTTGAACTGTAATTTGTAACAGACACATTATATAATTATTACACATTCAAAAAAAGAGACATCACACATCAAACACCATGAACAGAATGCATGTTACACACACCACAGTGCATTATTAAATATAACATCCACAGCTTTTTTCATTGTGAATATTAAATTAATTTTAAGAAATTTTTTAAACCTGGGCAAGTGAGAAATTGCCTTGGGCAAGCAAACTTTGAGGGTTGGTTACCAAAAATTGCAAGAGCTGGAACTCATGTTTTTGTTTAACCCTGGAACTGTGCAAGAGTGAAAGGTACGTACCCTGTAGGTGAGTGACAGCCCCTGAAGAGACTGGCCCAACTGTTTACGGCCTGTGGAGCTACTTGCTGATAAACTTACTACCAGCCTGAAATAACAGTGAGAAGAACACTGCACTGAACACACGAACGCATCAATGACAGCAACTACAATCTTGAAATTCATGCACAATTACTTTAAAGAGCAAAGTAAAGGGCTCTAAAGATCCACAAGACAAAAAGGTCAGAAGGAACTGTAGTAATTATTTACCTCTCTACAGCTTGAGGAAAGCGAGGTCGCAAGGCTTCTTGAATTAAACTGTTAAGAAATGATATGTCCTGCCAAGAATCCCGGTGCCGTGCCTGATGGTTGAAATGCAAAATCAAAGTTAATATCCCTCATTATTTAAGGAAAGACAACTTCACAATCGCAAAGAAAAGGTTTTTTCCATCCATAGCTAACATCAAATTCCAAACTGGTGTTTGGTTAGAAGAACAGAGTTAATGAAGTGACTGAACTCACCTTGTTGAAGATCTCAACATAAAACTGATGCATTGCATCACCAGCCTCCAAGAGAAAGAAGTTCTGTAAAATAAAATTTCCGCCTTTAGGATGACTTGAAAAATCATGAATATGGTGTAATGTGTGTCGAGACACTGCCACTGGCACTTCCGGATATAGTTTGGGATGTACTTGGCCAATTCTTACAGAGCTGTCTTTGTTGAAGGCTCATTAAGTTGAGCCCGATGTTGGGTGTGTTTTACTCCCAGAGGCTTTAACTAGTGCACTTAATTATAATGCTCTTCTCTCTCTTATAATTCCCCATCAATCCCTGCATTTTATCATCAATAGTAATATGATTAGATAAGCTACATTGATTTATACTGTAATTATGGTTGTTTTTAATTACAAACCCTCATAGCCGCCAAATGATCCAGAAGACAAAACTCTGTTTTCATCAGATGAACAACTGAGCTGCTTGCCTACAAACAGACGGCAAAAAAAATCACTTCAACCTATTTCCACAAAACACTTGTATAATTTATCCACTGCTAAGAGCTCCACGTATGCCAGAGCTGAGTTATGATGTCTACAACTTCTGTTGTTAATAATGAACATATTGTGACTATAATGTTCCTGTTCCTGGGCAGCACACTTTCCCTGTAACTGACAATTTTTAATGGTTGACAGTTAAAACACATTATAATATTCAAAACAGATAATTGACAATTCACCATCAGCAACTGACAATTGGCAACTGATTATAGGTTTTGAGAAATGACACAATGACAATTGATAACTGATTGATCATTCATAATTGAAGGTTAATAATCATTTAATGAAAATGGTTAATTAAGGACTACTGATAAATGATAATTAATGAACACCAACAATTAACAACTGGTATAAGTAACTGAAAGTTGATAAGTAATTAATTATTATAATTAATTAATCTTATTAATTAAAGACCATTGATAAACGATAATTATCCACAATTAGTAAGTGAAATTTCCCGTACGAAAATTTACAGCCAGACACGGCAAGAATCCAGCCTGATTCTGGCCAGAAAGCCTTTTTCGCGGCGAGAATGGAACGGGACAAAGCGAGACACGAAATTTGTCTCGCTTTG
>Ga0126336_10000666_pt1 | contig 15179 bp, 9 predicted proteins | sample SidCmetagenome_FD_92530 | JGI IMG/M metagenome (GOLD analysis project Ga0126336, IMG submission 92530) | Coral microbial communities from El Islote,Puerto Morelos, Mexico - Siderastrea C C metagenome | ecosystem: Host-associated > Invertebrates > Cnidaria > Coral | place: El Islote,Puerto...
GTTGGATGGGTGCAAACTTGGGGTAACAGAGGTGATTTGCCAGTGATTTTCTGTTATTACACAAATGGAAAGAAGAATGTATTCTTATTTGGGTGTAAAATATCCAAACATCTGCTCTTGTACGTCACACTTAACAAGTGAATCGTAAAGAAACAGCTAAATTATTGCATCAACAATAACATTTCCAAGCAGCAAGTTGCAATGCAAGGAGACTGGAGGACGGGATCAGTGTGTGATGTGTCTCTTCAAGTTTAAGTTCTCAGAATAAAAAGGCAATAAAGTTGATGTTGAGGTTACAAGTTATTTGTCGATCACTTTTTGTCGAGGAAAAACTTAAATCTTTCAGAGAGAGCTGTCAAAATAACGGGGTCCAAAAAATACTTACGAAACTACTATGGCCAGACCTGCCTCCTAGCATCCAGATTGAAAAACCCTAATGCAATTCCTGAATTTCCTCCTCAAGGCCAAGACATCATTTCCTCCACACAGAATATTGTAGCAAGATGACATTTTTTATGCAGGAGGTGAAAAGGATTTAACGTGGGGTTATATTTGAGGAGAAGTTATGTTCAGTGGTGAAGATTATTCATGAGTAAAACTTTGTTGGGATTACTAAGCAAATTATTGTGTTAAGATGGATTCTGCTCAATGTTCAAGCAATAAGTGCAAAAATTATTTTATTACTAAAAAGCTACTCATTGCACAGTAACATTTCGAATACTATTTGAAACATCTCACTTAAGTCCAATTCTCCAAGAGACCCCACCATTAAATTCTCAAGCATTCTTGAGAAAATTAATCTCCAATCTGGTAAAAATATGCTAAAAACGGGCACCATTGTGTTTTGAACTGACGCGAAGCATCTTTTTTTTAAATTGAAATATGAGTAACTTCAAATTTAATTTCTCTCAAGGGGTCAGCCTGGGGGCTTCAGTATTGATAACTTCTTTTTAACTGTATTCAAAATGTTACCATGCTATGTGTATTTTTGGTAACTTTATTTTTGCACTTATTGCTCAAGCATTCAGTGGAAATTGTCTTCACTGCTCTGAAGCTTTAAGAACATGTACCATGTTCAAAAACTTTTTATAGCATTAAGTGTGAGGGTAAATTTGTTCAAATGAGCTTAGACTGAATATTTCAATGCACTTAAAAATGCCGACTTTTTCTTTGTTCAATCCTGATATTTTAAGTAAAAGGGTTATTTCTGTTTTTATCATTCAGCCTTAGCAGTGTGCAGTACTACTGGGCAGGGTAGTAAAGGGTTAACTTACACGACAATGTGAAGGCTCAGCTTTTAACCCTTTAACCCTAATATCAACATACCAATTTTCTCCACTGGTCTCCATATATTCATTGTGGTAGGAGGAAGAAGAAATTAGATGCTGATCACTATACTAATTAAGGCACCTGGTAACCACTGTCAGTACATTCATAATAATGGTTATACAAATATAAAATAGCTATGCACATGTTTCAAGTTATGTTTTAGAACTGAGAGGTGAGGTCAGACCTTAGCATGTTTGACTGCCATCTTGCTATCAGTTTATACATGATCTTACCCACCCAAATCATGAATAATGCAGCTGGCTAGACCACATCATTGACAACTATGTTCCCTACTTCATTCAGACAGTGATGGGTTCTTTAAAGTGCCCTGCTGATTAAGTGTGCAGACGTGTACAGTTGTAGCAGACAAATTCAAAGGCCTAGCGTTTAAGGTGATTCCATCCAATTGCATTGCGCATCCTTTCTGCGCATCATTTTTTGTGTGATTAGCATGCACATGAGTGTGTGCGCATTCGGAACTTGCAGGTTTTCTATGAAAACTGAGCTTTTCAGAGAAATAAAAGGTTGTTTTCTCCTTAACAAGTACATGGGTATCCATGTTGTGCAAGAACGAGCAAAGTGACCCCTACTTTTTATTGCGTTTTTGAAATCTTCAAAACATGGTTTCTAACTGGACCAAGTTTTAGGAAATTTTGAATGTTCCTATTTTGAGGGAATCACCTTAACTGCCAAATAAGGCAGTCAAGTGAATTGGGACGGGTGAAGGTGGTGAGCACAGCCAGTATAATATAAATAAGATAAGACCCTGGTTGGTAGTCAGGTTAGGATTTAAATTGGGCTAACAAGGCGAGGTTTGTGGGTGTTTTTTTATGTCAACCCTGCCGCATGACCCATGCATAAAAGTGAAGAAGCCAGGTCACAACAATGGGGACTACATCCCCTGCTCTTTCTAAATAAGGGGGCCGGGGAAATCCTGTGGATAAAAAAAATGACTCATGGCTTCATTTACAACTCATAATTTTTGAAAGACTTTATCTCCCTGTTTTACAGAGGATGCTAGTGTTGTTGCAAGGGAAACTGCTAACAGATAATGTGACTGTTATCTTCTTTTCAGACTCGAGAAGAATAAATTGAAAAGCAAAATGGAGGAATTAAAATGTACTCTACTGGAGAAGTACCAGAAATATCACTTGGACAATGACAATGAAATTACGAAGGATTTGCTTGAAGAAGATGGCAGGGAATTGTTGTTCAGTAACTCTGTGAAGCCTAGAGACAGATTCACCTACCTTGATATAGATTTTTATAGATGTATACTGGAGAACATTGTAAACAACTTTGAAAGAAATGACGACAGCATACAAAAGATGCAAACAGGATTTAACAGTTTAGAGAAGTATGCAGTTAACTTGTGGAAGTTTCCATGGTGTAAGGAGTACCACAAAATTAAGGTATGTTTCTTGCTGAAAGTACTGACGAAAACTTAGATTCCAGTCAGAGGAACAAGTGCTGATTGAGGGCAAAATCTTTTCTAAATCTTTTCTCTGAGAGAAGAGAGCCCACAGTTTTTGGCATTTGACCAGTGTTGCTTAAATATCAGTGCCTCAGTGGTCTTGATCACTACAGGTAAAACGTAACAATAGCGAACCGTTTTTTTTTAAAAATTATCAGGTCAAACTACGTGCTTGCTAAGTTGGGCGACATCTATTTTGTTTATGACGGGCTGCACGGGTAAGGGCCACTATTGTAGTCCGTTACTCAGCAGGACTTGTGGTCACGGAAATATCTTGAGCGTCAAATGGATTGGGAGACAAAACTAGCCCTCAACAAACACTGATTTCCAAGGCTTGTGTTGTCATGCTATCACTAGATTGTCCATTGTTTGGAGCGAGCTTACATACGCTTATGGATTCAGATTCGTTTTCATATTCTTGTCCGTTTTCATTGTTGCCATTGCAGTCTTGGTAATAATGTCAGCAACATTTAAAAGTCAACTTATTTTAATAGTTCAAAATACTTATGCGAATCAGCAATCGTTAGTCTCTTTGAAACCAAGAATTATGCCGTGGATGGGTGGATTGGTGGATTTTTTGTGACTTCTAATGTGTTTGACGTAAAAGGCGTTTCTCTGAGGGTCATAAACGAAGCCAGTAATACCTATTTCAATTTGTAAACACTTGAGATTTGTCGATGGGAATCAACGTCGATATGCAGACTGCTGAGGAAAATACAAGTTAACATGTTTTTAATTCAAAGAAAAAAATTGTTATTTCTGCGGTTCTGTCCAGTACAAAATTAATCCGGATCCTGGTAATGGTTGTTACGAATAATGCGGATTCTTAAGAGGTTTTAAGATAGAGATTTGATGTGTTCTCCTGTCCGATAATTACCAGTGTTTTCCAGTCATAAGTCAGCTTTCGTTTTCCAGGTTGTGAATGAAAGTGAGCAAGGCCTTGGAAGAGATTTAATAATTGCAGAATACTCGCCTTTCTTTCGCGGAGATATCCGTTTCCTAGACAACGGCAAATTATGGACCTTTAAAACAGGATATGTTTTGTTTCTGAGGAGTTTATTTGTTTAAAAATGTTTTTTTTTTAATTCTTCCTTCTCCTTCAGACAAGCTAAGTAAACATTTGTATTATGCAAACCCGTTCAGTTTGTCCCAAACAAGGGACTACACGGAAAAAAATCCTAGTGGAAATCGAACCTATAACCTTCCGTACTCCGGTCACATGCTCTAACCTGTAAGCTTCAGGAAGACTTACGGTGAGCAGGTTTGACATCTTCATTACCGCGAAATTACCACCTGAGTTAGCAATGACCCGCTCCCGCCTGGTCTTGTAGCTCAGTCGGTAGAGTAGAAGCCATAAAAATCAGGGTTCGTGGGTTCGAATCTTTACTTCGTATGGCCGCATTTCCCTGCCAAGGCAATGCTCCATAGGAAATTAATTGGTTTGGTTTCATCACTCAAATTTACACAGGAGAGTTAATTTTCTGATTTCTCACGTGAGGAATGTCGAGGGTTCAATTGCAAGATTGTCTTTTTTAAATCCACGCGTTACATATTGCATGAATAATGAGCACATTTACAATCTGTGTATGTTACAATTTTTTACAGCTGTACACTGCGTTTTTTAAGTGGAATGTTCAGAAACAACTTCAAGACATGGATGCTGTCTTCTGTATTTTGAAATCTCTCGGCTATTCAAAGACAGAAGAAGACGTTGACCAAGTGTCAGTGAAAGAGCCAGACGTTGATCGTGCTATCTGGGTGTCTCTGGATCTCTTTCTGGTCCAGTTGGAATTACAAATAATAAAGGAAATCATGGATAATACACCGGAGAGTAAGTGCACTCTAAAGGATATTGTTAAGGCACGGAGAAGGACATATACCGTAGAAGCTGCCTGCAACTACCTTTTCAATAAAGCGGCTAAACGGCAGAAACTTGATGCGGCACAAGGAGGAGATGCTGCATCTGATAAACTAGGAAAGGAAACCATGGGAGGGGGGGTGAACGCAACGTTCTCACATGGCAGACAAGGTATAGGCTCTGCCGACCATAGCTCAAGTACGCACTCCAAGGATCGTCCACTGTCCAGTGCTTCTAAGGATGTACCTATGGATTTTGATGACTCATCAACTGGTTTTATAGAAACCAAGAAGGATCAGTCAGCTCGTGTGACTGCTGATTACAAGGAAGATGAGATTCGTAGGCATTTGCTTGTCAACATGAATCCTGCAGGAAATGTTTCTGACCATGATTTATATGGTTTAGACTTTGCTGGAAGCCAACCTCGTGGTGCAAGACAGCATCGTTTTGATACACATTACGATGAATCACTCCAAACTCGTCCTTTACCTAATTCTGACGACACTGTGATGGGTACAGGTGTCAGAGGTTCGTATTCCCTTCCTTACATTGCGGCAATGACACCAATGCATCTCAGCCATCAGTATTTAAATCAGGGTTACACAAATTATACAGAAAGAAACCAGGAAGGGATCAATGTGGTCACTCAGAGCCACGCAGTACGACCAGCTACCAGAGCCGAAGCTCAAACAAATGCGATTCGCTCCAAGATTACTGTTAGAGCTGTAACGCAAGTGCAAGGGACTTCGGAGTCTGACAAGGTTGCTAATCTGCGAGATAGCAGCAGCTATCCAAATCACCATCGGATTTTTGGCACAAGGGACACTGTAATTCGGCCAAATGACACAAGTGCACTGATCAGACAGCATCAAGTTTCTCTCCCTGAACCAGTGAAAGTGAAGCAGGCAGGAATGCCGAATAACTTAGCGAACGGAATGGCAGAAGGAGCACTTGGAAGACACACAACCCAGGCTGGTGTTACTGATTTGAACACCACTTTGGAACATCACTTAACTATTGCATCTAACAGTGTTGGCGCAGCTGACAATACATCCCAACGGCTCAGTGGCGCACCCAAGGAACAGAGAAACCCAAATGATAGCCAAAAGCTGGCTAGTGAAAAGGACGCCGCAAAATCTCAAGATCGGAGCGCAAGAGAATCTCACATGAGCGACAGAGAAATATGGCCGGGTAAGTCGTCCTTCCTTCTTGATACAAAGTCAACATCAGTCGCAGAAGGTGCTTATCAGGCCGTACCCAATGCAGCTGACGTTAAGCGTTACACTGTACAGAGGATTGAAGCGAATGAGACGTCTGTTCCATCAGCCAGGAATCTAGAATACAAGCCGAGCTCAGTACACGGAGACCTGCTACCATCTGATCACCGAACTACACAGGTTCCATATCCAGCCCACAGCTCAAGGAATGATCTACACTCTGGAGATGTTTCAAGTGGCTCGCAGGCGGGAGAAACACAGCAAAAAGATCACGCCGCCATCTGTGACATGTGCATGTCAGACGGTACAAGCATTTGTAGGAACTGTTTTAAGTTTGTGTGCGGGAAGTGCAAGGAAATCTATACCACCGATCTCTGCAGTGCAACCAAAGGGCAGCATAAGTTTAAAGATTTAAAGAAGATACCTAAACAGAGGTCCGCTAATTTAGAAGCGCTTTCAAGTCAGAGAGGTGCAAGTCTGAAAGAGGGAGTGGAAGACGAAGGAACAGAATGGTCATGTTCCCGATGCACCTATCTGAATCCTCCAGAGCATGGGGTATGTGCCATGTGTGCCACGTCTCGTGGCTTTAGCTCTGTGGAGCAATTAAAACCTGGCAGTAGAGTATGCGGAAATTGCACGTTTCACAACAAACAAGACGTTAAGGTGTGCGGGGCGTGTCACAAGACTTTGGACTTGGCTGGACCCCATGTGTCATTTGTGTAGAACAATCTTTGCCTGTACCTTAATGGTTATTAATAGGCCTTTCGTTTTCTTGAAAAAATCAGTGTACGAAAAAACAAAATAGGGTGCAATATTGATGTAAGGAATTGTCTATTCGCAGATTTCATCTTGAACCAAACAAGTTGCACATAACTTTACCTCTAAAATTTGCAGCAGCGAGGACTTGCGTTATTGGTGATACTTGATGTCACCTCGATGTAACGACCTGTGAAACGTAGGGATGACGCAAGACAAACATTTGAAACAACAGGGTGGGGCAAAATAGTGTCGTACAAAACAATTAAAACCGTGTTTTTACACCGAGGTAAACCCGATACTTCCACATACAAACGTGTCTTCACCTATAAACAAATCTGCGGATTATAGCGAGAAATATATGAAATTAAGGAAAGAGAGTTGTCGGTAGTCAGGAAAAATTATTAGATCGCACAGGTGTCAAAAATTAATCTTAAGACTAATTTAGTTTCTTGCTGCGTGTTCGTTTTTGGTTCCTAAGGTCCAAGTACCTAGCAGTTCTTATGCAAATGGTTATAATCGGCAAGTACTCATTAAGGTGGCTCGCCTCGATTTTGTTAGACCACCCAACATTTAAACAGCTGATACTTTACTGTCAGAACTCGGTAGGACTAGGACGTAACTCATCTTCTACACATTACACAAACTTTTCAAAAAGTTAGTTTGATTGACATCGGTGTTACTATAGCAACACAGTGATGATGGCATGTATTTTACATATCTCCAATTTTCTCAAAATCTAGACCTAAACTTTGAAAACGACGTAATATCCATGGCAGGCCACATGTAAGTCTTCCCGACTAAAAAATTTCAAGAAATTCTATGAGCGCGTTTTCGAGAAAATTTAGGTTGAATATTTTCTTTGACGAAATTCAAGATTCTCCTTTCCTGTTGCTTCGTCAAAACCATTGCTCTCCAGTCTGCAGCATAGGACTTCTTTCCAGGAGTTTCTCAGAGTTTCCGTCATTCGATTTTCTTTGATTTCGCAATGAGTGATGTGTTAAGGAAGTCCATTTTTTTGCAAGTAGAAAACTTTTTGTTACGCTGGGCTGTAACGGAAATACTAGTTGATGGATTTTTTTCTTAACCAAGTAATCTGAACTTCAACATGTGCAGCTCCGTCTCTGCAAATCTCAAGTGCGTTTAATCATTTTAAGGATATGAAATGTAGCGAAGAATTTAGGGAAGTTTAACATGTTATCCACGAGACTGTCAATGCTGTATTATTGTTGACAGCTGTTACCTTTCGGAATTTTCTCTTTGGTCTTTATTCAATAGGACCTTCTCCGAGTGAAAGTGATCGTGCATTCCGGCAGTGGTTCATAAATATGCTGAATATGGACAAAAGAGAAATTTCTGAAAAAAAAAATCAGTTGTCACCAAATAATATGGACTTACGGTTTCATGGATAAAAGTTTGAGTTTTCTATATTTTTCGCTTTATTTCCATGCCTTATAATGATGTAAGTGCCCTTAAAAATTTACGGAGAAAGTGTATGACACCTTGAATTTAGACTGAAAGGTTGTTCTGGACTCGTAACAAAGATGTTACTACTTGCAATAAAATGAGCATCTTTAACAATACTTGTAGCAACGTCAAAGAAAATCAAATGAAGGAAATTGCGTGAAATTCTTCTGGTAGGAGGTTTTACGCTACAGCTATAAGGTGAAAACGTCGTTTCAATCCACACGGAAAACATTGGTCTTAATCGGATTAACAAAAGAAAAGACGATCTTTAGTTTTTTTTAAGGAAAATGTTCAACCGGTTTTTTTTTTTTTTCGAAAACGCTCTCTAACATTTCTTGAACTTTCCAGTCAGGAAGACATACCTGTGGCCTGAGGGACATTAGGTCGTTTTCAAAGTTTAGGTCTAGATGTCAAGAAAACTGGAGATGTGTAAAATACATGACGTCATCACCGTGTTGCTACGGTAACACCGATGTCAATCGAACTAACTTTTTTGGAAAGTCTGTTCAATGTGTAGTAAAGGTGTGAAGTCTCTAGTCCAGCCGAGCTCTGATAGGGAATCATCAGTCGTTGAAATGTTCGTGGTATCAAGACGAGCCACCTCACGTGTTTTGGTGAAATGTCTTTGAGTGCATTCTACATAAACACCGAAAATGGAACTTAATTTCCCATTTTACGACAATTGCAAGGCTCAAAGGGTCGAAGAAATCTTGGCAGTACTTATTACTCATTGTGAGAGCAAAAGTTGGTTCGAGTTCGCCCGCTAAGGGGAAACATTTTTTGCCTGTTTCTGTGACGTTTTCTCGTTAGCAGGACCCTCAAGGAGAGTCTTTCGCCGTTTCCATGAATCAATCAAATCAATGTCCTCCACAATGGCGAAATACAGCCAGAGCATATTGATTCAGACTTTGCTGGCGAAAAATGACTGTGAACGCTGTGTAATAAAAACATCTGAACTTTTACGAAGTGACGTTTTTCTTCCATTGCTGACATTCTCCATTGTTTCGACTGCCGTATTTACTCGATTAAGCGCCGCATATGAGAGCAAAAATATTAAAGAGCGCCGCCCTCGAATAAGCGCCGCATTCATTCAGAACATTGCGGAGCCTAATCGAAGCATCATCAGACTGAATCAGTGTTGGAGGAGCCAAATTAATAAACAAGTACGGTACAAGTCAATCTAAACCAGCCTCCAAAATTTATTCTCTTGTGTTATTGTTTTTCAGTTCGAAGTGGGCATTTTGCATTATTTTTTTCTTTGTTTACATTTGCTTGTTATCGTTTACAAATATTATGATTTTTTAAAGAGCGCCGCCCTGAAATAAGCGCCGCATCTGAAACACTAAAAATTTAAAGAGCGCCGCGGCGCTCACTCGAGTAAGTACGGTATGTGTTTCTGCTCGGTGGATATTTCTAATAGATGGTATTTTGCGACAATAAATTTCCTCGAATTTAGAGAAAATGTGTTCACTTTTTTTCTAACAAATAAACGACGTTTCACCGTTATTTTAAACATCGCGGTAAGTTGCCTCCAGAAACGTAAAATTATGAAACGTCGCAGTATTGAGCCAGTGAATAGCGCGTATGGTGCTACGAATGGGTTACTGTTCAGCATGAATCCTGCGTGTTGGTGAATTGGCGCCAAGTGCGGAAGGGGGGGGGGGGGTTGGAAATGGGAGCGCACGCATTTCATACTTTCCTAATAGGCCATTTCCGATTGTGCCTTTCTCAAAGCGAGGCTTCGTGCAAAACCTTTCATTTTGAAAGGCTACGCACCAAGCCTCGCTTTGAAAAAGAGGTACAAGACAACTCGGAAGTGGCCTAATCTTCGATACCGCAACCCCCTGGCCATCCTAAAATCTAATGCAAAGTAGTCTCTTCCTGAGGGGCAGAAAGAAAGATGTTAAATGTGGAGCTTCGTAAATTGTATTTGGAACTGGACTCAGTTTACTAAAGCTCTTCTCTTTTTCCAATATGCCTGTGCAGAATATTTCATCGATGAACCTGTGATTTTCCAGTTCCTGCATGCCTCAAAATCTCTCGATGATCGAAAATTTCGTCGCACATCTGAGCTGGAAAACAGAAAGACGGCGGTGGTGTCATAAAAAGTAAGGTACACCAAGGCCAGAATCATATAAAGACTTCTAAAGGTCTGGATTTTTGTGTACGCGTCAAAACTTGAAGATTGTCAAATGTTAACCTTGGAATCGTATCAGAATTTTGATGTATCCTACTTGGCAGAATCCAGAGTTCTGAACAAAGACAAAAATTGTCTGTTTAACTTTAATTTAAATTTTTAATTAAATTCAAATAGAAATTTTATTTAATTACAGCAAGACTGGTTTCCTCGATTATAATATACATTCAATGTATCTTCGAGATATTAAATATCAACAACGAAATAGAGGTTTTTGATGACTGTCACTGAAAAGTAGTTCTTTGGTTTGGTTTGCATTTTCTGTCCTTGCCAATACTCGTACAATTTTGTAAAACCGTTACTACATGCCTTGTACCAAATGCAAGTTTTGGCTCTAGTTACAAGTAGTTCATTGTATTCGTTGTTGTGTAGTCAGGTGAAACCGAGTTTGGTTATGACAGTCATTACAAATGCGCTCTATTTTCTTTAAAACAAAACATAGCCTAAAGAGATCTATAATAATAAACAAGAACTGAAAAAGCGCAACACACAGTATTTAAAGAAGAGGAATACGTTGCCAAATCGCTGAAGCTACAGGCATCAAGAAGCAGGAGTGTCATCCAAAACACGGAAAAATTCTGACTTGGTGACAATTTGTTTTGATGGCTGTGTTCGCTTTGCTTTCGAAGCTCCTTTGGTTTGGAGATCGCTTCTGTCCAGCAGAGCCTCCAAATCTTTATCACTCATAATCAAACCCTCACTAGACACTACACTGTCATGATCACCAGACGCCAGTAATTCACGAAGCTCTTTGGCATCAATAACTTCTGTGTCTTTATTACCCTTGAATTTGCCTGCAAACAAAAAATTCAGACACCGTCAATCCTCGATTAATACTCACCCTTAGTATTCCATTCCACTTTCATAGCTGTATTTGAAATACTAAATTGACTAAAGTGCCACATTATTATAAAAATGCCGTTGTGAACGCCATTGTATTTCATTCATTTTCAACTGCATTTAGAAGAATTAAAAAAATGTAGTCCTTTATTGAATCCTGTCTTATCCATCCTTGTCAAAAACAAACAAACAGATCTCTGGTCCTCAAGTGACAGAAGTGGAGCACCCTGCTCAATTTGCAATTTGGTCAGTCTTTTTAACAATGATAATTATCAAGCAGTAAGTATATCAGCTTGAAATATTAAAAACAAAAGGTAGTGAAGTGCCAAAAAAGTTCTTTTCAAAGCCAAACGTTTCGGGCTTAGCCCTTCATCAGTGGCAAATGAACGATTTTAAAATTACGCGTGACAACCGTTGCGTCAGAGAAAATATATAACGTTTGTTGAAGAAAAAGAGCACGCGCGATGATTGACGCGCGCACGTGTAAGTTTCAAATGAAAGAAAAGTTAATGTTCATCCCGCGTGGTCGCGCAATTTCAAGCCTGATTAGCCGCAAGGTTAAACCAACACGTTTCTTATGTTGCGATCTCGACGATATGCCACGAGCGGGGCGTCAGTAAAAATCCGCCCGGTCTCTGGGTCGTTGTTAAGGATCCGGAAGTTGAGTAGGATTCTCTTGATGTTTTCATTGAGGGGGTGGTAAGTAAGTACCCATGGTACCCTCCCAGCTTGGCTGTTTTCCTCTCTGTGGCTACAGATGGTGTCGTGCCTGTTGATGCCGCTTCTTTTCCTCAGATCTTCACGGAGTAAGTCAGAGGGATAGCCCCGCTCTTGAAAGAAGCCACACATCTCTTGCGCTCTAATGGTGAAATCATGGTCATCAGAACAAAGGCGGCGAAGACGCAGAAGAAAACATCAAGAAAATCCTACTTAACAACTTCCGGATCCTTAACAACGACCCAGAGACCGGGCGGATCTTTACTGACGCCCCGCTCGTAGCATATCGTCGAGATCGCAACATAAGAAACGTGTTGGTTCACACCACCGTTGGAAGTCAATCCGCAGATCCCGCTGGTACCGTTCCTTGCAACCATCCACGATGCCGTACTTGTCAACATGTTAGCTCCTCACTAACTGTTAACGGCCCTAATTGTACCATTCACGTCAAAGAACATTTCAGCTGCCATTCCAGCAACTTAGTTTACTGCATCTCGTGCCGTCGCTGCCCTGCTCTCTACATCGGGGAAACCGGTCGAACCCTCCGAGAACGTTTCGGTGAACACCTCAGAAGCATAGAGAAAAAATCTCCCGGTTTACTCGCTGCTGAGCAATTTAATGGCTTAGACCACACTATGTCCGACGCCGAGATTCGCGGTGTTAAGCTGTGCACCGGTAATAACATCCACCGGAAAAGACTGGAAATGCGGCTAATCTTCAGGCTTGGAACTGCGCGACCACGCGGGATGAACATCAACTTTTCTTTCATTTGAAACTTACACGTGCGCGCGTCAATCATTGCGCGTGCTCTTTGTCTTCAACAAACGTTATATATTTTCTCTGACGCAACGATTATTGTCACGCGTAATTTTAAAATCGTTCATTTGCCACTGATGAAGGGCTAAGCCCGAAACGTTTGGTTTTGAAAATAACGTTTTTGCTAGTTCACTACTTTTTGTTTTAATATAGTGCCACGCAGTACTGTGAACTTTTGTTCATCATTTATCTAGTATACCAGATTGTCCACGAAGCTGCCTGCCACCCCCTACATCTCTGTAATAAGACTAAGTTGAAGCAGAGTCAAACAGCTCGCCCTGGTCAGTAGCTCTCAGGTTGCCTGTAGTACAGTGTTAATAATAGTTTGAATGTAGACCACAACCATCCTTTATTAGTCGCTGCAATACAAGCTTCGCAAGACACGAACCTTTATGGATGATCATCTTTTCAAGTTTTCTCTTGGCGGATGCTCTCTCGACAATCTTCTGATCCACAGTGTTGGCAGTCACAAAACGATACACGACGACTGGCTTAGTTTGACCAATTCGGTGACAGCGATCTTGAGCCTGCAAGTCCACCTGTGGATTCTAGCATACCACAGCTGAAATAAGTAACTGATTCTAGTATGATGCAAGTCGACTTTACAGTTTTCTTTTGGATTTTACACAGCAGATGGTGGTTTTTAAGTTTTCATTTGTTCGGTGTCTTTCCTAAAAGTTATTGTACTGGAGGCTTGTGCCAGAAATTAAGTACACCAAATGACTTGAATGTGAAAAAACTATCTACACAAGCCCTCAGTGCAAACTAGTACCAGTTAACTGTAAAAATGCATACAAATGCCTGTTAGTAGGTCTTCCTCTTCCTTTTCACCCTGGCTAAGGCACATGCACATATAATTTTTATTTCTTGAAACATCTACACATAATAATTGGATGGAAGTGAATGGGTAGGTGGATTCTGTGTGAGCAGACAAAAGAGCTGGGTAATAGTGATTGATAAGGTTTCCTTTCTGACTGGATTCGGCACTTTGCACAGGTTTTCAGTATCACTTTTGAATGTCAATCAAAACTATCCATGGAGAGCAACTCACCCAATCACTGTCATATATAATAGCTGTGTCTGCTGCTGACAAGTTAAGACCAAGTCCACCAGCCCTGGTGCTCAACAGAAATATGAAGACTGATGGGTCCACTTCGAATTTCCTTATCTGAGAAGAAAACGGCACAAATATTTTAAAAGTCAGATTTTCAAACCGAGTTGTTTGCATTTATTAGAGTAAATACAGTAATACTGCAATTATTAGAGTGTAGCACGGTTATACGCCCTGGACTTAAACAAAACTTTGCAATCAGGGTTTTTCAGTTGGCAAGCACAAAATAATGTGATAGGAAACCACTACTTTATAGCATTGATGGAGTGTCAGAAATGTTTATTAAAAGAAAAAAAAAACAGACGTTTCTGGTATGTAACCCTCCTTCAGAGACATCAAATGGAGCCACGTGCACGCGTGCACACATGCATAAAGTCAAAGTTCAAAGGCAACTGAAATTAATATTCTGTACCTGGCTGAACAGTTCCTAGTTGGAAAATAATCCAGGAGTGTTGTTGCGTATACTTCGCAAGTGTTCGCTGAAACGACTTCTGAGTCTTCACCCGGTTTCACCAATGCAAAGAAGAGGGCATTGACGGCAGGATATACAGTACACTGGATTTGTGGATTAGCAGGTGAAATGGTCACGGATAGAAAAGGAGCATTTAGGGCCTCAGTCAATTTTTTCGTGCACCTTAGTTTGAAATATTGCCTTTAGGGGATTTGGTATGCTTCTATCTAGGAGGGAATTGTTGTTGAAATTTCCTCAAACTGTTGCGTGAACGCTGCGAAAAACTGACCAAAAGTTGGGCGTTATTTCGAGGAAAATGCATAAGAACAACAGGCAAACTTTGTCAAAATTCTCTCTCATTACTTTTGCATGGCACTGTAGCTGGAATGATGTTTTGTTACCAAACTGGTGCCCCATGGCCCAGTGGGCATATAATGAGGACTTTGGGTGCATCACAAACAGCACCCACCTAACAGTGACTTAAGGACATCAGTGCTTATTGTTTAAAAAAAATCTGAACGTGGGAAGGCTTTGGGCGCGAACATCCTTAACTGTATTAAGGAGGCTCGCAACAGTTTTTTTGGCCTTGGAGTGTATCTTTTGAAGTCAAAATTTCGCATAGAAGACAAACTTCGATTTTCTTGCAGTGCTTTCACTAAGCACCGACGGCCGACGAAAAGCGTCGGCTATTTTGCTCAGAAAAGTCGGCTACGTTTGCCCTAAATTAAAGTAATTAAAGAAAGATTGTTTCAAACCCCCAGTTGATACAGTCGGTTACTCTATTCAAACTAGCTGCCTACTTCAAATTTTATTGAAACCCCTGTTCTTGATACTACACCACCTTTTCAACAAATGATCAAAGATTATTTTCTCACTGGTTTCCTAGCAACAGCTGTCACCATAGCAACGGTAATGGACAACCCCTCATTTTAAATAATGTCGAATA
>Ga0126336_10000667_pt1 | contig 15175 bp, 9 predicted proteins | sample SidCmetagenome_FD_92530 | JGI IMG/M metagenome (GOLD analysis project Ga0126336, IMG submission 92530) | Coral microbial communities from El Islote,Puerto Morelos, Mexico - Siderastrea C C metagenome | ecosystem: Host-associated > Invertebrates > Cnidaria > Coral | place: El Islote,Puerto...
CAACCGATGGATCGATGGCTTTTTTCAATCGGAGGTAAAGCCACGAAATGTCATTTAAACCAGCCAGGACGAACCGGGGAGCATTGAGCGGAAGGTAGACAGGCTTCATTTCAAGATATCTCGATTCTTTTATCACCGGTTAGTCCGTAATAAATCTCTGCAAACCTTAGGCTTAACGGCTGAAATAAGCAGCGACGCTATCAAGCGATCGCGTAAGAGAGCGGTGCAAGATTAACCGGAAACGGGAGCCCATTACCCGGAGCGTCCAACTTCCATACTGCGTCTGTGAAACGGCATTTTCACAAGTAAATTTATTTTTAGATAAGCTTTTCCTGCGAATTGGTTGAAATAGCCAATCGAAAAGCGATTACGTAATTAATAATAGACTGAGTACGAAACTACGACAACTCGTCCACGCTGGAAATAAACATAACGGATACCACTGACCAGTGAGAAATCTTTATCGGAGTGTTCTGACAGTATTGCAAGCGATAATTTTAGTATTTACAAGGGAAGTAATAGCTTAGATTTAATGCAGACGTCATCGGAAAAAGTTATTTTCGCGGGAAAGGCTTATCTTAAAATAAACCTACTTAAAACGCTGTTGCACGAATTTATGACAGTTGGACGCTCCGGGTAATGGGCTCCTGTTTAGTGATATTACACATATTTTCACCCTTTTCTATTTTTTAATGAACTCCACATACAACGCGTCTGGGCTGCCTGTGGTTCAAGTTGCAATCCATTTCCATCCTAGAGATCCTCAGCCAAACACACTCAGAGAGCTGGTAGAGTAATTTTAAACGAAACGTAACTAGTATTTTTGGGTTTTCTCTAATAATCGGTGACAGTGTCCCGTTAACCTTTATAGCTGTTGAAAAAAAAAGTTGTTGGATGATTGATTGATTGATTAAGTAGTTAGTTTCTACAGTAACTGACGTGCTGCGTCGTACACTGCGGTCGCTGTTATGTCAACTTAGTTTGACATAACTGGTAGATTGGCCTCCGTATAGAGACTCAAAAGCTGACGTTTTGAGCTTTAGCCCTTCGTCATTGGTGTAAAACTGGGGCGACTGATGGACTGATTGATTGTTGACTGATACTGTAGGTTGAGCGAGACCCTACCATGTTTGACAACGGGGCTTTCAAACATCTTTTTATCTCGTCGAGACCCCGGTTGCCTTGGACACCGTTGCACAGTAATTTATAGCAGGGCATCACGAACTCCTGCTTCCTCAAACAGTTTTACTCTTTCTTGAGTTTAAGTAACAACGGGGGCTCGTATTTAATTATGAAAAATATTTTTACTGTTAAAAACGATTTTAATTAACTCATGCTTGTTTTTAAAACAGTGTTGAGAAACTAAGGTTTTAATACAGCTGTGTGAGCTAAATACTTTGCAAAACAAGCGAGTCTTCGGTATAGCAAGAAAATGTCGCATCTCTTCTCGTTGTTAGCTTTTCTCGCAGTTCCTTTTACTAATGGAGTAACTCGAATCACTTCACCAGATTTTCAAGCCGTCAACTTCGCTAAAGAGATCAGAGGAAGAAAACTCAATGGAAGTGTTATTAGGGAGATTGAAGTGAATACGGAGGGGGGTTGTCAAGTGGAATGCGTGAAAGAAAATCGATGTTTGTCGTACAACTTTGGACCCACAACGGCAAAGAAGAGATTTAACTGTCAACTGAGTGACTCTGATCGATTTGTAGGCCAAGAGAATTTCACTGAAGGTAACGAAGTCTTGTACCGAGGAATACAGGTAATCAAATCAAATGTTGCGACTGTAAACACTAAATAGAAAAAATCGTAGAAGTTTGAACAAAACTTGAAACAGGAGACGAAATATCGCCTACGGCCCATCGGTTATTAAAACAGTTTCTTGTTCTCTCATCCGATCAACGGAGCCGAGTACAGTTTGTAAAGGCGATGGTCGACCTACAATTGTAGCTATTTTGCGGGCTTTACTGATTTATTTTTCTCACCCGTTTCGACTCCCTCACCCTCCCAAAACCATCTGAGAATGTTTTTGCCAAGCGACTGTTCAGTCTAAAAATTACAAAAACAAGGAAAACAAGGAAAACGTTTTCTGCTTTTGAATGGGTCCCAGGCTTTCTTTCACCATCCGAAAGCTCTGTTCAGCATAAATTAAAGTTTCATGTTAAAGCACCTTCCCTACAGTTTCTGTTTATCTATTGTTTAAAAGCCTTTGTTTTGGTTTATTCTTCTTTTCCCCCTGCTTTCGTTTGTTGGAATTATATATAGGGAATTGCATGAAGCGTTGACATAGTATGCAGTTTATGTTGTATCTTCGTTGATATGTAGCAGTTTCTTTCTGCCCTTCGAAAGAGGGTTGTGCTTGATGAATTTTGGTTTTGGAATCCTACAAGCCAGAATATCAAAGATAAACTTTCCAAAGTGAATGAATCAAGAAGCTTTTGAGTGATGGGAGATTGGTTATGTTTTAAAACAGAGCGTTTGTGAGAGGGACAGCTCCGTATGTGGCAACAAAGGCGTCTGCATCCCCAATTATCAAGACGACATCGCAGAATGTAACTGCAGCGATGGATATTCAGGAAAACCTTGCAGTAAGTATAAGGGAATGGGTACGAGTAGTAGTTTCATTTGTGTGCTACTGTATAAGTGTAACTGCCTAAACTAAAGTTAAACAAGACCAAACAAAGCAAAAAGCTTCACTTCACAAAAACTTGTTTAAAGCTTCTCTTTGACAAAAAGAGAGGGGCATTCTCCACTCCCCAAGATTTGTCATGGGTCTGAAATGAACAAATAGTTCTCATACGCCATCTCGTAGTCCTCTCTGGTCTGAATGTTGCTATGCTCTTCCAGAGCGACTCGGATGTTTACACACGCACGTCGCTCCGTCAGTCGACAGTTCTTGGAGTTCTTGGAGTTCTTGGAGTGGGATCAGAGAGGGAAAGACCCAAGCAGGGTGCTTGGAGCCGAACTTTTTGAGTGTCCGTATTTCTACGTTAAATAAAGTGTCCTATGTCCTAGCCTGAAGCCTTTCTTTACTTGGTTCCCGATAGAAAATCAGTGAAGATTGATGCTAAATGGAGCCTTAGAATAAAACGATGAAGCCCCAGAGCCCTTATTTTTGTGTCTTGGAAAAGCTAGAAACCTGCATTTTTTAAGAGGGAGCCCTGAACCTCTACATTCCTTTCAAATGTAAGGCTACAGGGCGAACTGAAGCCATAACATTTAGCGGAAACTTTAGGATTTCCTCCAGCCGACACGTCAGTACTGCCTTGTGAGGAAAATGTTACTCAGTACCTTTCATTTGAGCGATTACACATGAGGAATTACTCCACAGACCCCAAAACGATAGAACAACCTTGTACAACACACTAATTAAACCTAGTCGTGCTACACGGCAGTAGCACGACTTGGTTTCAAAAGTCGTGCTACTGCAGTGCCGAACTCAATTCATAAATTATTAATACATTAGATACATTTTAAAAGCTGGCTAAACCGCCATTTTGGATTTATCCCTACAACCGCTGGTCAGTGCTTTGTTTTCGGGAACAGCGATTTTTTTTTTGTGTGAATTAAATTCCACGTCTGAAAGCAAGTCCTGCTACAGTAGTGTTATTGTCGAGCCAGCTTAGCACGGCAGTAGCACGACGTTTGAAACGGGCCTAATTTGCAGCACAGGAAAATACAGCTTAGTCACTTTCATGTGAATGGCCACACTTTAAGATTTCACCATCAGACACAAAAGTTAGAACCACCTCGTACAGCATCATAAACAGGGCCACAAAAAAGTACTGCTCAGTAGCTTTCATTTGAATGTTCACACATCAGAATTTCATCCACAGACTCAAACGTGAAAATCACATTGTATTCAGTCAAGGTTTGACTCTTCGAGCACATAAGTATTTAATGATGTGAAGATCTCTATTTGTGTTTTTAACCATCAGAGCCCAAAAGCTGCGCCCAGCTCCTCCAGGATGGTGTCACATCAAGTGGAGTGTACACCATCAATCCAGATGGCGCCAAACCAATGCAAGCGTTCTGTGACATGACCACGGACGGTGGAGGCTGGACCGTTTTTCAGAGGCGTTTGGACGGATCAGTTGACTTTTTTCTCGAATGGGAGTCTTACAAAAACGGGTTTGGAGATCTGAATGGCGAATTTTGGCTTGGGAATGACAATCTTCACCGTTTGACAGCCATTGGAGATGCCACGCTAAGGATTGACCTGGAGGACTTTGATGGCAACACCAGATACGCTGAGTACACAACATTTGACGTGGCAGACGAGGGAGATAAATACCGGCTTCTGATTGGAGGACACAGTGGCACGGCTGGTGACGCGATGCTGGTCAAGGACGCTGCAAAGTAAGTTTACTTAAAGGGAGTGTGTCATCTAATTTAATGCTCAGTATCAGTTCCAAGAGATAAAAGACACTTAACACCAATGGAAGCATCAAAAAAAATCTGGTGCGCGGAAACTCAGTTGTCAAGTGTGGGACTTGCCAAGATGGCTATCGATTCCAACTTAAAAAAGTCGGGGACACCTGTTCAAGTTCTCTCCTTGTGTCAGAGGTATCGTTGATTCCCTTGGTGTTCTAGTAGATGCAGTTCATGCATGAGCAAAGTTAACTTAGGCACTGACCGAGTAAGTTTTGACCAAAAACATACTCTTAAGGAAACTTGTCGTCGTTCTGCTCTAGTGGGCTGTTTTGAACAAGTAATGCGACAACTCAAAACAATTTTCAAGAAAGCTTTGAGTAGCTTCTAATTAGATGAGACCGCACTTTAGGCACCGAGAAGAGTGCCTGAGAGATATAGGCCAAAATACGGAGAGCAAGAGTTTTCACTCTCTACAACTCTAACCACATGCCTGTTTAATCTGTTTAATTATTGCGTCGTAGAACAGGTTTCTTTAGGATCTGTCGTTTTACATCATTTCAATGTTGATCGTCAATAAAGACCATTCTAGTCACCTCTCGTCCTTGTTTCGTTTAGTTTCGTTTAGGCCGTGCTTTACACGAGTAAATCAACTTATGGTGTCATTTCTCAGGGTTAATTAACTGTCTATTCGTAAGGAGGTATTTAAATAATTTTATCATGGACTTTTTTCACCCAAACTTCTGATCGATCCTTGAGATCAAAAGCTTGACAACGTTTTATTCCTGATATCACACAACACCTAAATAAAGTTACTTATTCACTTTTACTTTCCTTTTAAAACTGCTGATCCTGCTCTCAGCGCTTGTGTTCTCTGATCTGCAACCCTTTGATCTTTGACTCCACCACATTGATCCCTGATTCAGCCTATTTGAGCCCTGATCGCTCCCTCTTATCCTTGTTCCTGGTCCAGCCCATTTGATCTGTGAATCGACTTCAATTCTCTTCTTTAATCCCTGATTCCACACTTGCGATATCTGATTTCCGTCCACCTCTTTTATACCTGATTCTATCTCCTTGTTTGATTCTTGATTCCACGCCTCGTGACGACCCTGAGGTTTATTCTTTTTTGTTTATCTCTTTAGTGGAATGCAGTTCTCTACCAAAGACAGTGACAACGACATTTATGATGGTAAAAGCTGTGCCAAAGACTACAAAGGGGCCTGGTGGTATGGCCTTTGTCATGAGGCAAACCTGAACGGGTTCTATTACGGGGGACCACACGAATCAGTTGCTGATGGTGTTTGTTGGAAAGCATTCAGAGGATTCAAGTATTCGCTGAAGCGCACCGAGATGAAATTGAAACCCAGGATGTAGAAATTCAGTGAAATTCAAATTCTACTTTAGGCCGAATTACATGGCACTACATTTCCTTAAAACTGCCACATGCACTGACTTATTCACCTTATCCTTTCATGTTTTTTCATGAAATCGTTGAGTGTTAGCGACACAATCCGTAGCAAATTTAATTAGAGGGTCTGTAGAGAGGTTAAACAATAGTGATAACTTAATGAGGTCTCCTTGAATCTAATCAGAGTCGATTCAACCTCTTTGAGTGCGCATGAGAGTCTCCGAGAGCACCTGAGAGTCGACGGGAGCATACGAGAGTCGACGGGTGCACACGAGGTCGAGTTGGCGAGAGAGCACAAGACTGAGTTGGTTTCAAATGGTGACAGAGTAAACTTTTCGCGTTAAGTCTCAGGGCAACTCTCCTTTTCTTTTACCTAAGCTAATGAGGGCTAAGACATGCAGATTTGTCACCTATTCTTAAATTTAGGACAAAAACAAGGAAAACCTAATGACAAGAACCGACGTCTTGGAGTCATCATGACAGCAGACAATACGACCTCTAATGGCATTTTCTTGGACAGCATTCTTTATTAAGTTCTGTAAGAAGGTTGAAGCGTCTTCCTCGCCTGCTACTTTCTTTTGCCTAAAGCGAAGTTTGTTCCTTTGACATAGGAGCCTTCAAGTGCCAGAAATACTGCCTCTGTATTTACACTGCTTGATATGTACGAGACTGTTTCTTTAGAATTAGTTAAGCCAGACAGAAGTACTTCAAGGCCATGTAGTAGCATGAGATTTGTTAAGCCTTGCGCTCTTCCTTGCTCAGTAGCAAACAGAGCCTCTTCAGTCCTTTGAAGAGCTAGTAAAGTTCGCAACCCAGCGAATAACATGCATTTCACTTGGCAACCTTGTCTTCCACTTTCTTAGAAATGCTCAGACCTTGTTTGTGGTACTCTTTAGCTTGTTTAAAATCACCGAGCTGACGGCAAGCACTGCCACGATTGTCTAGGTAACTAGACTAACTGTGAATATTATGGGAGTATAAGCAGTGGCGTCAGCTTAAATTAGCCTAATAAAGTTTGCGAAAGTCAAATTTAGCACCAATCGAGTCCACGTTTGGACAAGGTTTCGGTTGCCTCGTGTTAAATTTGCTACCCTTTGCACGGTTTTTCTACGTACATGCAATAAAAAGTACTGAAAAGACCTTGGTGTGTAACTATTACTGCATTGCCAAACTAAAAAGTCTGGGCTATAGTTAGCAGTAAGTGATTGATAAACACTAGTCAGTAGTCTACGAGTGATATATTCACAATATACAACCGGAACGGCACATCATGGGCATATTGTTTCATGTCTGTTCACAATGATTGTTTGCATTTTTGGTGCTCTTGGAGCCAATGAATTTCGGCGAAAAATTGTCAGGATATTTTCCACAGACTGAAATAGTGAAATTCAAACTTTTGTGTTTCTTCCGATGACTGATGAAAACTCACGGCGATTTTCCACCGAAACTTTCCGAGGATTCATCGGAACGATTCCGTTAATATTCTAAAGCCGGGTTCCCGACAAAGAACCGACGTTGACTATGTCCATAAATGCATTTTTTTAAATTTACCCGAAATAGCTATACAATGTTTGTATTACACTGTCATTAAGTACAAACTGTGGGATAGGGCAAATTTAATTCGCAACGCTGAAGCTCCAGTCTGTTGATTGGTTGTACCCTTCATGGTATGGCATAAATTCTCTTAGTTCACGTTTTAGAGGAATCCAAAATTTCACATTAAAGTTGTAACGCAACCTGTACCGGAAAGTGTCGTAAGTTGGTAACAACTATGGTTTTGTTATTGTAAAGGCTTACTTATGAGCGCTGAAAACGACCTGAGCGTCTAGTAACCTGTGTTGCACCTAAATTTTAACCTTTCAGAACTCAAAAATAACAGTGGACCCTCAAGAGATTTTTGCGGATGATGAAGGAGAGGGTACCGTTTATCGGTTACTCCTACATTGGAGCTCCGCCTTACTAAAAAAGGGTACGTTTGGCCTGACACGTTGCTGTTTAGAATACCCAACTTATTCTTCCTTGCGGCTTTGCCACTGAATTGAATTTTTTTTCCAGCTCGACTTGGTAGTGGACTTGTGTTTCAAAGAAGCTTACATGGACCGTGTTATTGTGTCAACCAGCGTAAGCATTGATTAAATACGACAGACACAAAGTACGATATTAATTTTATTTGCGGGAGCTTAAAAACCGTATTGTATGTCCAGCCACTCTGTGAATGGCACAAGTTTAAAAGTTCGTGTCTTTTTAGTCCGATAGTCTAACAATCCTCTTTTTCGAATCACAGTCACTGGGTTTCTGCCTGTCTAAACCAAAATTAAGCTTTATGTGGAAGCATTTATTACATCGGCATCGAATCAACAAAGTATAAAGACCAGGGGTCAATTCAATAAAGAAACTACACTGTAGTTTTTACACGTGTAATTTACACGTGTAAAGTCCAACCTATAAATACAAGAATTTAATGAAAGAATTTTCTACTCTGGAACTTACACGCGCAGCACGAGTCAAATACAAGAGTAAATTACAATTGTAACCCTAAAATTGTAAACTACGTCTTCCAAAAGACGAGCGAAAGCGTCCTCAGAAAGACGGAATTCACCCGAAATTCCCTTGGATTTTCGGTGTCTAACAGCCGCCTTTCTTCGAAATTCCTAGGTTGCCGGATATTAGATGCCTCAGCAGCTCGTCGAGTTCTTCTTTGCTGGAGGAAAACATATTTTGTCGCAAAAATACGCTTTTTACAAAACGTACCCTATGCTTACAAGTTACACGTGACTTGTGATTTGCACTTGAGATTTACATGTTGGACTTTTGTAAAAATACAAGTCGGACTCTTGTAAACGTTTTATTAAATTTGATACTTACCACATTTTACACGTGTAGCGCTACACCTGTAATTACAAGTTGAACACATGTAACTTGGACTTGTAACGATGTTTATTAAACTCGTTTTCGTCTGCGCTTGTAGATTCAATGGTCCGACTTGTAAATAACAAGTGTAAACGTTTCATTAAATTGACCCCAGTACCTTTACAAATAGAAGGGGACAGGTAAATTGTTTCATCTTTGTACAAACACTGATTCATTGATAATACGGCTTCATATCAATGCTTGGTTTACTTTGAATCAGTTGTCTATTCATTAATATCTCTCAATTAAAAGGCGAAGGACATCTCGTTTCATGACGAAGTCTGAATCGGTATTACTGAATTTCTTACTTTAAATTAAGTTTCTTCTCGAAGAGGCAAACTCGAAATGATATGCACTTATTGAATGAGTGGGAGGGCCGGACGGGAGATATTTAGCTCGAGGTCATGGCATACGGACCGAGTTCACCGAGGTCCGTGCACCATGACCGACAGTCGAATATTTTCCCATCCGGCCCGACCTAAATTGAATCTGTCTTTAGATAACTGTAAAGGTCCCTTCTGCTCATTATAATTGTAAATAATTATGTAAATACCATTTAACTACTGCTATGTGTATATGCATCTTTATCTATTTCATGTTTGATTTTAATCCCTTTTTAAATTTTTTACTTCACATTTATTTCACGAGAGCGTTTTAACGAGCTACAGGTCTATGTCTATGTCTAACTCAGTCAATAAGTATTTTACCATACCTCCTTTATTACACTTAATTGTACTGGTAAATTTTCATAAGGTACTTTTGAAGCTTAATAAACGTCTAAGTGCGCACGCGCTAAATAAACAAATGACGTGTGTAGAGCCGGACGCCTTTTTCCGGACCAGTTCGCGTCAACCCGTCCGGCCCTACACACTTTAATTATGTCCTCGTCTTGAGTTTTCATTAGGATTGCGTCAGCGGGGCCGTACAGTGGTATAACAAGTGTTGATAAGTCACCAGACACTTTGGGTTTCGTCCAAAACGCTCCGTTGTGCGTTATATCCTCAAAGTTCTGCTCTCGATTTGGGAGGTGATCAAACGCTCTAGACTTTGTGTTTGATATGTGACTTGCAAATTTGCTATTGCTGTTTAAAGTTAAGAGAATGGAAAATTTCACCTGCCAAGCTCTAGTTCTTTCTTATCCAATTCAAGCGTGACGTCATCACCGATCAGTATAAATGGAGCCCAGTACTTGACGGCGCTGAACCTCTGTGATTCTCGAAGAGTCTTCATAGCCTGCTGAAGGGCCACACTTGCGCTTTTTCCATCTGTTAAGTGTTGGTAGAAACTTCTCATGAACTCCAAAGTGGCTTCATCATCAATCGCCCACAGTGTTACCAGAACAGAACGTGCACCAGCACAAAGGAAAGCCCGTGCAATACCGACCACACCCTCAGCCGTAACCTCTCCTCGGCCACTATGGCAACAGCTAAGCACAACAAGCCTCGCTCGTAGTTGAATCGCCTGCACATCAGCTACTTTCAAGATGAAGTCTTCTTCTTTAGGAATCTTTGATGTCCTTCCGGGATTTGGAGCCAAAGCAATTTCCCCACTTTCCATTTCTCCATGTGCTGCTATGTGTACTAAGGCAACTGACGTGATTCGTCTTAACACTTCTTCCTTGGTGGCGTCTCTTCCTGTGAGAGGTAGCGTGTTAAGAATGTTGCCAATCATCTTCACTTCACGTTCGGCGTGAGGCAATTGTGTTAAACAGGGTATGTCCTCTACGCATGGATCTCCCACGAGCAGGGCTCCAGTTTTTCTGTGGAAGTCCCTGTGTGAATCGATAATCAGCTTTAAACTTGTCAACGACGGAAGAATGCGGATCCTAACAGATTCATTTAGGTACCTTGAATTAAGATCCACAAATGCAGCAAAAGGAGCAAGGCATAATGGACCATCTGGAACAATAATGATTTCATCCCCTCGAAGCAAGTCTGCAATAGGACGAATAATGTTATCATATAGCAAGCGCAAAGACTGACTCTTACTATGTAGTGATTGTTCCTCATCCTGTCCAGTTCCGTCACTTGGCAACGCTCCACATCTTAGCTCATCCAACGATCGATTCTCGCATACAACACGACCTCTTATAGCATTTTCTTGGAAAGTGTTCTTTAATAAGTTCTGCAAGAAGATTGCAGCATCTTCCTTTCCTGCTACTTTCTTTTGCCTAAAGCGAAGTTTGGTCCTCTTAGATAGGACCCAGAAATTAATTGTACTCCCTTCAAGTGCTACAAATACTGCCTCTGTATTTAGATTGCTTGATATGCAGGATACTGTTTCTTTAGTATTAACTGAGCCAGACGGAAGTTCTTTAAGGCCATATTGTAGTTTCATGAGATCTATTAAGCCTTGCGCTCTTCCTTGCTCGGCAGCAAACAAAGCCTCCTCAGTCCTTTGAAGGGCTAATAGTGTTCTCAACAGAGCAGTATACGACTTTTTATTATTCTCTCGAAAGCCAATTTTCCATGCATCTTTAGACTTAAGAAGAGCTCTTACGTTATTGTAGAGGTTTACACTAGCCCGATAATACCAGACAGAGCTACGTAAATTGCCCGAGGATTCAAAATCACAACCCAGGGAATAACATGCATTTCCCTCGGCAGCCTTGTCTCCCACTTTCTTGGAAATTTTCAGAGCTTGTTTGTGGTACTCTTTAGCTTGTTCAAAATTACCGAGCTGACGGTAAGCACTGCCAAGATTTCCATAAGCAATTCCTTCTCCTTCCCTGTCCTCAACTTCTTTGGCAATTACAAGGTGTTGCTTGTGGTACTCTATGGCTTGATTGAAATCACCCAGACTTTGATGATAACATCCTAGACTGCCATACGCAGCTCCTTCACTAGCTCTGTCCCCCAATTCCTTCACGATACTAAGGTGTTGCTTGTGGTAATCTACGGCCTTCTCACAATCGCCTTGTTGGAAGTAAGCATTTCCAAGATTGCAATAGGCAGCTCCTTCACCAACCCTGTCACCCAATTCTTTTGCAATACTTAAAGTTCTCTTAGTGTACTCGATAGCCTTTTGAAAATCTCCTAAGCTTTCATAGGCACTGCCAAGATTGCAATATGCAGACTGTTCACCAGCTCTATCCCCAAGCTCTTTGGCAATGCTAAGATGTTTCTCCTGGAACGCTATGGCTTGTTTAAAGTCACCAAGGTGATCGTAAGCCATGCCTAGATTACAATACCCGTTTCCTTGTCCCACCCTGTCTGCAACTTTCTCTGCAATGCGAACACTCTTCTTATGGTACTCTATGGCTTGTTGGAAATCCCCGACACTATGGTGAGCAGTGCCCAGATTGCAATACGCACGCGCCTTTCCTGCCTTGTCCCTCAATTCTTTGGCAATGCTTAGATCTTGCTGGTGGTACCGTATGGCCTTTTTATAATTACTAAGACTATGATGTGCATTGCCGAGGCTTCCATAAGCAGCTCCCTCACCTGCCCTGTTCCCCACCTCTTTGGCAATTTTAAGACCTTGCATGTGATACTCTATAGCGCGTGTAAAATGAGCAAGACTATAGTGGGCATCGCCAAGACCGCCGTATTCAGTCAATTGTCTGTCTGTATCTCGCATTTCTTGGGCAATCATTAGACTATGTTGATGATATTCTATCGCCTTTTCAAAATCGCCAAGACGATAAAAGGCTCTGCCAAGCGAACCATAGGCAATTCCTTCTAGACCTCTGTCATCCATTTCACTGGCAATACTTAAATTTTTCCTGTGATACTCAATGGCTTGTTTGAAATCACGGAGACGAATATAAGCATTTCCAATACTTCCACATGCATATCCTTCTCCGACTTTGTCTCCGATTTGTTTGGAAATGACTAAATGCTGCTTTTGATACTTTATGGCTTGTTGAAAATCACCGAGGTTGTGATAAGCTATTCCAAGTTTGCAACAGGCACGTGCTTCTCCATCCTTATCGCCCAGTTCCGTGGCTATTCCAAGCCATTGCGTTTGGTAATCTACTGCTTGTTTGAAATCTCCGAGACAACAATGGGCATTGCCAAGATTGCAAAAGGCACGTCCCTCTGCTGTTCTGTCACACATTTCTTTGGCAATGGTTAAAGCTTTTTTGTGGCACTCTATGGCTAGTTCAAAATTGCCAAGACTTTGATAAGCATTGCCCAGATTGCCGTAGGCACCACCTTCATCTGCCCTATCTCCCAATTCTTTGGCAACGCGCAGATGCTGCTCGTAGTATTTTATGGCTTCCTTAATGTTGCCTAGGTTAAGATGAGCAACGCCCACATTGCAATACGCACGACCTTCCTCAACCTTGTCCTTCATCTCTTTGGCAGTGCTAAGATGGCGCTCGTGGTACTCTTTTGCTTGCTTGAAATCACCGATGTAATAATATGCAATTCCTAGATTGCTATAAGCACGTCCTAGTGCACCCTTGTCTCCCGATTCTTCAGCAACGCGGAGTTTCTGCTTGTAAAGCTCTACATCCTCTGACTTCCTTTCAGCCATTCTTATGATCGATGTATCCCTCTAGAATGTGCTTGTCGTACCTACAGTATGCGCCCATAGAGAAACAATTCTGCATTATTATTCAATCTCGTACCCAAAGTCCTCAGGCTTCTTGGTCAGCGGGCGACGCCAGGAGAGACTCTGTTACCGCAAGAATCCTGCGGTTAACGGTTCTTAGTTTTGTTACAGTTAACGGCCCAGAACAGCCAATCAAAAAAATCACATTTCATTACCCCAGAGTCTCTCCTGGCGCTGCCCGCTGACCAAGAAGCCTGAGGACTCTGGGTACGACATTGCGTTATTATTAAGCCCGATTTCACCGATGCGACCGCTGAAAAGTGGTTATTGCAGCCATACCAACAATCACAACCAGTACATTTCTATGGAATCCAGGCTACATACATGTCTGCAATCCCGTCAATTGCTAAATGATCAAGGCTACATGTGATCGCTGCGATCGCTGCCGAGTACTTCTTTCAACGTGAGCATCGCGCTCTAAGCTTCTCACTAATTTGCTAAACTGTAACTTGAAGGAACCGAAAAATCAACACATAATTTACATGGATCTGCTGTTTGAGACGCGTTGTGACAATATTAATAGTAATAACAATCTCCAGCTCAATTGCTGTGAGAAATGAACTCAGCCACTTTTAAAACTGGTTTCAACATAGATAACTAGATTACTTAATGCACAAGGAATTCACTCTTTAATCTTCCTTGTTACTTCTTCAGGTATGAACGTTTTTAACGGAAACCTTTGTTGGTTCGCTATCTTTGGTGCACGTTTCTTTGGAACGTTTTCACTTTTGAGCCTCTTGGTGACCGCAACTTACGCCAAGAAAAATCGGGAATGTCAGTGGAGTGTATTGAAAGTATTTTAACTCATTCTCCATCTTCAGTTGTCGAATAGTTTAACCGCCGGGCACTCAGTCCCCGACGTGACTCTCATGATGTTTGAAAATTAAACTCACAAACAGCTGCCACGGGTGAGCTTTTCTCTGAAAAGAGAATTGTTACAATATAATGGCATTTTTGTTGAGTCGTGAGCTCCAGCACATGCAGCTTTATGTGCACAAGCATGTCGAGTGGCGTGCCGCACTGCACTTTACCGCATTCTAATGTATGGGTTCTCTTTTTTAAAAATGTATATTTGAAGAAACAAGCTAAAATCTCTCTTAACGTTAAATAATTTCATAAAAGCTTACCTTGGATACAACTTTTGATAAAAGCAAACCAGGATTGATGGGAAATTTGGTATATCGGGGAAACACTGCCTTGAAACACCCTTACATCATCCTTTCAACAGGCCACACCTGAATGAAGGCCACCTCGGGAGCATTCAGTGCCCCGTTTTGACTGACGAAAAGAATTTAACTGCCGTCGATCGATGGCGGTACGACGCTCTACCTAAATATCCAATTCTAGGTACTGTCACTAAGACTTTCGCGGTTTTTTGTTCGAGAACCGTAAAGCATCATTCATCAACATTCAAAAACGTGGTGAAAACGGAAAAAAGCAACATTTTATTACGAACGTAGAGAAGGTCCTGGTAATGAGGTTGAGGCTGCGATGAAGAGCAGCGGATGTCCACTTTTGCGCAAGTATTGGTGAATTCAAGATGGCGGCCGGTGTGGAAGAAACCGAGAGAAAATCGTGTGCGTTTTTCTTGAAACGAAAAAACCGTTTTTGTCGAATGACAGTCGGAAATGGGAGAAAGTATTGTGGAGAACATATGGTTACTGCAGGAGACGCTGAAGTAAGTTATTTAAGCTTATGTTTTTATTTGAGTGACTACGGACCCTAAAAGGTGCTCTTTTCTCAGGGCTTGAACAATCGATGAAACCGATGATCGGAAAATCAATCGATCAATCGATGACAATGGATGCCAATTAATCGATTGATATCGATAATCGATGAACAATCGATGCTCAGGTTTTTTGTGATTATCGATTTCATCGATTATCAATTTTTATCGATTATCAATGCCAATCGATCAGTTAATTG
>Ga0126336_10000668_pt1 | contig 15174 bp, 15 predicted proteins | sample SidCmetagenome_FD_92530 | JGI IMG/M metagenome (GOLD analysis project Ga0126336, IMG submission 92530) | Coral microbial communities from El Islote,Puerto Morelos, Mexico - Siderastrea C C metagenome | ecosystem: Host-associated > Invertebrates > Cnidaria > Coral | place: El Islote,Puerto...
ATCTGAGTCCTCCCAACGGGAGTCGAACCCATGACCTTCCAGGTGCCGGTTGGATGCTCTAACCACTGAGCTATGGGGGACTCGTGGTGAGCGAGGCCATATAACTAGGTTCATATGTGACACGGGCCTGCTTTTACTACAGGCTCGTAGCGTCAAGTGATAAATGTAAACATGATAATGAAGTTACGACTGGTCAATTCATACGCTTTGTTTGGGGGTGGCCTTCAGCTATGCAGCCCAAGTACCAATGGTATATCTCTTGTTAGCCGTCCTTTACTGGTTTCTCCAAATTAAGTATAGCAGCTTGAGACACTTTTTGCACTGTCTGGAGACAGAAGCTCTTGTAAAGTTTGGACCTTTTTGGTTTCTTTCTTACCTATCTGCGTCGGCCTTCCTAGTTCCTCGGAGAAAGCCTAGATTTTGAATGACTCAGTTCTTTTCCGCACTCCATTATTTCTTCAATATCACAGCCGCCCCTACATTCGTCTCGGCATTCTTGGTATTCTTCAAAACGACTGCGTCGTTTACGGCTCAGACGTTTGCCAAGAAAGCTTTTAGCCTCACTTGCTCTGAGCTGAATGTTACCTGAAAGGTAATCAAATGTGAGGCGGTAAGCAGAAAGAGAAGCTTACACGGGGGTACTTTTATCCGAATCTTCAGTTATTGTCGTTGTTGTTGGTTGCAGTGGTGGTCGTGGTGCCAGTTAACCTTAACTACACTCACGTTTGTATATTTTGGAACCCGCCTCGTTTGGTTGTGAGAGGCAGTACACAGTCAACAAAACCGACCAGCAAAGTCACTTGATAATGCGAGTTCCCGATATCTCCATCAGTTTAAGTGCAGTGTAACACAATTCGAAGTTTCTTTGGTTCACTTTTGTGACCTCAATATAACATTTTACAATATATACAAGCAAATTCTTGCGTGCTGATTGGCTCTCCATTTTTTATTCTTAAAAGGTGCAGAAGGTGAGTGTCTTGATATTAGGAATGTTAAAACAATTACAAATTAAATTTTGTCAATTTACGTGTGTGTCCTCGTCGAACATTTCAGTTTTAATGTGGTCAAGTCATTTTTACTGTAAATTTGAATAACAGGCCAAGTAAAACAGTTTTAGCAATATTTGGGCAACGCGCGAGAACTCGCTCACTTATCGCCAAAAAAAGCCTTTCATTAGGAGAGGCAGGGACTGAACGTGAACATGCACAAAATCATATGGCCGGTTTTGGCCGACACGGCAGTCGGAAAGCTTTAAAAAAAATTTTCTGTGCTATAAAAACCAATCTATGTAGACTTTTGTTGCTGGCCAAGCATTAAAAGAACTTGCACTAAATTGCGTGCGACATTTAGGTTGATGAAAGTCAACGAAAGTCATCTCAAGTACATCCAAGTAGCTGTTCAACAAAAGAACAAATGCACGCAAATTCCCAAATATTCTCTACTTGCGACTATTCTCCGCCAGAGTTTTAAAACTCATTATCAACTACACTCGCGTTTGTGCATTTTGGGACCTGCCTTGTTTGTCTCTGAGAGGCAGTACGCAGCCAGCAAACCCACCAGAAAAGTCACTTGAATAAAACGCGTTCCCGACATCTCCATCAGTTTATGTGCAGTGTAAAACAATTCAAAGATTCGTTTGCCTACTTTTGAGTCCTCAAGTTAGCTTTTTGCGATAGCTAAAAAAAAATTCCTCGTGGTGATTGGCTCTCTATTTTTAATTCTTGAAAGGTGAGTCTCTTGATAAGAGGCATGTTCAATCAATTCAAAATTAAATTTTGTCAATTGACCAAGGTGTCCTCGTCGAACACTGTTGCACTTTTTACGTGGTCCAGTCACTTACACTGTAAATTTGGGGAACAGACAACGCACAACAGTTTAGCAATATTTACCCTTTGGGCAGCGCGCGAAAACAAGCTCACTTATTGCCAAAAAACACCTTTCAACGAAAGGCAGGGACTGAAGGTGAGCATGTACAAAATCACGCCCAGTTTTCGCTGGCAAGGCAGTCAGTTAGCTCTAAAAAAATTCTTCAGTGCTATTAAAGCCAGTCTAGGTAGTTTTTTGCTGCTGGCCAAGCATTTAATAGAAGAACTTGCACTAAATTGCGTGAGACATTAAGGTTGATGAAAGTCAACGAACTGAGGTATTTCAAGGACATCCAAATAGCTGTTCAACAAAAGAACAAATGCACGCAAGAAATGCACGCTAGTTCCCAACTATTGTCTAATTTGCGGCTCTTCTTGGCCAGAGTTTTAAAAGCCTATTATTAACTACACTCACGTTTGTGCTTTTTGGAATCTGCCTCGTTTGCTTCTGAGAGGCAGTACACAGCCAGCAAACCGACCAGCAAAGTCACTTGAATAAAACGCATTCCCGACATCTCCATCAGTTTATGTGCAGTGTAGCACAATTCAAATTTTGTTTTGCTTACTTTTGAGAGCTCAATACAACTTTTTGCGATAACTGAACAAATTTTCGCGTGCTGATTGGCTCTCCATTTATAATTCTTAAAAGGTGAGTCTTTTGATATTAGGCATGTTCAATCAATTAAAAATTAAATTTTTGTCAATTGACTAAGGTGTCCTCGTCGAACATTTCTTTTTTATGTGGTCCAGTCACGTCCACTGTAAATTTGGGGAACAGACTGAGCACAGCAGTTTAGCAATATTTACCCTTTGGGCAGCGCGCAAGAACTTGCTATACAAAAAAAATACTTTTTTTAGGAGAGGCAGGGACTGAACGTGAACGTGTACAATATTACGCCCAGTTTTGGCAGGCACGGCAGTCAGTTAGCTATAAAAACATTTATCAGTGCTATAAAAACCAATCTATAGGTAGATTTTTGTTGCTAGACAAGCAATAAAAGAACTTGCACTAAATTGCATGCGACATTAAGATTGATTAAAAAAGCCAACGAAAGTTATCTCAAGTACATCCAAGTAGCTGTTCAACAGAAGAAAAAATGCACGCAAATTCCCAAATATTCTCTACTTGCGACTATTCTCCGCCAGAGTTTTAAAACTTATTATCAATTACACCCACGTTTGTGCATTTTGGGACCTGCCTTGTTTGTTTCTGAGAGGCAGTACACAGCCACCAAACCCACCAGTAAAGACACTTGAATAAAACGAGTTCTCGACATCTCCATCGGTTTATGTGCAGTGTAACACAATTCGAAGATTCATTTGCTTACTTTTGAGCCCTCAAGTTAGCTTTTTGCTATAACTGAACAATTCTCGTGCGCTTATTGACTCTCGCTTTTTAATTCTTAAAAGGTGAGTCTCTTGCTATTAGCAATGTTCAATCAATTAAAATTAAATTACTGTCAATTGATCTGTGTGTCCTCGTCGAACATTTCTTTTTTATGTGGTCCAATGCAGTCACTTACACTGCAAATTTGGGAAACAGACCACGCACAACAGTTTAGCAATATTTGCATTTTGAGCAGCGCGCAAGAACTCGCTCACTTACCGCCAAAAAAAAAAAACCTTTCAACGAGAGGCATGGACTGAACGTGAACATGCAAAAAATCACACCCAGATTTGGCGGGCACGGCAGTCAATGAGCTTTAAAAAATACATCAGTGCCAATCTAGGTGGACTTTTGCTGCTGGCCAGGCATTAAAAGAAATGTATTTTCTTACGTTTAGGAATGCACTCTTGTTTGAGTGCTTCTACGGATGTGTCAGTATTTACTATGGAGTAGCAATTGTTTGGAAGCGTGCGTGACTATTTGTTATTAGGTATATAAGGTATTTCGCAGTTTTCAAGATCACTCGAAGGCATCTCTCGCTACGTTTCTGTAAATTTTATTTAATTTTGTTATTGTTTGTAATCAGATACATTATATTTAGACATGAAGGCTTTAAACTGAACAATTCTCGCGTATTGATTGGCTCCCGATTTATAATTATTAAAAGGTGAGTCTCTAGATACTAGGAATGTTTAATCAATTAAAAATTTTAATTTTTGTCAATTAACCAGTGTGTCCTCGTCGAACATTTCAGTTTAATGTGGTCCAGACATATACACTGTGATTTGGAGGACAGACCACAGACCACGCACAACAGTTTAGCAATATTTACCCTTTAGGCAGCGCGCAAGAACTCGTTCACTTATCGCCAAAAACAAAACAACCTTTCAAGGAGAGGCATGAATTGAACGTGAACATGCTCAAAATCACGCCCAGTTTTGGCCGGCACGGCAGTCAGTGAGCTTTAAAAAATTCACCAGTGCCATAAAAGGCAATCTAGCTGGACGTTTGTTGTTGGCCAAGCATTAAAAGAACTTGCACTAAATTGCGTGCGCCATTAAGGTTGATGAAAGTCAACGAAAGTTATCTCAAGTACATCCAAGTAGCTGTTCAATTAACAGAAGAACATATGCACGTAAAGTCCCAACTATTGTCTACTTGCGACTATTCTTGGAAAGAGTTTTGTAAACTTATTATCAACTACGCTCACGTTCATGCATTTTGGAACCTGCTTCGTTTGTACCTAAGAGGCAGAACACAGCCAGCAAACCGACCAACTGTTGTTGTGTTACACCGCACGTAAGACGATGGAAATGTCGGGGACGCGTTTTATTTAACTGAATAAAACGCGTCCCCGACATTTCCATCGTCTTACGTGCTGTGTAACACAACAGTTCAAAGATTATTTACTGATAGGCTCCAGGTTAATTGGGTCTACCACTTGCAAGAGAATACAGGTCAGAACTAAAGGTCGGAATTTGCAAGAGAAAAGTAAAGCATTCAACAACAGGTTGTCAATAAGCTACGTGCAATATATCACTGTAAAAAGAAGTGATTGTGGAGAAATTATTAGTTATGAATTTTGGGGCCCATAAATTAAAGTCTCTTTTTCTTTCTGACATGTTGACAATAAAGATGGCTGTTTATGAATTTACCAGGGCGGTCGCGATGTATTATGCTGTCTTCCGAAGAAATACACAGGCTGTTTTGAAAGGAGTTAATCTTTTTAAGTAAGTAAAACATAAAACTAGCGTCTAAATGAGTCTGTATATAGTTCTTTGTTTACTTCATTAAGTCGCTCGTCTTCAGCTAGCCTACGACTACAACCGTAGGCGTCCGACCGCTAGGGGCGTTCGTGCGAGAAAGCGTTACGTTACGGTTTACCTCGAAAGCTCCATACTTACGAGTAGGCGTAAATCACGAGCAGGGTTTATTATCATAATTAGCCCCAGTAACACTCCTCTTGCCTGCCTGGTCCTCAAAGAAGCAGGCTTTAATTCACTCGAAAATGTGCCACGCAGGCAATCAGTGTAGCGAAGATCAGGAAATCATGAAAAAGAATTAAAACTGGCAGATTCCGCCCCAAACTCCTAAAATGAACAAATTTCAATCTCACTCCCAGGGCTTTTCCCTTTTTTAAATTTGACTGAGGGGAAAAGCCCTGGTAACGAGTTTGCAATTTTAACTGAAAATAGGTCATTCCATTTATAAGTTTACCCTAGAAGGAAACAAAATTTTTACTGAATTGTAATTTACTGCAGTTCATTTTTAGATATTTGTGACTTAACCCTACTCAGCCGGGGGTAATCTACCCATGGACTTTCGACGTTCATCACTTTGTTGCGCTAAAAATTGTCCTTCCGAATTGTCTCGTGTAACATCGCCTTAAGGCCATTCGCACAGGCTCACATTCCAGATTAATTCACGCAAAAAATACGGAATGTTTTGCAGTCCAACTAGTTACACGTGGATGGCATGCTTGGCGATTATGCTCGAGACATTGCAAAATGTGTACTTTTACCCTCTTACCCGAAAGTTCTGTTTTCTCAATAAGATCGCCGATAGGGGTAATAACCCTTCAACGATTCTGGTAGTCTTCTACGTAGCCACTTTTTGAGGGAATTCATTGTTTGGCTGGGGCCAATGTTATCTGTAATCAGGAGTGAGTTTTCAGTGTAATCCTTTATTTATTTATTTATTTATTTCAGTTTTAAGTTCCAGGGTTACAAGATGCCACAAAGAATTTTTTTGTAAGGAGGTAAGGGAGGCAGGATCCTAAAGTGTGCTCTTGCATAGAGCCAATTTCAACTCAGTTTTGCGGCCTACCTACTCAGGTTTTCTCTTCGAGTTTTTTTTAAACATTTCACATCAGTTTCAATTAATAGTTCCCTCAAATTCGAAGTTCACTGTTTTTCTCTCTCAGTGCAGGAACAAGACAGATCGACAGTCTCGTACACTGTGAATAGCTTGTCTCATTCTTTGCTGGCCTTTCAGTGTCTAACACTATTAAGTAGAACAAAATGCGCTGATTTACTACTGGCTTTGTTCTCCTAGAGCTTAACAGCAGACAGCTGTACTGCAGAACAGTTTGTAATAGCCCTACTTACTGATTGTCTTAAACGATGATGTATGGAGTGCAACCCTTTTGCGCTTGCTAGAGATTGCATGTGTGGTATGTTCATTGTTGCCAACGGTCTACTTTATTTCTCAAAAGAACTGAGGAGTATACACACCCAGGTAATCTAGGCACAAACGCGGTCTTACATGCACCGATTTAAAGATGTGCTAGGCTATCGTTTTGTTCAATTTTTCTGTTTGTTCTATGGCAGACAGTCCACTGTCAACTGTTCAAAGGTTCTCCTTCCTACTGGGCTGGATGACTCATAATTGCCATTGTAAAATCCATGATCCTCTTTGTAATTGACCGCCCTTGGGTGGGGAGTTCAATTATCTAACACTTTATGTTGTACCAGTCGGTATAACTGGGCGGTGTAGGCTAATTCAGTTTAAAAATATATTCCAGTTTTTTTCAAAATTGCTCATGCAGAAGTTTTTTTTTTCAGACGCATGATTGCAAGCAATTCTTTCACCTTTTTCCGTTTTCAATAAAAGAACAAAAACATTTATCTTAACACATTTTTATGAGACAGGTTTCTAGTAACCCAAAGGTCGTGGGTTCGAGTCCCACCTAAGCCACTTTATTAAATTTTTTTTCAGTGTCTTTGGATTTTCAGTGTAACAATTTACTATTTATTTCATTATTTAGCCTCTAGAGTCGCGGGAGTTTGTTTTTGTCTTCTTTCTCTCTTCTATCAGCAGCCTGGCATACATTTAGTGTCCTTTGACTAGACAAACTATACGATATCAATCCACAAAATTCGAGGCTCATCGCTATGGACAATGGCATCTTTCCTAGATCTGGGGCTTGGGAGTCCGTCAACAAAAAATAGAAACTGTGAAGGCAAATGGGAATAACAGCAGAAAACTTGCCAGTAGGTTTGAGTTTTGACACAACAACTGGGCAAAGGAGCAGAAAGGAGGTGAAATATTCAAGTCATTTTTCTGTCATTTTCTTTACTTTGTCTTAGTAATTCTACAGGCTGTATGGCTACACATGCAAATCTAAAGTAAAACCAAGGGTGACAATGATTCGACTTTGAATCTTTGGCTATAACTATTTCAATTTTAAGAAACGAAACTGGCCGCATGAGGATTTCCATCCAAACTGCAAAACTAATTCTTTATTGTTTTCTTCCCAGGCAAGTCGGAATCGTACACCAAGTGGCCAAAAGCATGGGCTCCACCTCGACAAAATATTTCAAGGTGCAATGGAAGCTAAGAAGAAAAAGAAAAATAAGAAATGAATTATCTTAATTATCGTAAAAAGACAGATAAGCCTACCCCAAAGGAAAACTCACTCCAGTTCGATAGGAAAAATAAATGGGTAAATATTCCGCCTGGATGTGTTTCCTTTGAGGTTCGAAATACAAGTACATGACGTCACATGACGTAGGAATTTTGTCAGGATTTCCAAACGGTGCCATTTTGAATGTCTTGATTGTTTCAAACCCCCCAAAACCACCAAAATTGGCCAAAGTGCTTAAAAATGTATAAATATTCGAAGTATCTTCAAAAATGATACAATTTCTCATTAAAAACAAGAAAATTCAAAATTATGAAAAAATGCATTTAACGTAAGGTTGCCATGGTAAAATCGAAGTTTTTGAACAGTGAACTGCCACACCAAAGTGTTCCAAGATTAACTTACGGAAAAGTCGCAAAGGTTGGTGGCTTTTGAAAATGTTCAAAGTCGTTGAGGACACTTTTTTGTCCCCCCCTCCCCCCCCCTTAAGAGTTGCAAAAGAGAGAACTGGGGGTAATCATTAAAAAAGCAAATAACTACCACGGAAACCTAACAATAATTAACAACTGTAAATCATAAATTACTTTCTTAGGTGCATGTAAAACATCATAGAAGGGCGACAGAATTAAAAACGAATCTACGTGCGCTCACACTTTAAACCGACCTCCCAATTCCCGCTTTCTTGCTACTTGTCACTCTCGTGGGTTAAGAAACGATTTATCAAGGGCGGAGCTGTGATGTCGATCTTAACGCACACAAAAAATATTGCCGTTCGACCGAAACTATTTTCAGTCATGTGTGATTTGTAAAAAAAAAAAAAGATCAGTGTAAAATAAGATCCTCATCAAATTAGTTTCATTAGACCAGCGGAAAACGGTTAGTTTTCAAGCTAAGTGCTTTACGTGCTGTTTGAATCCTTGTTTTGAGTAACTAAAACGGTTACAAACTGGTCATTCACTAGCATTTAACTTGTAAACCAAAAACCGAAGCAAACAAGCATCAATCAGTACCCTTGTTTCAAGCCTTCAGCCTAACAAGCCTAACAACTTTTCAGTGGTTTTACATACAGGCGTATTGCTTCAATAAACCTTTGGCTATTCGAAAATAGAAATTTTTTGCATATATTTAGCCTGCATGTTACAGACACCAGTCTACTGAATTTTACACCAACACGAAAAATATTTCTTGTTCATAAATTGATCATCAGAATAATTTTTTCGCAAACATTGAGCTGTTAATATTTTTCTAGAGATCTGATAGACAACCTTTCCAAAAAGAAATGCAATTTCTTTCCCATGTTCAAGAGATCCTTTCATTGGTTTTCCCCTGTGCTTCATCAAAACTAACACCATTAGTTCCAAAAGCGTGACCAATTTTCGTCCCTGATCCCACAAATGTGGTACAGCCTGATCCCTGATCCCTAAAAAACTGCTGATCCCAATTCCATGGTCTGTGATCCCTGATCCCAGGGCTGTGATCCCTTCCCACCCCTTTGATCCCTGGTCCCACATAACTCGTTACGAGTTGGACAGTCCTTCGCCACTTACTTCCACTGGCATCATTTGCTCCACTTACCAGTACTAGCGCTAGCTGCTGTTGTTGATGCTGATGTCGGTGTGATGGTTGAACTAACACACGCTAGGAAAAAAAAAGTAATGCAGTGGGACATTTTGTTGTGTTCTTGTTTGCAGCTAATAACCTGAATAGTAGCATTTCTGGTAGCATTATTTTCTAATCAGGCCGGAGAGTTTGCATATAAACTAATCATAACAAATGTCTATTTTCTCAACCTGTCTGCCCAAGGGAAAGTAAGAGTCTACGAGTATATACCTAGGCTCGATTTCCAGCCTTTTGAGGGAGTCCAGTTTTCTACCGAGCTCGACTGCAGTGGAGCTCAATCCTTGACCGAGGTTCATATACGGGTATTGATTAAGTGATAACCTTATTAGGTTATTAACTTTGTTACAGGGGTCCAGGACTTGGGGAGGGTATTCAAGGCCCTTGAAGAGCTCAATAAAGAGCTCCAGATCACGTTCATTTTCGTTTTCCTTGTTCATCTTGCGGTCTGGTCGGCACATTGAACATGAATTAGATCAGCTGGTGCACCGACATCAGTTTCAATGCTCGCGGCAACTGATTAATTATTAAATGAGACATTTTACATCTGACTTGTTCTGTTGAATAGGTTATTGTTATAGTCTTGACAAACATTGTTATTCAGTCGTGGGCTTGAAACAATAGCCCGCAGGGGAAAGACGCGCCATTTTGGAACTTATTCAAACTTAAAATTTTAAAGCTGAAAGGGATAGTGGTTCTTGTTCACCAAGTTTCAAAGTTTAAACGAATTCTGTTCAAGAAAAGATCAATGTTCCATTTGCTGTGTGTGAAAATTTGGAAGTCAGTGTAAGTTTCAAAAAAATCGCTCTTGAAAGAGGCTTCCATACGAAAAAGGCCCGTTTTTTTAAATTTTCAAGTGTAAAGAGATAGTCTTTAAACTTAATAAAACTCATTCGTTTAAAGACAAAATGACAGATACGGCATTCCCCTTCAAAAAGCCGTGCGTGGATGTTTCTGGAAGAGACTTCTGGAAATCACAAAAGCGAGTTTTATCAACGCTACTGAGCCAATTTGGCCCCTTTCTTCTCTTTTTCTGGGCTTTTTAAAGCGCGCTCGCATTTAAATTTGCCGCTTCAGCGGTCATGAATAAATCATGATGACCAGGCATTCTGCGCGATGGTCACCAATATGGGTGAGAAGACGGAAGAGAGTTCAATGTGATTTGACCTTGGTCTTTTTGGGGACAGGGCTGGGATATTGCAATCCATCCTCCAAGCTTATTTAAACACGGAATGTAGCAACGCGGGAATACTAAAACCAGGATCGCCAGTCGGAAAGCCGAAATACTTATACCGCCAGAACACCGAAATACCTAACCGGAATGCCGGAAGCCTTAAACAAGAAATGGCCAATTTCAAGAGAGGATGAAGTAAGAGAGTGAATCCTCGTGCCCCATGATAATAATTTGAAATTTATTATTAGTTCGCACCCATGCTGGGAAGGTTATTTTTATCTGCTGCTCCCGTGACAACAATCTAAAATTACATGACGTCAGTCTAACTGACCAATGAGACGTCGTCATGAAAATAACCACGCAGTATGACACAGAACCAAAAATAGATTTCAAATAATTTTCATCGGAAGAGGCCCATGTATGGGGGATTCGCTCTCTCCCTTCATCCTTCTCTTGCCAAGTTTACGCAAGATCACTGAAAATTTGAAGAAAAGCAATGGAGGTTGGTCACAGCACAAGTGACGGTTGGGATATACTTAACGAGAGAATCAATCGATTTATTCACCAATTGCTCTGGCGTTCGATGCCCTTAGTTAAAATACCACGTGTTACTGGACAGGTGCATGTCCAACTGTTGGTGTACTGGCATATTTCAACGCGGCTGCAAGAGCTGCCTCAGAGTTAATTTTTGTTTCCTTGCTGTTTATTCGCTTTACGTAGGTTTGTGTTGTATGGGTTATCTTCTTCAATGGAATATGTTTGGATTCGTCGGACTTGATCGAGGTTCTAAAATGCAGACAAACACGCCTGTTTTTAAATATGCGAAGGAAAAAAGTGTAAAATTAAAAGATGTACAAGTAAGCCTAACAGAGTTTAGGGAGTTAACAACTGAGTAAATGTCCTGTTGAAGTCTGATGGCAGTAGGTTTATTTACCACATGTTCTTCCGGTTCTTCTACTTCAACCGCCAACTTGCCTGATTCCAGGCACATTTTTAATCTGTGGTTACTGCTAGTTTATAAACAAATAATTTCCTGCATCACTAAGAAATGTCAAAGCTAACTCGTCATTTTTGTTCTATTTGTTCTGGTCGTGCTGTAGTTTATTCTGAGCCGGCAGACTGTCCTTCCGAATCCCGCACTTGTGCTTTTCTGTTGACTCCTTGTGTTATTTCGTTATTACTTTAGTTCTCAGTGCTCTTACTTGATTAAACGAAGGAATTTGTCTTTCCGACTGCATGATTTTCTTCAACTACATATGAGGGTACTGTAGTTACCTTAACCCGCCTGAGGACTTTTGGCAATTATTTGCGTCGGTGGAGCCCCCACCGAGAGTCATGAAATGAAAAGTACACCTTAGCACATATTTCAATATTTTTCGAAATCATCTTGTCTGGAAAGATTTCATTCGAGCATTTTGAGAAAGGGGTTCACTAGATTTGTACTGGCCACGTCTGTATTTTTTTTCCTGCATCAATCTGGAGTAATCAGATGAGTGTGTTCCGCACTCTAAAAGCCAACGACCACTTCTTCAGTGGCTGAAATACTAACCGTTAACTTTCACTGCCTTAATTCGTAGAAGGTTGGGGTACTCTTGCACAGTGCTTTCATGCATTTTTTTTCGGCTCAGTGTATTCTAAAAATCAAACAATGCAAAGCTAACCATTGTCTTGCAAATATTAGCACAGAAATAAACAACTTTGGACGTCAATTTCTGTCCAAATTGTTGCGGACAATTCAAACCTTGTCATCTTGCGATCCGGATTTTCTCACCTTTTAACCGTCCTGTTAATTTCAGACTTGGCAGAAGTCGACTGAACTCTTCGCAACACTCCTCCACTTCTTCATTAGAACAACTCGTCCTACATTCTTCGTTGCACTCTAGGATTTCTTCATTAGCACCACGTCGTTTACGGTTCAGTTTCTTTTCAAGAAAGCTGTTAGCCTCCTTTGTACTCAGCTGAATGTTACCTGAAAGGTACAAGAATGAAATGCGAGGTGGTAAACGAAAACAGAAGTCTATACGGAGGTACTGTTATCCTATTCTGCTCATCATCATCCTTGGTTGCAGTGGTGGTCGTCGTGTAAGTTGTTCTTAGGCCTACTCTGGGACTTAGTAACCGTAACTTTGTAGTCGTAACTTTGGGCGAGTAAAGCGAATTATATTTAGGCGATTGTAGGCGACTTAGGCAAACTTCGCCAAAGCATTATGGCGATTTTAAGCGATTATAGGCGACTTAACCTTATTCAGACTGGGCTGTTTTTGGTCCTGCAGGACCAGAGGGGGGGGGGTGGAGCGGGTGGATTCCGCCCCCCCCCGATTATAGGCGACTTAACCTTATTCAGGTTCAGATTGGGCTATTTTTGGTCCTGTGGGACCAGGGGGGGGGGGGGGGGGCGGGTGGATTCCGACCCCCAACTCTTAACTCCGAGAATATTAAAGCTATGACAACGAAACTTAAAGGACAGATATTAAGTCCAAAAATGTTTCCATTAGGGTCCGCACCACCAACTGATGACTTCATGTGACGTCACAATAATGTTTTGTTTTTAAACGGCGCCCTCACCTCTTAACTCCGAGAATATTAAAGCTATAACAACGAAACTTAAAGGACAGATAGTACTTCCAAAAATGTTTCCATTAAGGTCCGCAACATCAACTGATGACATCACGTGACTTACAATAACGGTTTGTTCTCAAACGGCGGCCATCGTGGATCCGCCATCTTGGTGTTGATTTATCCAAAACGCCAAAATTGATCAAGAAGTGATCAAAATCAATAAATTAACACGGAAATGATCTAAAAATGTAAAAATGTAAAAAATAATGTTCTTTGATTAAAAAGAGGGAGATTCAGCATTTTGAAAAACCGCTTGTCAAAAAGTGGTTGCCATGGTCACGTCAAACTTAATAGACAATTGCTATACCAAATTGTTCCCAGATAAATTTTAGGAAAGTCCCCAAGTTTGGTGGCTTTAGCTTTCTTAGTAAAAAAGCTTCTGTGAGGGCAGAATTGCCCCCCCCCCTTCCCCCGGTATGAATGGGCTTAAGGCGATTTTAGGCAACTTAAGGGTAATTTCAGGTAAGTTGAGGATTTATTCTAATTGGCCCTGGCCCGAGGATTAGGAGCTGTCCTTTGTAAGACCGCCGCCCACACGTCCTCTTTTGATCAATGCAGGAAATTAAATTTGAACGTGCGCAGGTAGTGAAGCCCCAGCCATCACACATTCCCTTTTAGACCGCCGGTCTTACCATCAGAACAAGGTCTCATGCCCAGATCTTATCATTGACACTCAATTTGGAATTATAAAACAAAATAAGAGTAATAGATGTATTGGCCGAAAAAAAAATGAATAAAAATGCAGGTAAATAGTTTATTAAAATAAAAAAAGATGAACGCTTAATTCGATCATGAAGACCATCCAACCAGAGTATCAAACGTCAGGTTCCTATGTCATAGGCGCTGGCTTGAATGAAAATTACGTAACTCCAATTCCCAAAGGGAACAGAAAGAGTTTTATCGCGACCCAGTGGTCTCTTTTGGTTGCGTTTGAGACGAGGTTATTTTGAAATAATGTCATCTCAAAATGCTGTCATGACAACGCCGCCAAGGTCAACGTTCAAAACTTTTCACAAAAACGGCGGCAAAATTTTAGCTTTTGCTCACTAATATAGTGAATAACTTACCTTGACAGATTGCATGTTGATACATTGGAAGAGTTTATTTTGTTTCATTAGGCATTTTTGGGTTGAAAAAAGCGGCGAATGCCCATTTTTCAGCTGCTTGCTTAGTGCCCTGGCCTTTGTTGGAAACGAGGCTGGAGTTGACTTTGTGTAGCTACAAATCTGAGGCCCGTTTCTCGAAAGTCCCGGTAACTTTTCGGGCCGGAAGCTATATTTTAAAATTAAAATCTATAGAAATTTGGCTTAGTTTTTAGCCCACATATTAGCCTGACTTCTTTTATCAACTTAGAATTTTATTGAACAGCTTTCAAAACCAACAAAATTTGAGTCTTTAATGCAAACATCGTGCACATAAAATAGCTTTCCGGGCCCGAAACGTTATCGGGACTTTCGTGTAAATGATCATGGTATGAAACTTGTTAGCATAAGAACAACACGATTTACGAGTGAAAAGCAAGAAGGTTTGTATCAAAACAAAGTTACCTCTAGCCTCACTTTCACACAAAGGCCAGACATCTAAGCACACAGCGGTGAAATGGGCTATTCAAACATTTTACTGCAAACCAAAACTGTTTTCGAAAGCGTCTTCGTAAGCAAGTATTGCGCTGCAAGTTGCAATAGCTCAACAGAAATTATTGCTCTGGCTTATTGTTTTTTCGCAAAAAAAGATACATGGATACTTAATTCGATTTTGAGACGACATTACCATGATTACGGCTTTAGAATGACGGCCTGTTGGGAGAAAGTATATTCTGTATTGGGCGGAGTCGCGAATAATACCGAATATATTTTCTTCCAACTAGCCGTCATTATGAAGCCGTAATGCTAAGTCAAAATCGAATTTAGTTTGTAGTAACGATTTTACCTGTTTATTTAAGATCGCTGGATATTCTTTCAGGCGGGGAAAGAAACTATCAAACTTCAAACGGAGAATCAAAACACGACGCCATTTTTTCATGTCCCACGGTGGGGCCAAACCACCCCCAAATGGGTCATTTAGACTAATTTTGCTTCTTTTTCATATTTCTTTTCCAAACTTGGCAAAAAACCTTGGGTTGTCGCCCAATTTATTTTAAGTATGAGAA
>Ga0126336_10000669_pt1 | contig 15170 bp, 6 predicted proteins | sample SidCmetagenome_FD_92530 | JGI IMG/M metagenome (GOLD analysis project Ga0126336, IMG submission 92530) | Coral microbial communities from El Islote,Puerto Morelos, Mexico - Siderastrea C C metagenome | ecosystem: Host-associated > Invertebrates > Cnidaria > Coral | place: El Islote,Puerto...
CGAACCCCAAGGGCCCCCAAGTGGCTCAAACCCCTCCCGGGTTTACCCACCCCCCCAGCTAAGGCCCCCCCCCCCCCCCCCCCCCCACTAAATGGGGTCCCTGACCCAACTTTTACAAGTAGTCGCGGGGCATTGCGCTGTAATCTGTGACGCCAATCCCCCTCACTTTTAGTCTGCCACAAAAGGCCTTATCCGTGCGTCCAGAACAAAGCGAAATCTTAGCGGTACAGTTTTTTTATTTGCTCAGATCGCAGACAGAAAAAGACCTGTTTTGCTGAAAATGAGCTGAAAATCCGCCCAGAATTCAGCATAGCCTACAGCCATGGTCCTGAGCTCAACAAGGTGTTATAAACATGGCTGTAGGCTATGCTGAATTCTGGGCGAATTTTCAGTTCATTTTCAGCAAAACAGGTCTTTTTCTGTCTGAGCAAATAACAAAACTGTACCGCTAAGATTTCGCTTTGTTCTCAGATGGGCTGAGCTTATTTCATAGCCGGAAGCCATAGTTTGGTTTCGTATCCGGTTGTTACCTTGAAATAATTTATTTTAATCTCCATTGAATTACCTATTTAAATCAACAGTAATGTAATGACTCAGGAAAACTTCTCCTACAGGTTCATTCTAAACACAAAATTAGTGTAATAAAGCCATAAAATAAAATGAAAGGTCGGAATTAATTGCTGTTTTTGATAGGCCATTTACGCAACAAAAGTCTCCCTCCATAGCTTCTCCCGTCAGAGGTTTCGAATTAGGAAGCATTGATAGTCTATTCAATCGCCCCATGGCTTTGGTGCAAGCTGACACAGGAGACGTGTGACAGTCACACTGCTGATACCTCATCAACCCAGGTATTTTTTCACTAACATAAAGGAACTAGGTGTCAACAACAATCCCCGGATGAGATGAGAGTCCAATACAGGTTGTTAGTCCAGTTTCATCAAAAGTTGTTATTCAGTGACATGCATGAATGATACACCTGAGCGGCCTACACTAGGAGACAAGCCATTTTATTGCCACTAATCTGTTACTTAAAAACCCGAACAGTTCCAACAAAGTGGAGGGGCTGATAGTTGAACAAGAAGTATACGCACACTTTCTTGCCTCATTCGCAGAGGGCCCACGGCTTTTTTTTTTTTGCCTGTTTATAATTGATTAGTCTTCTTCAGTGCGGACAGCACAAAATCATTTCTATTTTCTAATTGCTTTATAGAATAAGGAGCATAATAAGCAGGCATCTCTGATCCGACTGATTCACCCTTAAACAGCCTCTTTATCTTATTACAGGCCTAATACACCTACGATTTAATTGATATCTCACCTGCAACTTGTTGCATCACAGGAAGTCAGGTTTTTGTTTGCATAATAACCCTATTAGTGGGTGTTTCGTATGCAAAATTACTTTAGTTTCGAATTGAAGTCTTAAGAGCATTTATGACTGTCTGAATATTCTGAAAACAAACCTGTTAAGATCAACAATGGTCAGTACGAAAAGGTTTAACGTTCGCAATTATAATGGAATAAATCATACAATTTGGAATAGCTTTACACGTTTAAGAATCTTCCATTTTTTTAAGGAAGTTTTTATCCGTTTGTTAATTTTATGAAAAAGTAAGTTAGGTTTCGAATCCTCCAGTGGGACCAAATTCCCGCCATGTATTAAAATGCAAATCTGTAGTAACAATTTTGTGAGCATTTTGCTTTTGTGTTGTTTTGCCGATAACTTCAAGGTATTCTCTTTTATCTCGTCGTTAAAAATTATTCTGAAACGCTGACTTTCCACTTAGGAGAGAAAAAATTAGCAAACTTTATGTGACTTGATATCCGAACCGCTGCTTATAAGATCTTGGACCCTGATCGTGTGCGCTAATTCAATGATATACGTTTACTCCAAAGCACAATAGAAATCAAACCACACAAAACAGACATTGTGATAGGCCAAAATCCGTGATTTTATTGCTCTATAATTGCCTTCTGCAAAACAAATCTCGAAATAACCCTCTATACCGAAACAAGGAAAGTTATTTTTGTTACCGTAGTACGTCACACGTCGTAAAGAATCAATGAAATGTGCGTAAGAGCTTTTTAAAATAGCTGTATGCAAAAGTTTCGTTTTCTCTGCGAATAATGCCTGGAAAATCGACGTGAATTTTGATTGTCCTAGCCTCTTAGGGAGCAAAATAATATAACGTCATCAAACCAGCGAGATGAGACAAATTTCTCCTGTATTTTTTAAAGGAAAATCAAACGTTTCGTTTTAGCGCAGTTTAACACCCTGCTTGACCTTAAAGCTTTTATTATAATAATGAAAAGGGAACCTCCCTTTAAAGTTTCGACAATTGTTACATTTTTTAAAGAAAACTGTACCTTTAAAAGACTTTTCATAAAGACATTCAGCTCTATCGAATACTTGTAACTTCAGAAGTTAACAATCGCGGACTAACATCATGAGAAAGATGGATACATATAAAGTTCAGTTAGTGGTAAGTTGTGCTGATAGGTGAAGTTTTCTAGCTGTAAGAAGAATAGTTTAGCCCTTACTGAGCAGGAAAACATATACCATCCTTTAAAAAAATACAGAATTAGTAAGAACTGTTTCAACCATTGAGTATTGTGTATTTAGTAATTGTTAATGGGACTGGATGTCCTGCCAAAATATCCAAATTTCGCTCACCAGTAATTTTCATGATATTTTGTTAACTTTCACCAAATATACGACAAAAATTTGATAATAATAATAATAATAATAATAATAATAATAATAATAATAATAATAATCCAGGTAGCCCACTCGCCTTGGTGGTTTTCAGTGGGGCCCTGCAAATTGTAATAAAAATAAAAAATTAGAAACTAAGAAAAGGGATAAAAATTGGTATTACAATATAAAACTAGTTTTAAAATACTTTAACAATTAGATAGGGCATATACGAGCAAAACACAACCAGCAGTTTGGGAATAAGGTGCAGGATTGCAACGATGTAAGTGGATAACAGTTCATCACATTTGGTTTCGTGAGGGGGTAACTCAGAGAGCAAAAATTGGTATTCTGGTAGAATTTCAGTCAGTTTTAGCCATTAAATAATTCATCGCGTTTGGCTATTTTTTGTTCCTATTTCAAACTTAAGGCAAGCTCCTGCCACTCTTAAGAAAATACTGATGATATGCCAACCTGGGCACTCAGTCAAATCAAGAGATTTATGTGATTAAACATTTACCATCAAAGCAAGCGCTCAAAGATCTATTAAAGTACACTTGGTCCATTTTTACCGTTGCCTTTTGGCAAACGTTCGAAAATTCTTTCTCAGAGCTCTAAAAGTATTTTCAGAGCTCTCCGCTTAAAAAAACAAGCAACTTCCTTTTGTGGCTTTCTGTGTGTTCTTACACTCTTTATCCTTCAATAATTCAGCATTGTTTTTCCTCTTTCATATGCACAAATATGAAGCAATTCTAATTTTAGAGGCTGCGGATAAAATCCTAAAGTTTGACTATTTAAATGAAAGCTATCGGGCAGTACTTTGCTGTCGTGTTGTTTATTATAAGATGGCTCCAACTTTTGAGTCTTCGGATAAAACCCTAAAGTGTGACCATTTAAATGAAAGCTACTGAGGGCCACTGGGCAGTAATTTCCTCTCGTACTGTTTATTACGCTACACAACGTGGCTCTTACGTCTGAGTCTCCCGATGAAATCCTACAGTGTGACCACGAAAGCTCCTGAGGAGTACTCTCCTGTAGTACTGATGATGCTGTACAAGGTGGTTTAGAGTCTGCGGAAGAAATACAACATGTGAAATGACCATTCCAGCAAAAGCTTTTTGCAGTGCTGTCCTCTGATATAATTCTGTTTGTTTTTCAATATTTGGCGAAATAAAACTTGTGGGTTTTAGTTTTCAATTTTCAACTTTCTTAGCCTGTCTAGCCGGCTTAGTTGAGGTTACAGCGTTCCAATTTTGAGAGTTTATTTGAACGTTCCCATTCCAAGTATGTAACTTACACTTCAGTGATTCCAGTCACTAACTTAGCTGATTATCGGTGTTACTGACAAGGACGTTTTGGGCAAAAAAGAGGGAAAACGTGGGGATTATGAAACAGAAGCACTGCAGATGTTCAGATCTGTTAAATAAATTCAGCTGATACTCATTTTTTCCTCTTTTATGTCTACAAACAGCCTTTGACGTGCAAATAATTTGGGTGACTGCCTTTAAATGCAGTTTTTGAACCACAACAAAAAAGCTCTCAGATAAGATTTCACGCTAAAAGGACTCGTGAAGTGCACTTATAAGCCTTGCTGTGAGCCAGCCTAATAACTTCCCCACCATTGTTTCATAGTTCGAAGACTCCGAACAAAAAAGGTCAGATAGTGCATGATTACTTACATGGAAACAGTTAATTTCGGAAACAAACACGATTACGTAAACTATTAAATCAATTGCCAGTGAACCCCCAAAATGCTAGAGAGTCACGCAGAAATTGCCTCACGATGAAATTCTGGTGAAGAATAAGAAAGTGAATTGCCAAACGATTCCATTTATTGAGCGGGCACTCGAACCGTGAGCGGTAATAGTTTTGTTTTAATATAATAATATATACATATATATAAATATATATATATATATATATATATATATATATATATATATATACACATAAATTCAATCTGCTAATATGTAGAATGGTTTTCAGAGAGCGCTCAACTTTTCAGGAGCAGTAAATATCATAACGAAAATTATTCCAGGCTTCAGATGTATGTCATCGCTTTATTGGCAATAAAGCGATGAAATACATCTGAAGCCTGGAATAATTTTCGTTATTATATATATATATATATATGTATATATATATATATATATATATATATATATATATATTACATTTTTCGACTTTTTTCAGAAGTGGTTTGACAATTTTCCCTATTCCTATAAAAAAAAAAATTGAAAAGTGTAATGCACCAACGCGTTTGACCATGGCATTACTGTGTATGTATCGGTTTTATATTATTTGAAGACACTGGACACCGTGCTGAATAAATCTATGTTAAGTCTTTTGTGAATATAAAATCTGCCGTATTTAAGTCCGCAGTAGTTTTGCCGTTCTCTCTGTCCTTTCTTTCTGTTGGCACACGTATGCGTTGGTCATGAGTGCCTCCACTTGGTTCCTATTAATAAGATGTTAGAACGACAAATTACATAAGATTCTCTCTTTTTTTTCAAATTGTTGTTTATCCAAAACTAATTTGGTCTTAATTTTCCCCTAGAATTTTGGAAATTAACAATTACTGGATGAGGCTGGCTATGATATGAAGAATTATGCAGATCTCTGAGGGTGTTAGGCTGAGGCGGATAATACCGTCAGAGAAGTGCATGATTCTTCATATCATTCGAAAGCCGAATTCAATAATTGTTTTATTTTTCATTCAAAATATTTACAGAACTCTAAAAAAGACAAAATGTACTTTGTTGTGTTCTGTAACACAATAATTTTGGCTGTAAATTTTAACGCTTCAAAAATCAAGCAACTCTCCTTCGTGGCTTTCTCTCTGTTCTTACTATCTTTATCATTCAATCTACTGTCAGCCATTTTCGCGCTCTCAAGCTCTTCAGTACCAAAGCCGGTGTTGCGGGATGTCAATCATCCAATAATTTTTCACGATTAACGACTCAATCGTTCACTGATTAAAAAATCTTGCAAATTTGGTCGGTAGTAGCTTGTTATCCAGAATTAGCCGAGGATTGTAAGCCAATCAAAAAAGGAGAAATATTTTGAATGGATAATAATTTTAATGAACATTGTTCAACGTCGTAAAGTAACAATAAGCTGAAAGTATCCATCTTTTCTCTACAAAAAACATAACACTTATAACGTTAAGTTAACTGGTAGTTTTTATTCAGTTCCAGTGCTATAACATCGTTGTGGTTCACCACTTTATTCCAGGACGTGCCAAATCACGGCTCATATCTTCACAAATATCAACTAATTCTAACTTCAGAGTCTGTGGTTAAAACGCTGAAGTTTGACTAATCAAATAGAAGTTACTGGACAGTACTCTGCTGTAGTGTTGCTTATTTTAAGATGGCTCTAAGTCTTGAGCCTGTAAATGAAATTCCCACGTGCGACCATTCAGATGAAAGCTACTGAGGACCACGGGGTAGTAATTTCCTCTTTTCCTGTTTATTGATTTTATTATGCTGCACAACGCGGTTCTAGTTTGTGAGTCTCTGGATGAAATCCTGTGTAACCACTAAGGCTACTGAGCAGTACTCTCCTGTAGTGCCGTTCATGATGCTGTACAAGGTGGTTTAGAGTGTGTGGAATAAATGCAACTGTGGTGATCATTCAAACAAAATCTGTTTTGCACTGCTGTTCTCTGATCCTCTTTGTTTTTCAATACTTGGCAAAATAAAACTTGAGGGTTTTAGTTTCCAATTTTCAACTTCCTTAGCCGGCCTAGCTGAAGTAGTTCAGCTCACAACGTTCCAATTTTGAGAGTTCATTTGGGTGTTCTCCGCATTCGAAGGATTTAGCATACACTTCAGTTATTACAGTCACTAACTTAGCTCAATATCGACACGTGTTACTCACAAAGACGTTTTAAGCAAAAAAAGAGGGAAAACGGCGAAATTATGAAAAAGAAGCACTATTGGTGTTCAGATCTTTTAAATTGATTTCGCAGATATCCATTTTTCCTCTTTTATGTCTCTTATAAACAGCTTTTGACGTGTAAACAATTTGGGTGACTGGCCTTAATTGCGGTTATTTAATTGCCCTCAGGAGTTCACACTAAAAGAGTTGCACCGCAAGTGTACTTATGAGCCTGGCATGCTCTGAGCCAGTCGTACTTCCATGCGCTTGTTTCATGGTTCGACGACTCCGTAAAAAGAGGTCATGTGGTGCATGATTATTTACATTGAAACAGAAGCAAACACGATTACGTAAACTTTTAAAACAATTTTCAGTAAAACCCCGAAAGTTCTAAAGATTCACACAAAAAATTGTACGATGAAATTCTAGTGAACAAAACGAAAATGAGTTGTGAGGCGATTCCATTTAAATGTCCATGAACATAAACAATCGTTTGTGGAAGGTAAAGAAGGCCGATTTAAGTGAAATCCAATTTTCTCAATGTCCATTTTCTTCCTTTGTGTTTTCTTTTGCAACGAAACACTTATGAACTTCACAACGCTAATCGGATGGAAAATAGTTTATTGATAAAAAGAATGATGACAATAAAGTAAGGGGCCTTCCCTAATATAACGTATAAATAACAATACACAAACGTAAACGACTGCAACATTCACTGATAAATACCCACAGAAGATTGAACATAAATTTGCGATCTGTAAAAAGGATCAAACAACAGATCTCATAATTCCTAAGGATGGCAGGAATAAATGTTATCGTGGTAAGTCGATCAGCGCAGAGTATCTCCTAGCTAGCTAAATAAACATCGCCCCGGTCGAAGAAGTTAGCTAACAAACTCTCCTCATGAATGGAGCATTCAGTATTGCAAAATACTGTATTTCTTTGAGAAGCCAATAGATCATTAGCTTTGCAGAAGCTCAAGTCTGACATCAATGTAGAAATTGGTTTTCAATATTACTTTACACCTTGTAATCAAAAACATTTCTTTTCAAATGTGAAGGAGGTTCGTAGCTCTGCTATGGCGGAAAACGTGTATGTATTTTAAAAGTTTTATGGTTCCCCATACATTCGTCCTTAAAAATCGCGTAGAAAAAAAAGCAAAATGAGCTGAATAAGCAAAAACTGTTAAAAGCGTCGTCGACTACAATATTTATTCATAATTCTGGCCGTATTTCAGAATTCAATTTTCGCGGAAAGAAGCCGCATTCTTTATATTTCTCAGTCCTTTACTTTTCTCAAAATGTTGCTTCATTTTCAAAATGGTGGTCAGAAATTACCTTTCTGGCTCCCTTTTAACGTTCCGCGTGGTTTTATGCAGTTTGTGGCTTAACTCACACATTTATGGCTTATGTATTGCTCGGCAATCCGCGTGAAAGGGGGCTAAATGTAAAAAACAACCCAGAAATACCTAATGGCATTAAAAAGATCTCGGAGAAAAATCTTGGGCTAAACAAATACCTGCCACGTGGTTAAATCCTCCTTGCAAAAGCTGACATTGTTGTGCCTTTTAGTGTATTTAAAAATATATAAAGGCCTAGAACTGAATTGGTTGAGATGGGTAAGGTGAATTTATCAGCTACACTTTACGGAGTTCATAATTTAGTAGACTAAATGCTCAGTGTAGACCAATGTGACATTTAGATTAAAATGAAAAGTTTTTTTGTAGCAAATACTAACAGGGCACTACACTTTACGGAGTTCATAATTTAGTAGACTGAATGCGCAGTGTAGACCAATGTGACATTTAGATTAAAATGAAAAGTTTTTTGTAGCAAATACTAACAGGGCAATTTTTATATATAGTTATGATTTTCTGCATGAACGATAAGAAAATGAACAGTTCTTTTTTGAGAGAACGTGTATTAATTCATGTCATTCTGACTGGACCTGTCTGAAATGATTCCCAAATTTCAAAAAAAATCTAGGACAACGCATCACGAAAACAAAAGCTTAAACAAGCACAGATGGTCAAGATTGAACAAGTTCAAAGGTCTTGATCGCCCTTATAGCTAATTTATATCCAATTGTGATTACCGTCTTGTGACTGAGCAGTGGGCTTATCTATAACTGTCATATTCATCTCACATTTAAAAGCAAGAGAGACAAGATTCTGGCTAATACAAGATCTTTACTTTGTTCCTTTAACCTAAGCTAAAGATATCGAAAATGCACTGAGCTTTGATTAGTAGTTATGGTTCAATCCCACTTGATTGTCGGTATCTGAAGCCTTTGACTTTTAACGGTTTAACAAGAGGAAGCTCACAAAAATCACACACTCAGTCCGTGCTGTGTTAATGTTCAACTTGTAGTTTTAATTACTAAACTTGGTTTTGCCACATTTAGTAAATTTAGTTTTAGGACTGTTGACGAAAGCAGAGGATCTCTGCTTCATATAAAAGCTACTGAAAGGGTAGTACCATCCTGCATTATATAGTGCGCCTGTTCAGGAGCCCGTGTCACATATTTTTACTACTTCTTTAGGATCAAAAAAAACAAACAAATCAAATTGGAATCAAAGAATGCCTAAAACTTGCGCGGTTTAGTTTTCTTTAAAATTACTTGGTAGCCTCCTGCAACTGAAGCTAAGTGTCTTCAGTTTTGCCAAGGGTGATCAGGATGAATTAAAGTGGCTTGCAATTTGATAACGTTGGGTCAATTTTCTCAAGCTCTTCTCTTTATTTTTCGCTTCGTGTTCTCGAAGCATTTCGTGTACAAAAAAATGCGCTCAGTCTTAATGTCAACAGCGTTCTGACCCAAAGCTACAATAAGGGATCTTTTATAATATGTTGTTGTGCGCGTTTAAGTGGTTATTTATTTATTTATCATGATTTATTGACAATGTTAACTATTACTCGATGCTACAGTTGAAACTAAAATGATTTTTCTCAATAACAGATTGGAGTGATCCTACACTTTATCCTGTCCATAGCTCACGGAGGACTCCCTTCAGGGTGGAAGACAACAGGGACATACGCCATCAAATCGTTTAAGTCTGATAAATATCTCAAACTAGAACAAAAGCCGTTGCAAGCCCCCAGGCTGTCCTTTACAGGGAATTTTAGTGTTCGCGGCACGGGTGAGATGATTCTCATTTTTCTAAACTACAGCGGTTGAGTTCTTGTATCGATTAAGTGATTCATATGTCATTTGACTGGAATAAACTAAAATTGATTAAAATATTAATCACCATTAGCATTATCTCGGTAGCTAAGCTGGAAAAATGTGGCTGTAAAATGCGGGCTAGCCTTCAGAGAGAATTGCACTTTTAAGAGTGAAAACTCGAATTCCTGAACAACGATACACCTCTTTACCTAAACATGAGTCAAGGTCCCCCCCCCCAACTCCCCAGGACATTCACTATTGTCAAATTGGGCAAGAGAAATGAGTTTGACACCTGTTCATTAGGATTTTAAATATTTCTGTACAATGACGATTGATGTTGAATGTTGTTTAGCAAACTGAGTTTGCCTCAAAAATTCATCCAACCAAGTTATGTGATGATGTTGAATTTGTTTCACGGAGACCTAACGGCTTTCGTTTTCTTCTACAGATTTTCAAGTTATACAAAAGAAAACACGACGCTTGAGCTCGGGGTGGGCATTAAGCCCCGCTGCAATGCCAGGCCACTATCTAGCTGTGGAAAATGGAAACTTGGTTGTCAAAGTAGGTGTAAACATTTTGTTTTTAATTTCCCAGAGGGATGTTGGGAAATTAGTAGGCAGAAATTTGTCCCCCTCGGATAGACACAATCATGTGAAGCGGGATATACCTACGCTAACTAATTTACCAGATATAAGTATCTCTCATCTCTCATAAGGGTCGAGCAGGAATGGAGCAATTTTAAGAGCAATCACCAATCAAAAGAAAACGGAATCAACAACTTTAAATGTCACGATTACAACTAAGTAGCGCCACGTCAAAGCGGGATCGAGATGGCCATTCTGGCCCTGGGTGACGCGGGATTTAGCGTTTGGAAGCGGCAATGCATTATCCTATTTCAGAGCCTCCAAAGAAAGCAAATTTACCAAGCGTCCTGTTTTTTATTTGTAGCCATTATCAAGTCCGTTATTCCAATTTGAGAGCAAATACCTTTTCCGACCTCGGAGGATCAGTCTAAATTACAGTGAAGGCAAGAACGTGGTCATTAGTGAGGAGTATCATATACTGGAGTCCAGTGCCAGTAGCAACAGGCGTTTGATAGTTAAAAGTAACAAGTCTGGAAATATCTCTCTGGGTCATAAGTGGAAAGACTGCGGGGCCTGGCTTCAACTTGAGGACAAACCGGCAACTTAAAAGAGGAAGAGGCGTAGAGATAATTCAGTTACATTCACTTCTAGATGGCGTCCAATGAAAGTTTTAACGTTGTATATAGAGAAACCCCTTTTTAACTGTATATGAAGTGCCTTAAATAAACACTGGCCGTTTTCTAAAATAAGTTCGGAAACTCTTTGAAAAAATACCGGACAAAGTAAAAAATTGTACTAACCTAAACTAAAACACAAATGGCTGTAATCTTGAATTGAGTGTAAAAGACAATTAGCCGGTTGAGGTGGGTGTCCTATTTGAAAGAGACGGTTTTGATATCTTTTTGATAGGCTGTTCCATCGTTTCTGTTTTCTCATGCACTTTTAGGGGTATAATTAAAGTAGAATTCATCATGGTCCTTCGTAAAACTTGCACTGAGATAAGAACATGATCAATATTGATGACGGGGCTTAATCGCCAGAAATCGTAAGTTAATACTATATTTTGGCTCCTTCGAACTTTGGAAGAAAACTAACGTGAAGAACATAAAACGAGATTCTTTAATATTTGAGGGAGATCCTTGAGGAAATCTCCGTAAACAACCTTGTCACATTTGTATGGGACACCCACTTACCAGAATATTATTTTTATTAATATTAAACGGGTGAGTTCACCGTATAGTTTCCGTCCATTTGTTTGGGTCATATCAAAAAGTTTTGAGAAATTGTTGAGTTTTTTTGTGTAGAATCAAGTTCAAATTTTCGTTGAAATAAGAGTTTTTCAGGACTTTAGGCTTTCAATTAAATATAAATCGAAATTATTTAATAATGAACATGAATATATGAAATAATCATATATTTGAACTGCGGATAAAGATACAATTATATGAAGATCGTCACAGTCAAGGTGCTTCAACTTAAGTAGTTGAAAAGAAGAAACCTGAAAAAATTCAGGCTTGAACGGGAATCGAACCCATGATCTCTGCGACACCGGTGCAGCGCTCTAACCAACTGAGCTATCAAGCCAACTGGGAGCTGGTCAATTGAGAGTAGATGGCGAAATGAACATGTTCATTTCGCCATCTACAAATATATGATTATTTCATATATTATTTCATTATTTCACATATTCATGTTCATTTCGCCATCTACGGGATAAATATGAACTCTCAATTGACTAGCTTCCCGTTGGCTTGATAGCTCAGTTGGTTAGAGCGCTGCACCGGTATCGCGGAGGTCATGGATTCGATTCCAGTTCAAGCCTGAATTTTTTCAGGTTTCTTCACTACGTCATGATCTTCATATAATTTTATTTAATAATGTTAACATTTGATGCGAAACTCAGAAAGTCAAAAATCACACTGTTTTTCTTTTAATAACTTGAGTTTCTTTGTATTTATGAATAACTTATATTGTTTATAGAAGACAACGCTCAAAGTATCTATTATACATAATATTTTTACCTTAATTTAAATGGGCTGTGTCATAAAAAAAAGTCAAAATATTTGACAGACGTATACAATCTAAGTTATTGGAAAGGTTGTTTTGTATGAGATGTAGGTGTAAATTTGAAATTTATCTGTTATCCCAGTCCAATATTGTGGTTATGCAAGTAGAGGAAGGGGACATTTTTTTGTAAAAATTCTTCAGTATAAATAAAAAAAGGTTAAATTACCTTTTAAGATCTTTCCAGTGTACTGTAACGCGGCTTTTACTAATAAATGACATCCCTCGATTATCCCATCAAATCCTTAGTGAAATCTCCGTTTCATTAGCCTGTGAACGAGCTCCTTATAGGGGAGTTAATATCGTACCCAGAGTCCTCGGGCTTCTTGGTCAACGGAGGGTCCTTATCAGAGACTATGGTGTACCACAGAAATCCTTCGGTTACCGGGTACCGGTTTATGCTGAACAGCCAATCAGAGTCTACCCCAGAGTCTCTCCCAGGAACCACCCGCTGACCAAGAAGCTTGAGGACTCCGGGTACGAGATTAGTCGCTGCCGCTTTGTTTCCCTCCCGAGTCCGCACTCGGCTCGCATCTGCATCATATTCTTCGCTAACAAGCCAACTCAGGCTAGCGTTCATCTAGTCTGAGATAAGAAAGGCGGCCTTACCAAGTGGAGCCAAATTGTTTTGACCTTTCATCGTTCAAGTTATCATTTGGAAATATTTTAGGGGACGATATTGGCCCTTTTAGGGACGGACATGTCAAATATTTCGGCTATATTGTGACGTATTAATGCTTTATTGCCATAAATCACCGGCTCTACCGAACAAGCAAGTGATTTTCGAAATTTTCTTTCAATTTGTCATATTCACCTTCCCTAGTTGGTGAGTTGAGCAATTCTTCCACTAAAAGAGTAACAGTTTTTTATTGTTCAACGATGATCTCGTTACACTGACTGCTTACTTGGGTTGAGGCTTGTAAATAAGCCATTTCCGAATTGTCTTGAGCCGCGCTGTTATAGCGAGGCTAGGTGCAAATCCTTTCAATGAAAATTGGTTTATTTGCATGTGAATAAAAATTTATTTTCATATGAAAGGTTGTGCACCTAGACTCGCTTTGATAGGGAGGCTTAACATGGAATAATAGGACAAGAATGTGGGACTTATGAATTCGTAACCATGTTCAGATACTAAGGTGTTCGAGGAATTTGGGAACGGCGGGTCAAAAGACACGTAAGAAAAATGATGTATAGATGGGTAACGTTAACCCTATTCCGCCTGGGGGGGGGGGTGGGGGGGAGGCACATTGTGCCCGTGCTGACTTTAACAAATTATAACTCTTAAACGGCTAGATGAATAATCACCAAATCTCGTGACTTTCCCTAAAATTTATCAGAGAACATTTTCCTGTGTCTTTGATGATTGACGTTTCCATAGCAACCGTCTACTCAGAAGTGTATTTTGACTATTTTCTGTCTTTTTTCAGTCGTTTTTCAGTTTTTCCCCTTCGTTTGTAAGAAGAAGATATATTTTCTCTTTTGTGGGCTTGTTTTGACATAGCATGTTTCTTAGGTCAAAATCATTTGTCTTTTGGTGACGTCATGGTCAGCTGTATGACTGCAGGCTTGGGATTCAAATTGAAAATGGCGGGTTTGTGACGTTGTTGTGACGTCACGACACTTCATAATTGACACGTCTGTCATAAGCCCAATCTGTTAACTCATTCTTACAGGGTAATTTTGAAGGGAACAAATGTTTCAAACTGACGTGTTTTATAGCTTTCACATGAAGGCTCTTTTCACTTAAACAGTACAGATCTATGTATATTCTTAATCGTCAATAAATTGGCTTTCATTTGAAGTTAATGAATAACTTATTGCTTAAATTATCTTTTTTAATTATTAACTTAATAAGAAGAAAATATATTTATTTTCCAAATTTCTTGCTGTAAACACGTTTTGCAATCATAAAGGTGCATCGTCTACGTATGTAATACGTGTTTAGGAGACTAGACGACACAAACGCTGAAATTTTTTTAAAATTAAGGCTCATAAACGGTGTTCTGTGCTTTTTTTTGGAAATTATAATTTATGCATAAAATCTTAGTTGCAGAGCATGGCAAGAAACAATTCAGTGTGAACATGATAACAAAGACATCTTTATCGTGGACCAAAATAGCGTTCACAGACGGACTGTCATGTACAATTCCGACGCATTTGGATCGCTTGTGTTGTTTACAAGCTAATCTATGGCGTCGTATTCGCTCTCTTTCCATATTTTGCCATAAAACTGTTTCAATTCGATTGTTTGGATAGCGACACATGCGCCCGAAGTCTTGTTCACCTTCTCCGACTCGTGGCCCTCGATTTCTTTCAAATCAACATCATTCACATCCAAAACTCGAGAAACGAGATCGTCACTCTTTACAGAAGACGCCATTTTTAAATGCCACGCGTTTCCAGGACCAAAATTTCCTGAAAAATCGACTTAAACATCGTAAATCCTTCTCAATGCTCGATGAAACATTGCTTTGACACTTTCTGGCGCTTACATGCCGTTCAAACCATTAAGTGCGCTATGTAAGCGTAATAGAAGGTCTACGTCGGAGGAGCCAATATATTGGCTTCTCGTAAGAAATGAATTCAACTAATGACGTGCTAAAAACGTGCCAAGTTTCATCGCAAGGGCCTTAATACTTTTCGAGATCTATAGCCCCCCCCCCCCCCCCCCCCCCCCCCCCCCACCAAAACAAAAAACAACGACACAAAAAGGAAGAAAAAATATATAATATAAACATACACACCACTGACCGGTTGAAAAACAAAAACCAACTACAAATCGTATA
>Ga0126336_10000670_pt1 | contig 15159 bp, 12 predicted proteins | sample SidCmetagenome_FD_92530 | JGI IMG/M metagenome (GOLD analysis project Ga0126336, IMG submission 92530) | Coral microbial communities from El Islote,Puerto Morelos, Mexico - Siderastrea C C metagenome | ecosystem: Host-associated > Invertebrates > Cnidaria > Coral | place: El Islote,Puerto...
GATCCTCTGATGTTATAAAGGATGCCACTTTCGCCGTGGGTTTGTAGGTGGATAAATCAACTTTTTCGAAGGAAACTGTTTCGATTTAGTCGAGGAGTGAAATTTTTCGACCAGATAGCAATGGAGATCTTCACATGGTTTCATGTCGACCATTGATGATGGCTTGAATCCGGTTTTTTACTTTTGACCAGGATCATCTCCGGGCTCAAATGACGGGTCATTGGGATCTTCATCCATTTAAATTTTCGCCGTTATAAACTTTTTACCAGTATAATGCAATTCTACCATGTAAATAAATGGAATATTACTCAGCTAAAAAGACGTGACCATTTTCAGTGGTCACGCAACAGCAGTAGCAGCAGCAGCAGTAGTAGTAGACGTAGTAGTAGTAGTAGTGGATAACAGTGGATCCACGCCAGACTTCAGCATCGAATTTACAGCCTTTCAAGAACTTGTGCCTTCAGTGGAATACGGTAATTGAGAATTTGATGCGGATTCTTTGATGCTAGAGTTGGCTCTGCTAAGAGTTAAAGACATTCTTCTCTGGTGTGTGGAGCTAGCCAAATTGTAGGATTGAAGGCTGTCCGAGCTTTTGTGGCCACTAAGTTGTGGGACAAAGTTTTTGGGGACATCTGCATCGAGAAGCCTGGATATGAACGTCTTCCTTACCGAACATTTAGTGACCTTCTTTCCCTCTCTCTGGAGACAAGCTCTCTTTGCCGTTGTGGATAGAAACTTGCCGATTTCATTCTTCCCGAGGGGTCACTTCATATACCAAATGTGACCCTCCACAGGATTTCCAGCATAATGGCGATGACACGGGCACGAGTGCGATGACACGGCACGCTAAGTGTGACAACTGACACGGCATATGCGAGTGTCACGGTAGCTTTTGTTTCGCCCGCCTTAACACGCTTAAACTTTCGTTTTCAGCAGCGTGTTAAATGTCACGCTTCTTAGCATGCTAAAATAAGTAAATCGTGTGAATGGCACGGTAGACTGGCACGAAGAGGTACAATAGAAGAAGTGCAGTAACACAATTTGGTCGAAATATCGCGGAACTTTTGATTGATATTTCGCAGCGTTCGCGTGACAACTAAACGAAATTTCGGCAACAATTTGCCACGGCAAGCAAAAAATCGAATTGAAAAATTACTTCGAACTTTCGAATTGAGAACTATTCAATTACATTACAGAATGTCATTCATGCAAATCATGCTAAATTTGCATACGGTGTATTTATGTCTCAGGATAGAACTGACGTCTCGAATTACCAATTAGATCACAGAGTTTTCTTCGGATTTTTTTTCGTTTTCTGGGAAGATTAATGTGACATTGACTTCAGGGAAATGAATGGAAATATTTTTGCAAACATTACGTTGCTTTCTATTCAAAGTCTTTGGGTATTTGTATTCCTTCTCACCTGAGTGAGCAGGTTTACACACGTGTGAAGATAATCGAATTCGTTTGCAATAAAAGTACCGAGAAATACTCGGCGCATCGTGGTAATCTGTATTACAAATCAGACCTTTAAATGAAGAGTATTTTCCTGTTTCAATCATCTTTATAGGCCTTATAAAACCGGAGTTATGAGTTTTCATAAATTTGCTGTGACGCTTGCAAAACAAAGCCGCTACTGACGTGCTCATTGCCGATTTCGCTGTGCTCGTGATTTTGCTTTTGTAAAACAGAACAGATGTTTTTTCTACTGTGCAATTTGACACGGCTCAAACATGACATTTCGCTCACCAGCGTGCAATTAGACACGGCTTTTGTTTTCGAATCCTTGACACACTTCTTTGTTTCACTGGGTTGAAAAGCGTGTTGGTGACCCTTTTCCTGGCCACGCTGGGTCTTGACGGCCACATTCAGCCAGCCAAACAAGCATTTCTTGGCCATCTTGATCTTGTGTGAGTTGTACGTCTCCCCAGTGTAGCTTTCGACTTTCATCCCTCGCTCTGCAATCAAAATATAGGGACAAAAACCACCAAACAGTTCTCTAAAGAGAAACTGGATTGGTGTTGCCCAATTCTCCAGTCTCAAAGAGAACATTTCATCATCTTCAAGCGCCTGAGCTGCTTGTGGTTGGTTGCCTTTCCCGTGGTTATGAACCAGAGAGTTGCGTTTCGTACCAAGAACCTTGCTTGATTTTTCAATGTTTTTTTTGTCCTCCAGAATGTTCACTGGAGACCTCTTGTCACTCAAATACCTTTGAATGCTTTGCTGAAAACCGGATATGGTATCTGGTTCATACTCTTCTCCATTCTATTTAGTAATACGTATATTCATGAAAAACGTGGACAACAGATGGTCAAGGTAAGATGCAGGAACGCTTTCAATGCTTTCATTTCCCATACTAATTGATTTCATGTAGGGCAAAAGTGTTTTCATGTCTGTCCTAGTCTTTTTAGTTGTGTTAACGCTTTTCTGATTATTTATGTAGCCTTCCGCAGCACTTTTCCGCAGGTAGCGGGTAGAGGGTGGCAAGTAGTGGTTAACCATATGGTTTTGGCGTTTACTGGCTCCTGCCCTGAACCAATTTCAAAAACCGTTAGATATATCAAGAGAGGAATCTCTGCACACACTTTAGCTCTAGCCTATCAACTTGGAAAACTGCCACAGTACACCCAGTCCTACAAAGTGCCTCTTACTAATTTGGTACCTCAACCATTCCCAGTGGAGCCAGCAAGAAAGAAAACGAAAAAAAGAGCCGCACGAGAAAACCCAACGGCCCAGGAGACGTAGCAAACTATGGCAGTAGAGTAGATCCTAAACCTTTCAATGAAGCAACAGAGGCATCTCCTTATGAAGTCGTCTTGATTCAGATACAAAAGCCACGATGCGTTACAGGTGCAAAGGGCATGTATGAGAAACAGCCTCTGATCCACCTCCTCCCGCTCTGCACAACATGTTCTTGAGACACAAAGAATATAGGGTGTTCAAACACCATGCTGAATCGAAAATCACTATCAGCAAACCACCAGAGGTCGTCTACTATCATCCTCTGCGCTCATGTGCGTCATCAGCATCAAGTATGAACATCAAATTAGAGGATCCAGTGGTGGAAACGTTGTTGGAATGAAATAAACAGCTTCTGTGGCGCCAATTTGGTGTTCGATTCAGTTAAGGCTTGGCTGGTTTCATTTTCGTTTTCTGGATTTTTGTCAGAATGTGAGAATGGGAAGAAGAAAAAAGTTACTTAATATTTAAAAGGTCTCACTTACGGCCACAGCCTCCGTCCACAAGCATACGATGGAAAATCCCAGACAAAAACGCGTTCCCAAAATATGATCACTTTTTGTAGGTCAAGCATGCAATGCGTGACTGTGTTCATATTTTTTTGACATCAACAATGCTATAAATATCCAAGGCTCTGAAACTTTTTCACTGGGAGGTTCAAAAGTTCTTAATTCTTGTTATTGTAAAAATATATTTTCTAACTTTTGCCTGCAGTGCTTCACAAATTGTACTGGCTTATTCAGGCTATAAAGCCAGGATAATGTGAGCGGCTTCTTGAGTTGAAAAAGATGCCCATATACTGCAGGTACCTGCCTACTAATGAAACCACTGATTATTAGAGTGATTTCACTTAACCCATGAAACAGTATCTAACAATAAGTATCTAACGGTTAAAGTTGAACAAAAGAAAACAATGGAATTAGTGTGTAATGGTGCGAAATAGTTTAGTATCTATTTCACGGGTTAAGTAAAATCACTCTATTGTGTTGTGGGCCACATAACTAAACTAATAAACGTTAATGGGTTCCCTTATTAGTATTCTCCATCTCTGAGATTTCAAGGCAGTTTCTTTAGTTAAAAATTTGGCAAAAAATGAATTTGTTTGCCCATCACACCACACTCTCCCTCCTCCCTGCCCTAAGACTGAAATCAAATACCTCTGAGCATTTGAGAATGACGATACATTACTAGGTTTACAGTTTTTAAAGTTTTTTTTTCTTACATGATTGATTTGCCTATGCTAAGAAGATAAGCTTATGAATTAATTAATACATTTTACAAAACCTTGTAATCATCATATTACCAGAGTTGAGTTGTTTAATGATGAACTGAATCTGCCTGGTCATATCAGGGTTGTCATCTTTGAGAAAACATTCAAGAATTTCCTCCATTCCCTGTAAGATGAATATTGAACAGTCACTGAGAAACTTATGCAAAGGAATTATAAGTAGAGAACAGGCGTTTTCATCATTTGATCTAGTTCTACATTTTGAATTTTAGTGTAGCATTCACTTGTTTGGTGTTGTTAAGGCGGCTTGCCTTGATTTTGTAAGACCACACCACCCAAGGTTTGAACGGCTCAGATACTTCACTGTGAGACCTCAGTACTGGACTTTAAACATTTACTACACATTGAACAACTGATAATATCGTGCATTTTACATATCCTCAGTTTTTGATTTTCATCATTATGATAAAATGAGTTTGCTTGCACGAGCCGGCAACAGTCAGAAACAAAGGAGTTAAAGGGTGGGTAAAAACAAACAATGACAGCAATTTCTGGGTCTATAGTACTCTTCAAAACAAAGTAAGCTCGAAAATAATTTTCAGAAAATTAGAAGACACAGTATGTGTCCGTCCTGTTGGTGTCCCTCTTTGGGGCGCCAATATGGCAGCCATCAAAGTCAGTACAAGAAATGAGGCAGCTAATGATATAATTACGTTCCTAGTTTCTCTTGACACTTATTGAGATGACAGTTTTACGTTATTACAATACTTGAAAATTGCAGATTGTACCAGGCTACATAGTAGCTGCTGAACAATCAAAATTCTATTAAGGTTGCATGAAGAATTTACTGATTGGTCTGGCCAAGATAATATCCTAAAACAAAGCGTTTATAAAGCATTTCCTAAAAAGGAAGATTACTATTCCAAATAAGGATCCCGATCCCATAAGGCCACAGGGCACCACAACCACACCGGCCATATTGCACTTTGCATTATTAATTATTACAGAGGTAACCAAATCTCAGAAAATAAACATGCTTTATTAACACAGGATAAACATTGAAGCCAGTATCTGTGGCTTGCATCAGTCTAAACGACGTTCAATGGCAACAACCAAAGACAGACTTGAATAAAGACCATGATTAAAGTCCAACATAGAGGCACTTGTCAGCGGAATAAGTCCTAGTCATCTCCCCACAAGTCGTCTGAAGAAAGAGAGACAAAGAGTTATGGTAAGGCAGTACTCTAAGACAGGTGGGAGAGGTGAGAATAAGTGAATTCTTTGTGCAACCTTAATAAAATTCTGATTGTTCAGCAGCTACTATGTAGCCTGGTACAATCTGCAATTCTGTTGCAGGTTGCACTCTGAATTCACTAATTGGTCTGTTTAAAGCGAGCACCATGGAGGACTGCTTTGCCGAATGAGTTACAATACTTCGGGCGATAGTAAAAACAGTTGAATGTTGTTTCCCTGGTCCAGTCAGCTGTTTGTAAGATTTCTTGGATAGAGACCCCTCTGTCCCTTGCAGCTGAACTTGCTGCCCCACGAGTGAAATGAGCTGTAATGTGTCAACATCAACACCAGCCTCCTTCATTATATCCTTTAACGAACCACCTCCCAATAGTCGCCGAGGACACTGGTTTTTGGGGAGCTTGAAAGGAGAGAAATAATGGTTGGGGCCTATTGCCAACTCCCCTCCAGGCTTTCGATCTTTCTATGTAAGAATCTAGGCATGCTACTGGGCATAACTTCTTATTGTGCGTAAATGGAGGAAAAAAGAATTCTATCGAATTCTTGGAACTCCTAGTCTTAGTTGAAGTTGCTAACTGAAAAGTTACCACCTCAGGGATGTGCTTCTTAAACCTAATGTCTAAGGCACGGAGATCCGATTGTCTCTTAGAACCTGAGAGGGCTAGTAACATAGCACATTTCTTTGTTAGAGTACTGATTGGCAGATCACTAGGGTGAATGGGATCAACTTGTTGTTTATGACACCAGCCCACCCATTTTGACCAGCATGACTTGTACTGTTTCTGAGTTGAAGTTCTCTGGGCAGTGAGGACAATGCCCTCCAGTCGGGGGTTTTGTTGCTCACCAGAGGGTGCTCTTGACCCCGAGGGCCTGTTAAGAGCCCTGGTATTATGGGAAGGAGGATGGGGGTGTCCACCACCAGTTGGAGGAGTTGTGCATACCATGGCTGAGTGGGCCAAACTGGGCATACTAGAGTTATTGTTGCCTTCTCATGGATTACCTTCCTTAGGCACTTGGCTATTAGAGTGAATGGAGGAAAGGCGTGTCAGGGCATCGATCGCCTCTGCTTCCGGGTTGGGTTTGTGACTGAAAAATCTGGGAAGTTGGTGTTTGGTTCTGCTTGCAAAAAGGTCGATCGTACACTGACCTAATGTAGCCTGTCCATTAATGTCTGAGAGAAGTTCTGGTTCAGATGCCAATCGGATGTGTCTAGTTTGGCTCTCGATTCCCCGTCCGCTATTGTGTTAAGACAGACTGGGATGTGTTGGGCCCTTAGAGTGATTCTCCTTTCGAGACACCAACTCCACAGATGTCGTGCATAATGATCGAGGAGTCACCTTTTGGCTCCCCCATTTTGTTTACATAGGCAATGGTTGTGGTATTGTTTATCTGAATCAAGACATGGACATTTTGAAGATTTTTGGTGAAGGCTTTCACTGCAAATGATGCTGCCTGCAGTTCCTTGCAGTTGATAGGAAGACTGGCGTCTTCCTGTGTCCATGTCCCCCTGGTGTCTACCCCATTGCTTACTGCTCCCCAACCCGAATTGGGGGCATCCGATTGAATTACTAGATGTGGTAGGGAGTTCCGAATGGGGCGCCTATTCGCAAGGGGGAGATTGTCTGCCCACCATCTTAGATCCTCTAGAGCATGATGATCTAGAGCTATTTCTACACTGTTGTCTAACTGAGTGAGTGGTTTGCTGTTCTTCAAATGTTGAATCCCTCGATAATAGAGGGGGGCTTAACGAACTGCAATTTGCAGCAAGTCAACTTCCCTATTATATGCGAAAGTTCGCTCAATGAAGCAACTTGACGGCTTACCAGAGGGTGACATTTTTTCTGAATTGCAGCAACTTTTTCTTCTGGGAGGAGAAACCTCATGTTTGTGGAGTCTACAAGGATTCCCAGGAATTCGATGACCTGCACAGGGATGAAAATGGATTTTTCCAGGTTTATCAGAAATCCTAGACTCTCTAGAATGTACTTCAGGGGTAGGATGTCTTCCCTTCATGATGAGCACGTCGTCTAGATAAATTATTATCCAGATACCCATTTTCCTTAGAATACCTGCTATTGGTTTGAGTACCTTGGTGAAGGTGCGTGGGTGTGAGGTTAACCCGAACGGGAGACAAGTGAATTGATATATCTTCCCTTTAAATTGAAAGCGGGTGAATTTTTGGGATCTGCGTGTAAAGGGATGGTGAAATACGCATCCTTCAGATCGAGCTTGCACATAAAATCCCCCGGTCTCAGCAGGTCTGCAACTGCTTTCAAGTCTTCCATTTTGAAGTGGGAGTATATCACATACTTGTTGAAACTGCTGGACGTTGTCCTGCTCCACCCTTCTTTTCCACAAGAAATAGATTGCTTTAGAATCCCACATTGGGGTTGAAGGGAACCTCTAAAATGGCTCCTTTTTGTAGGAGATTCCTTATTTCCTCTACTACTAGATAGGTCTGTGTGGGTGACAGTACAGGGGGAGAAGGGATTCTGGACTGTCAAGGACGGTATAGCAGTTTTGTAACCCTGTACAGTCTGTAAGGCCCAAGGGTCCTGTGTAATGTGTTGCCAATTTTAACTGAAGAACTGCAACCTCCCTGCCACCATCTGAGAATGAATGTTATCTGGTGGAGTAGGAAAATGGAAAATCATATCTACTGAGCTTACCTTGGAGTTTGGATGGGTTTGTTGAAGACCGTTTGCATTGAAGTCTTCTTTCTGGGGATCTTGTAACGGGATTGGTCTGGGTAATCCCTTCCTGGTTCCCGTTTTCCCCAGAAGGGAGCCCTCCGAAAAGGCTGGTGCTCATGGGATGAAAGGTTTCTGGGCTTGGAGGAGCCAGAAGACCCTTTAAAGGAATTGGCTCTGGCCTGTTTGTAAGGAGGCTTGGCTTTGTTGGAGCTTCCATTCTTTTTAGATTGAACTGCTTTGGAGACCTCTGCAAGATCACCCCCAAAGTTAAGCTCAGAAGACTTACTCTCTCCAAAAAGGTAAGTCTGCATCGGGTCAGACTGCTTCGCTAGTTGAGTAACATCTGTAATACTACAGGATTTTACAATTTCTTGTTTGCGTTGCTTGTTGACTGAGGCTACTGCATGCCCTAGCAATCAGAGGCTATTAAGAATGAGGTCTGTAGCTGAACGCTCAGTTACAGAGCCAGGGTCAGACTACAGGTGCTGGAGCAAAATACACAAAAGGTCCAGCCGCATCCATATAATTGCACAGTTAACTGCAGGTTCTGCTCCCAGCGCAGTTGCCCAAGGCTTTCTTTTCCCCCAACCAAAACCAGCCAGTGGTCAAGTTCTGGGACTGTCAGGGCTGGCACACCAGGTTTTGGAAATTGTTTACAAAGTTCCGAATGGTTCTTATCCTCTAGAGGGGTTCGGAAATAGATGTCTACTATGTCTTTAAGTTGCTGACCGCATGTTCACAAGGAGTACCTCGAGTTGGACGAGCCTGACAGCGGAGGAACTTCGTTTGAAACGGGTACTTTACCAGCTCGCGAAGATTCCTTTTTGTATCTTGTAGAGCTGCCTGAAAGAGATCCGCAGGATCCTTAGTCAGGAGAGCGGGCTGTTGCTTGGAATGTTGCACAGATACTTAACTGGGGGCATGAACGCTCAAAGCACAGTTCTGCGAACGCGCGGCAGGAAAGCCTCCCAGTGCAAGGCGAACAGAGCCCAAGTTTTCCGACTCTTTTGCGGCAGAATTATCGTCAAGGCCAAGAGATTCGTTGAAAGAATCGCTTCTAGGCCTTTTTGATGGTGTAGCCTTAGAGACATCTGGTTCGTTGGCTTGATCCCCCTCGGGAGGCCAGAACTGCTCCATGACGTTTTCGCGGCAAACAAGGAGACTCCTCTTCAGAGTCGAAATCGACGTTGACGTTGACGTCTCGAACTGAGAGTGATCCCGTAGGATCAACGTGCTTGTTCGGACTTTCCGGAGGCTCTGAATACATGTATCCTGAGCCCGTTTCTGACATTTCAACCAGATTAGCCACATTCAAAAGCAGGAAAAATAACCAAAGAACAAATCAAAACACCTTCCTTCACTTCACAAAGCGAAATATGGCCGGCATGGTTGTGGCGCCCTGTGGCCTTATGGGATCGGGATCCTTATTTGGAATAGTAATCTTCCTTTTTAGCCAATGACGTCTTGGCTAACAACAAAGACTAAAAGAACTGCGATATATGACACACGGTATCTGTCTTCGTCTGTGAGGGCAGGGGGGGGATTCTGTGAGATGTTGGGTGGGGTGTACCAGCGGGACACTAAAACCCTTCTTATCAGCGGCACGTGCCCATACAGCTTATACTATGGGAGTACGACCCCCACGCTTTGAAGTGTTTTGTGATCAACAGGAACTATTTTATGTTACTTTGAATGCACTGTTTTGTGTACAGGTGTACTTCAAGTCTGGCAGGATTTTATTTGCTTTGTAGTCCTGCGTTTACTTAGCCGTAGTACAAATTTTCACAGCAGCAAACACATCAGAAATTATACACAAGACAGACTCGTCAATTATGAGATCCATGCACGTGTTGTTTGTTTCTGTTTTCCTTTATTAATTTCCAAGCAGAATTATTAGTTTTCGTAGAGGAACATTTTGATTTTCGACCAGCTTAACGGCGACAATTGTTTTTCGCTTTCTAGTGGAATTACAAAAGAAAGATAGAGAGCAGAATATTTATTTTAAAAACAAAGTAAAGCGAGTCGCGTGTCACGCAAATGATGCAGAGCGTCAAAACGGCACAATATTGAAAGTTGGCTGTCCATGAGCTCTGAAAATGTACTGAATATTCACCAGTAGAAGTAAGAAATTAAAAGGTTCAACTGCAACTTATCTTTTATTTCTGAAGTAAAATTGCTAATTTTTCACTGATCTTTGCCTAAATTATGTATGCAATATTTTTCGACGGTGAGTGTTTTTGTCTATGTTGTCTTTAAAGAACAGTGAAACAAACAGCTTTCTTCGGTTTCGTTACTTCACTCGCACGCAATTTTGATGTCACGCTATAAATAACTGTCACGTAGTCACGCTGCTTGATCATCATGCCAGATTTTATAGTGAATAACCACAAGATTTTTTGGTACGGGAGGGGGTAATCAGGGATGAGGGGGTTAGAATGGGACTTACCAGAGGTGTAAAAACCCATAGGTTGACAGGCTAAATTTCACCATATTGTAAAAAAAAAACTTCATTGCCTCTGTGCGCATTGCATGCCTATGTTTAGGGAATGCTTTAAAATCACTTTGTTTTAGGATATCATCTTGGCCAGACCAATTAGTGAATTCGGAGTGCAACCTGCAATAGAATTGAAAAGTAACGTAAACATACCAGTTTTATGACATCTTGGAAATTCATGTGTTTTGAGTTGCTACAAATTGGATCAAATTTCAAAGTCCTTTGTTTGTAAAATGAAGAAATATATCGAAATGAAACTCTCCTTGAAGATTTATCTCACTAGTGTGTTGAATATATTAAAAGAGCAGCTTTGTTATGGCCTTAGTTTATGTTTTAGAATTTGATGATGTCACATCAAAACCAGCAATTTTCTTGACATCTAGACCTAAACTTTGAAAATGACCTTATGTCCCTGGAAGGCCAACTGTAGGTCTTCCCGACTGAAGAGTTCTAAGAAAGCGTTTTGGAGAAAATTTAGGTTGAATATAATTGTCTTTGAAAAAGATTAAAGATTCCCCCCCTTTTTCTACTTTTTTGTCAAGACTAGTGCTTTCCAGACAAATTGAAATAACGGTTTTACAGTATATTATATCTGTAGCATTGGACTACTTTCCGGGAGGGTTTCACACAATTTCCTTCATTCAATTTTCTTTGAAGTTGGAAGAAGTGATGTGCTACATATGCCCATTTTACTGCACATGGCAAACTTTTGGTTACGGGAATTGCAACAAAAAACTAGATGGACTAGATGGATTTTTTCTTAACCATTTAATCTAAAGTTCAACATGTGCAGCGCCGCTTTCGTAAATCTCACGTGCACTGAATCATTTCAAGGAGGTGGAATGCATTTATTCACGAGAGCGCCAATGCTGTATTATTTCACATAATGGCAAAATATTTTTTACAATTTTTTTAGTAATACAGCTGATTGCAGCGCTGTTATTATAGAATTTACCCATAAACTGTAACCGTACTGTTGTTTGCTTTTAAAAATTTGGACTTAAATTCTCAGATGTTTCTACTTCAAGCAAGGGCTATTTTCCGAAAATCTGAAGCGCTACTGTTAGCGTGTCTACAGCTTTATGCTAATTGCCATTGTACAAAGAGGTAAGTGAACATGCATTCTGGCAGTGGCCAATAAATATGCTGAATATAGACAAAAGAGAAATTTCTCACACAAATGAGCTGCCAAGAAATAATACGGACTAAGCTTTTATGGATGAATTTAAAAGTTTTGCTTTCTTACCATCACTTAGAACGATTCTATGCACATGTAATTTTCGGAGAAGGTGTAGCACACCTCCAATTTTAGATTTAAGGTCATTGCCCTGTATTGCATTGCACATCCTTACTGCGCACGATTTGCTGCATCATTAGCGTGCGCTCACAGCGTGTGCACATCCAGGGAGTAATAGGTTTCCTATGAAGCTAAGCTCACCAGAGAAAAGAAAAGTCATTTACTCTTTAACAAGCATGGTGCCCTATCTTTTTTTCCACATATTTTTGACCTACCGTTCATCCTCTTTTTGTTCAAAGAGTTAGAAAAAAACACATGTTTGAAAAAAAAATTACTAGAAACGCATTACTCAAGGAGATGAAATCACGACCTCGAGAACATGCACGTGAGGAAGGTTTTAAGTCAATTATGTCTGATGCTTCGAGCATCTGCCATAAAACATCTAGTAAATTGTTCCTTGTTATCGATATTTTACATCTAGTACATTGTTTCAAGATTTGAGATTTGCTTTAATTATGTGCTTCCTGTTCCTATGGAAAGTAGTGTAAACTGACCAAATAAACATGTGTTTGTTAGGCAAAATTGCATGGAATTATGGGGAAGTTGAGATGATGATATCTCATAAGCAGACATGGGGACCTATTCTTTTTATTTTATATTTCAAAACATTGCACGATAGATAACAACTTGTGAAAGTTTGACAAAAATCGTATGTTAAATTTTATTTCGGGGGAATGACCCTTAGGTGGCTCCATGTGATTTTTTAGGGGTACTCCTAGCTCAATTTGAATGGCTGGTACTTCACTGGAAAAACTTGGATGGACTTTCCACTTCACTCAGTTACTAGACATTGGATTACATTTTCCAAAACAGTAGTTGTGATTGAGATCAGGGTTATCATAGCAACACAATAACAACGTCACTACATTAACTTTACACCAATTTTCTCGATATCTAGACCTAAGCTTTTATGATACTGCACATTTTAAAAAACTCTATGAGAGTGTTTTGGAAAAAACTCGAGTTAAATATTTTCCTTGAGAAAATTAATAATTCACCTCCATTGTTGTTTGTTCCTCATGCAAGAAAACTGCCTTCTGAAACTACAGATAAAATGATTTTCAAACTTGAAAATTACGGAGATAGTGAAGCAAATGTTGACCTTTACATCAAGAGATTTATAAAAAAAAAATCATCGAATAGCTTTTGAATTGCAGCTTCTGGAAGAAAGAAGCTACTATTTTTAGTAAAATAAGCATATTAAAGACTTCTACCAACCGTTGAATTAACCGAAATCGAATGAAGCAAATTGGACGAAACTTTTGTAGAAGGTAGTCCTATATACCACAGGCACAACATATAGTAGAATCATTTTATTTGTTGCTGCGGAAGGCAGTTGTCTTGAGGAACAAATAACAATTAATTTTTTCAAGGAAAATACTTAACCCGAATTTTTATGAAAATGCTGAGCTCTCATAGAATTTTTTTAAGCTTTGCAGTCTCATAGACCTAAGTATGGTCTACCAAGAACAAGATGTCGTTTTAAAAGTTTAGGTCTTGATATCGAGAAAATTGGTGTTATGTAAATTTAGTGACGTCATTGTTGTGTTGCTATGGTAACCCCGATGTCATCACAAATACTGTTTTGGAAAGTGTATCCGATGTCTAGTAACTGAGTGAAGTGGCAAGTCCATCAGAGTTTTTTCAGTGAAATATCAGCCGTTCAAATTTAGCTAGGTGTTTGTGGAGCCATCTTAAAGGATAAGAAAAATCCATCGAATAGTGTTTTATTTGACAACATTCATATTCATGCTCAGTTGTATTAAGGTATGGACAAAAATTATTGATCAGCGGACTAAGCCAAGCTGGGACAGCTTGGCTTAGGAGTGGCTGGTAATTTGAGAAATGCGACTTTGGGTGGGAGGGTGGGCCGTTTGCCTCTGCGTTGCTCTGCTGAAAGACTGAACTAGAATGAAGGAAAAACTCGCCAAAACAGTGTTTATCATAGCAGTGACGTAATCGCACATGATCCTGTTGAATTAGCCACGAAAAAACTTGTTGTTTAGTGTATTCAACTTTGCATATCATTATGAGTGTTGTGAGTAGTATTCTATTCGACAACATTCATATTCATGCTCAGTTGTATTAAGGTATGGACAAAAATTATTGATCAGTGCCCCGCAGCCTTTACTGTTCCATAATTGGCTAAATATACAGGCTACATTACTCTCGAGGAATTCCACACAACCTTTCCCAATCCTCAATTCCCAAATCTCACCCATAACTCAAATCTATAACATGCGGCAACTGATCAACACATCCAGCCTGTTATTCTTTAAAGCATTCTTAGCAAACAAACGGGCATTTACACTGTATTACAAGTTATCGTCAATCAAGACCCATTTCTAGACTGCCCGTGCTGGGCGTTTGCTTTGTCCACTTGTTGAGAATGCGCAAACAAAATTCAGCTGATTCGCATCCTGCCAGGGTGCCACCAAATTCTTAAAAACCGTACGACTAACTTCAGTAAGAAGGATATGGTCGTAACCAAACTGATCGTCTAGTACCATTTAGTAAGTATCTCTGCTAACATAGCGTGACAAATCTATCAGCCTGTCTAAAACAGGGAGAATGGTGTATCGCTCATCCATAGATTAAAATAATGAGCGTGATGGCATAGCCTGGGCTTTGTTGGTTCAACAGTTAGAGGAAGAACAATGTGTGGTGGGCTGACCGCGCCTACTTTCCCCAGCAGCGAAATTGCACCTGACTTGACTCACTGCATCCTCCACAAACTTTACAAACGGCTTACATGATACATTATTCCTAAACACTTTCATCAGAGGTCGTTCCGAGTCATAGGATTCTCCTTTAAAACAACCCTTGAAATGCCTGAAGTATGGTTCATGGAAACCTTATCTCTTATTCAGCCAAAGATTTCTGTTTGTTGCAGTAAAGGACTACTCTATGTGATGTATCGCCAATAATCAAAGTGATTATGTAGCTAACCAGCCTTAAGGTGATTCCCTTCAATTGCATTGCGCATCTTTTCTGCGCATCATTTTTTGCGTGATTAGCGTGCGCTCGAGCAGCGCACCTTCGGAACTTGATAGGTTTCCTATGAAAGCTGAGCAGTTCAGAGAAGTAACTGGTCGTTTTCTCCTAAACGAGCTCAGTGACCCCCATTTTCTAATACAGAAATTCAAATGGCACATGGTCGAGTACAATATATCACGATTGTAAGAAAAGTTAAAAATTCTGCTTTGGGATATTTTTATTTAAGTGCCGAAAAGAACACATCTTTAGGTACAGCAGGGTATGTACGCATGTGGCAAATTCTTTAATTTTTTTCATATCCTTAACTCCTGTTCAACTTAAATAGTATATATACTATGCAAGATAAATGTCTATTTTGTTGAACTGCTCCAATATTTGAATACAAGCAATGACTTTTTAAAGCAATTATAGTTCTTATTTCTGATTACTAGGGTTTCTCGGGAAAACCTTGCGGGTCGTA
>Ga0126336_10000671_pt1 | contig 15153 bp, 12 predicted proteins | sample SidCmetagenome_FD_92530 | JGI IMG/M metagenome (GOLD analysis project Ga0126336, IMG submission 92530) | Coral microbial communities from El Islote,Puerto Morelos, Mexico - Siderastrea C C metagenome | ecosystem: Host-associated > Invertebrates > Cnidaria > Coral | place: El Islote,Puerto...
AAAACAAAAAAGGGGGCTCCGCTTTTAGGCTTGGCTAAATCTATATATTATTAACGCTTACCACGGAAGCTGATTTTGTCGTTTTTCTTTTTTAAAATAAGGATAGTTTCTTTCTTTTTACGCTGATGTAGACAGTTTTTGATAGTTTTTACTATTTAGCAAATTTTTAAACATCTGTAAAGCGCTGTTGAGCCGCCGGGAAACAGCGCTAGATAAGTGTTTTATTATTATTATTTATTATTATTATTATTATTATTATTGTTATTATTATTATTATTATTATTATTATTATTATTAACTGAATCTCAACATTGGTTCACATTGTGCTGCTACGGAATCTTATTTCTAGAAAGGCATTTGACCTGAAACAGCCACACATAAGTTGGTAGATAAGTGCCTCAAATGAAAACAACCGTACTAAGTCGAAATGCCAACTATTGAATGACCTAAATTAACCCTTATAAAAAACCGAGGAGCAGGCCTTGCCTTATTGTATTTGATTCCATTTGATACACTTTTTTCGCGCTTTTAACATACGATTGAACGCTGAAAGAGAGCCGGTATCAAGTATAATTTTGATCCTGTTTATTTCTTGTCAAGGTAAAATTACACTCTGACTTATAGCTAAAGGTGTACAACACTCAACCTGTGATATCTAAAGTAATAGTACTCAGATACTTCCATATAACAAAAAGATTTTGTGATAGGTCAATACGCAACACATGTCTTATATAGGTAAGTAAAGTCGCACACGAGCCAGGGATCGGAGGCCCACACGACCGGAGTTTATCCCGGTTTCTGTAGCATGAAGGAACTGTGAGTATTGCTACTCCCCAATGGATGGGATGCTAGTCCATGGCAGGATTACCCCCAGCAGTATGTCGCCGGTACCCATTTTATACACCTGGGTGGAGAGAGACATGTGGGGTAAAGTTTCTGTCTAAGGAAACAACACGATGGCAGGGACTGGGCCTCAAACCACGCGCTAACCACTACACCACCGCGCCCCCACGTCCTATTTAGAGTTTAATGTATATACAGTTCCAATCTGATAAATAAGTGGAAATCTTTATCTGGAATTAATGTAGAAGAAAGCAAGCACCTACTGAAAGCAAGTGGTAAATGTCAAAAGCTATAAATTAAGATAATAATAAACTACATAAATAATCTCGGGTATTGCCCTGTAAAATACTCATTAAGAACAATGCATGTAAACCTGCGTGAGGAGAAATACAGTCGAACCTCTACAACGGCCACCCAGGGAACAAAGTTTACTGGCCGCTGTAGTGAGATGGCCATTATGGGGAGGTAGGAATGTAATGTGGCTCCACTCGAGTTTTTTTTAATAAGAACGTTTAGTTCGTTCAACAGTCGTGATAAGAGAATATTATTCAAATTGCTTGTGTCAAACCGTACAAAAATCAGTGTAAATCAATGACATTACAGCTCGAAAGAAGTTTGAAAGGTCTTAAGAGAAAATGTCAACAAAATGAAGCAAATAAGTGAAGTAACGCGAGTGTTTGTGCCATCGCTTCTTCCCTAAGTGTAAACAGGCTGTGTCGACTATGTGGATTGTCCATTTTGGGCGCCTTCCTCTTTCTTTGTGGATAAAAGCAGAAGTATAATACAAACAACTCGTTTAGTGTTAACAAAATTTGCACTGTATTCAAACTGTTCACAAGAAGACGAATAAAAAAATTGTGAAAAAGTAGCGCCTTTCACGGGTAATTATTCCGCAGTTGTTTGTTTTGCAGCCGTCATGGAGAGGTTATTTTGGGAGTTGGGGACCCGTTTTGCTGGCCGTGGCCGTCGTAGGGAGGTTAAAATAAAAGCAAATGTATGGATCTTCAGCCAGGATGAAAGAAGCGGCCGTTGCAGAGAGGTGGCCGTTAGTAAAGGTTTGACTGTACATCATTTACAATGTTTCGATACATTTTCCTATTTTACCTTTAAAAAGATTAACACCAAGTGTCTTGCTATTATCAAGTATCAATTTATCTCACCTAGTTTCACTTAGACTGCGAGTAATCTCTAATTTTGGCGATGGCGATTGTGGGGCGGGCAAAATACACACGCGCGCGTGCTAAATTTCGAGGAGACGCGACGCGAAGCTCCCTTTGCGTCGCGTCTCCTCGAAATTTCGCGCGCGCGTGTGTATTTTGCCCGCCCCACAATCACAATCGCCAAAATTAGAGACTACTCGCAGTCTAACTTTCACTGTACTCTTCGAATTTCTACTCTTGGTTACAAGTACCATTCATCCATATATATTTCAAACATTCAAGTCCGTGGCGTTCATTACCTTTGATTAGACTTTGACTGCTAAACTTCACTTTAGACGTGTGAGTCGAGTAAATACATGATTCACTGGTGATTTTCACTGCCGAAGTCCCAAAGCGGAACAAAAGTTTTTCCATAGAGTGTATCGAATTGAGACCCAAAATGTACACATTTTATTTCTCCTAAGTAGGTCGAGAAATCAAGAAAGTTCATTTTAGAAATTTGACAAAGCGTTGGAAATTCAAAAATTGCCTCAATCGCCAACTCAGTTTGGATTCGAAAAAATAGAATTTGCTCCCCAAAATTACCGTCCAGTAAAGTGTTTCTTTTCGACGTTTCGGTCCCGCGTTTTCAGGACTGGCTTTGCTAATTCCTTAGAAAACCGAAAACGGCCTTATCGAGTTTGTTTCGAAAATTAATGCAGTGAATATTAATTTGTATGTTTACAGTAGGTGCACTAGAGAAGGGCAGTTCGGTTTCTGATCATGTCATTCCACTCCGGAAATTCTAATGTGATAAGAAGTCAATGTAAGTGCTTGCTTCGTTTCCCGTTTCCACGTCAATCCCTACCACTTTTATTTCTGTGTTGAAGTACAGCTGTAGCTTTATCTCACGTTCTGTACCCTTCGACGTGTCTGGGCTTCTAAGCAGGATGTAGCCGGGAAGCTGCCTGACTCCGGCATCTGTGGTGTAACGCACGTCTGGATTGGTTGAAGTAAAAAAATTAAAGCGGACTCTTGTTTGTCTGGGACTTATAGGATGGTAAGTAGAAGAAGTTTTGCACTGTCCTATTTTTACTATTTCGTCTTCTCGTGCCAAAACAGAAAATACATCTTTGCACTTTGGTTTGTCGTCGATCATTACCAGCTTTTCCATCTTGTGGAACCCAGGTTCATAGTCTTGGTAGCATCCTGTACCATACGTCTCGGCAAGGCATCGCTCTACCACAATATATGGTCTCCTTCCAAACATCACTGCACCTTTCACCACTGCAGTTTGGGCATCTTGGGGTATAAGAATGCTGTACCTTCTTTTAAACTCTTCTTTTATTCTGGCCTGGAGAAGGGGAGACTCTGAGAAACCTCCAACCAGGAACAAAAGCTTGACACCTCCTAATTGACTTTTCTGGAGGAGCCCCTTCAGGTGGTTGATGATGGAGGTAATGGCTGGCTCAAATAAACTTTTGACTATCTCTGAACCCAAACAGAGGTAGTCCTTTGAGATTTTGAGTTCATCCACATTGTATCGTCGCCTGATGATTCTGTTGTCATCGTCTCCGTTCTCATGCCTCAAGAGATTAATGAAGTTAGCTGGAAGTCGGATCCTCGTCAACTCTCCTTCCATCACACGGTCTGCACGCTTTTTGACTTCAAAATCGTTCATCAGCTCCAGCCAGTCGGAGGGGTGGGTACGACGGAATTCATCCATGAATTCCTCTCCAAAGACCTCGTCAAGTAGATCCTGAAATTGTTTGTCGACTTTAGTGCCTCCAAAGTCGCCACCAGTGGCATGGTAAATTTCTTTGATGTTATCATCTTCGTCAATTTCATGAGCTGTGACATCCATCGTTCCACCTGAAACAGTGTGAAACATGAAATTTAAACTGCTAACGCGGCTTTTGAGATAGCATACTTTCGACAGCATTCTATGTAGTAGTACATAATTGATAACCCAAAGCTTATACGAAGAAGGAGACACAATATGGCACTAGTTCCTTAAAAATTGTTGTGATCACATGCACAGTTTTTTTCAGATTTTCATTAAATAGTTATACGTTTTCCTACTGCCGGATTGTACTGTAACTGTGGCTGAAGATAGACGAATTGACTATCACTTTGGGTTCCTACCGATTACAATGAAATTCTGGTTCTTACCTCCGTTATCAATCACCAGGTACTGGGTTTTTGCAGGAACTAAGGAATTCTTGACAGTTTCTTCGCCTTTTTCCTCCACAAACTCTCTTAGTTTGCGCTGTCGACAGTACACTGCTGCTGCCTCTGGTTCTAAGGCGATTATCAGTTGGCTAGAATCACTAGGTTTTGCAAGACCAGCCTGAAAAGCATCGTTAATGATTAAGATATCATATCTACAGGCCACTGGTACATTTTGTTATCATTGCCAAGTAATTTTGGGATTTGGGAGAAAATATCAAGGGCTTGCAACCACTTTTGAAAAATAAAATAATAATTTAAAATAAAACTAGTTTTTTGATATCAATGTTAAATACGGCAAAAAAGCACTGCTGATTCAACGGCACGGAAACTATTTATTTATCTTACATAACCAATATAACGTAAGATAAAGCAGCTTACATTATAACGTTGTTAAAACGCAAGAAAACAAAAACCGTCCGATTTGAAATTTGAAAATATACAACAAAAGCATGCTACGTGATACTTTAATAACATTTGACAAATATGTATGGCCCTGAAGAAGAAAGGCCGTCCCTTTTAAAATATTGGTTACTTAAAATATATATAGTTTCCCTGCTGTTGGATCAGCATTACTTTTTTATCGTATTTAGTTGTTATTTTTTGCTGATTGGATCCTTTACTACGGGATCCGGTACTTTTATCTTGTTACGGTGGTCCATATGCAAAGTTACTCGTTACCAATGTTTACCCTATTCAGAGGGGGCTTTTACCGGGCGGGGCTGGAGTGGAATATCTCTGAGAAAATTAAAGCTATGACAAGAAGCGTAAAGAACAGATAGTACGTCAAAAGACGTTTCCTAAGAGGTCCGCAACATCAGCTGATGATCTGATATAACGTCAGAAAAACGTCATGTTTTCAAACGGTAGCCATCTTGGTTTCTTGATTTTTTAAAACCTTCAAACAGCGCCAAAATTGATCAAGAAGTGATAAAAATCAATACATTAACATGAAAATGATCTTAATATGCAAAATTTTCTTCCAAAAAGTTATAATTTTCCACGAACAGGGAGGAAAATTCAAAATTCTGAAAAAGCGCTTGTCAATAAGTGGTTGCCATGGTAATGTCAAATTTGCTGGACAAGGACTTGATATACCAAATTGTTCCCAAATAAAATAGCCCAATTTCGATAAAGTAAAATTCAACATAAGACAATAAGCATCACTCCGAGGCTTAGGGAAATAATATAAGGATTTATATGGGTTTATTCCCCTAAGCCTTAAAATGATGCCTATTGTTTAAGACTGAATTTTAATATATCGAAGTTGGGCTATTTAGAAAAACTCATCAAGTTTGGTGGCTTTGCTTACTAAAAAAGTTATAAATACTCAAAGTCTGTGAGGGCAGAATCTCCCCCCCCCCCTCCCCACCGGTCCGAATAGGGTTACGAAATATACAGCCCACGCCTAGAAAACAACCACTAGCATTCACAGTTCAAAGAGAAGTTATGGGCAATTAACTTTTGTAACAATTTCAATTAACAATTTTCTCACGACTGCAAATGTTTTTGTAACAGTCAAAAGAAGTCCACATCAGAAGTTTACTCTCCCCAAACTGCGGATAGGACATATCCAAGTAATCAAAATTTACCTGATAAGCCGCCTCTCTCATGAACTGCTTAGCTGACTGTTTCCATATTGCTGGAACCGTGACAACCCAACGTACCTCCTCAGCTGTGTATTCTACTCCACTTTGCTCGTGTATTCGTTCCAAGGCTCGGTCTTTGAGATACTCCAAAGCTTTGGAGAAAATATCAAGGGCTCGCAACCGTTTTCCGTTTCGGGCCTCTAGAAGAGTATTCCTATTCAGCGTTTCCTACAAGTTTAAAGCAGACGAAATGTAGATTCTAGAAAATGCTTTTGTCTACGGGGTACTTCAAATGTAAGGGAAGAACCAGATTGAAGAACGGTCCTAAAGGGTTTCCAGCCAGAAAAGGACAACAAGATTCTTTAGAAGTTTAATTAAAAGAGTTAATGGTGCAACTGAAAACCAAATTTAGACGCGTGATAAGTGAACTTGCCACTTAGAAATCATATCAAAGGACACCAGATGACCAATTACAGAGGAAAGCGGATTCGACACGAGGAGCGCACGAACCCTAAAAGAAAGGGTGTAAAACATCAATACATGTATTGATGAATACATAAACAAAGCAATGTTACATGGCAAAGAAATGCTGCTTAAATCCATACACCTATATTCTAGCAATTTTCAGTTCAAAAATAAATATGAACACACGTACGCCTGTCTTATTTATTGACAACTTCACGAGCTCGACAAGAGGATAGACCTTAGGTGTTCACTTTGCTGGCTTCAATATGGTGTGTGTTTAAATACAGATTTGCTAAGAAATAGAACAAAAAAATCGTCAAGATCAAAATGTCAGGTGAACCCTTACCTCGGAACCATGAAGCATCATTTTGAAACGATCAAAGAAATAAAATGATTTGTCGTTGGCATCCTCCAACTCAGCATATTTCTCTGCTGCTTCGAACCCAAACTTCACAAATCTCTTAAGTGGGTTCAGAAGGATACAGGTCGGTGTTTTGAGAGTAGAATAACCTTGTGCGCTCCCCCAGGATCTGTTCATGAAGATGTCTTCACTCCCATCTCTGTGGTTAAAGGAAAACGCAAACCCGCTGAACGATGTTCCAAAATCAATGGCGACTACGACATCATATTTGTCTTCTTCGGTTACATTTCGTTCGAAAGGATAATAACGGGCTGACAGTCGTAAACGACTTATGATTTCATCTTCATCACACCAATTGGCCATCAGTTTGAGAGCTTTACTTGGTCTTGCAGTGTTTGAATAAGAGAGACAAATGAGCTGAATGACTACACAAAATATGTGAAAATGAACCGGAAGTTCACGAAGTCACGAAAATCATTTAATGATAGCTGATTAAGGGAAATTTCCCTTTTTACGTTTCCCAGAATTTCGGCCTTAAAAGGAAATGCTTCACCTTATATGGTACTCAATCAACATACACCTACGCAATGCTTTTAGCTAGAAAACTGGGTATTGTTATGCAAAAATCTTGGCTCAATTTTCCTAAATAGAATAGGATGAAAGGGACTGAAAAAAGTAGTTTTACATTAACTAGTGACATCAATGCAGGCAAAATTACTACATCACAATTTCTACATCGCTTTCCAGTATGTGAAAGGGATGCCATATTAATGCAGGCGTTAAGTTTGTTTCCTTTGCAAAAGCCTTTTATGGAAGTGCCTGATATAATTGAAAAGTCGCTTACGTCATTGCTTTTCCTAGAAAACGGCACAACCCGATTTTACAGTTAAATTTTGCTTAACGTGAAGACGCAAGACTAGAAAAAATGCTCCACAAGTCTGCCCACAACTAAGTCCACAACTGTAATCAATTAATGGGTTCAGTTTCAGCCTATTTTACGCGTAAAGCAGCTTCATCGCGAATAGAATCTGACCCCTTTATAGCGTCTACGTTGACTGAAGGGATGGCAGAAGGTGGCCAAGCAAGAGATGCTTCAAAGCAGCAAATCAACGAGCCATGGATTTCTAAAGATGAGTTCAGGAGATACTCGACAGCTCTAAGGGAAACCCAAGAGTTTCTTAACCGGAGCGGAATAATGTTTGATCGCCAAAGAAAGCTGGAAGCTGAACTTGAAACATGCAACGAAAGGTATCATCTTATTACGTTATAGTTGTGTTATGGCGATTTCAAAGGCAATCGTTTCCTCTTCATAGTCTGTTAAAATTAGTTGTTTTTGAAACACGGTTGATACTAGGCTCACGATTAAGGTGAAATTAGCTTGTCGGTTTTCAGTTTGGCTTTGTAGAATCACTGTTCGAAGCAAAGAATTACTGATGCATTGACAGTTTGGTTAATTAAGCGTAAAAACATTACAATATGAAGTTTTTAAACCTAAAGCTTTGTAGAAAGTTGGCAATACCATGCGAACCACTTTTAGTAACAAGCAAACACAACGAACGTTCGCACATTTTAAATCATGATGTCTTTAAGTGTTTTCTATGTTCCTCAGGTTTGGGTCTTAAGGAGAAACGCAAACGACAGATTTTAATTAGCTTTTGTCACGCTGAAGGAGCATTTCATAGCCCTGCACTGAATCTCGCCGGGTATATTTTCAATTTGATAAAATTCACAGCATTCGTAAGCAACTGATAAGAAAAGCTTCGGCCTTCGTTCGGCCAAAGCATGCTTTGGGCCAGGGTCATGCAGTGTAGTGGCTCAGTTTGCCAAGAAATAATTAATGTTAGGTGAAAAGCATTTATGTGCTTTCGTGAGCCGAAATAGCAGGTCTGTGCAATCTAGTAAAATCTTGAATTAATCTGAATTGTACCCAGATCTCACACAATGCAAGCAAAAGAGAGATCTGGGTACGAGATTAGACCCCTCCAAAGATCAAACCCTAGATCGGCCTAGTAAATAAATAATGTAAGCTTGTTGTCGGATTTGCCACGATTCTACTCTTGCTATCCGAAAGTAGCGATCGCGAACGCCCGAAAGAAACGATGAACTGAAACTGAAGCGATGCAAAAGGTTGCTGAACCCGAAAGTAAAGACGTATCGTTATTTCGGCAGAACTTTACGGAAATATCAGCCTAGTCCCTAGGCATTCTCTCTTGCCCCGTAGTCCAAGCGAAGTCTGGGTGGGGTGGGTGAGAGAACGCAAAAAAAGAGGACGAAAAAAGAAAAAACCCTGATTAGATTTCTAGTTTCACTGACGCCTAATATTTGCAAAAGCTGCTCACCGATGGGATAGAATCCGATCATGGAAGTGTCTACAAACGATGGTAAGTTATAACTTTTTTAGTTGGACCTTATAGTTTGCTCCTCATTGCTTTCCCTTCAGTTCGAATTTCTTTCGTATACACACTTCGTTGAAATTGCTCGGAATGTGCAAATACAGATTTTAATTTGGGTTCCTTAATGCTCATTGAACCTAAACTTTCTTTTTCTTTTTAGCATGCACGCAGAAACCTTTCTCATGAAGAATTTTCAGCTACCTGCTGAAGTTGCCGTAATTTGGACCTGGTAGTATTTTCTATGCGTTCTTGGCGAGTTTCTCTCTGTGACATTACGGCTCGCGGTCCAGGTCTGACCGAGCCGAGAACGTCTAGGGACTAGGCTGCGGAAATATCATGTGAAACTGAAAGCAATAAAAATAAGTCATAATGGAAGTTTGTGTGGGTTTGATTTGAAGGCTGCAGTAAGTAGATGTGAAACAAACAAGTTAAGTCAGACTGAGACTGCTCTCTTTTTTCTTGTTTTTGAGGTTGAGGCGATTTACTGGGGATCATGCCCGACAAAGTGAAAGCAACGTTGAAAATATTAGTAGCACCAACAGTCCTTCCACTCTGGAAAGGAACTATGAGCAGTTCTATGATCATGAAAGGATGGATGCCGTTGACGCTATAGAAAACTCACGAATAGGAACGACACGACACAAGTTGGGTGAAATGTACGACAAATATGTCGCGTGTCTTATTTTTGAGGTAAATTAACATTCAGAAATAGGCATCGGTACTAAAAGTGTTATATTAAACGACATACCTTTATCTTTTAATGGATGTGGTCTATTGCATCACGAGGGGGGGGGGGGTTCAGTATAGTGTGTTTTTACACTTACGTGCCGCACAACGGTCTGAGATGTTCACCAGCTAAGCAACCCTTTTCCGACGGAGTGAAAGCGTCTCATGTTAATCATCTGACAAAACCGGTGCCTAAGAAAGTTTGAACGAGCAAATGGAAAAGTCCTAATGCTGACATACACTTTATTACACACTCATCGTACATGAATATGATCAACTGCGATGTATATGTCAAGGACGAATGGCGTTTACCATTTCGCTTATTGAAGTAATAATAGAAATAGTTGTATTAATGTAGGGTTTGACGGTTTCTTTTAAGACCGTGCGTTTATTTTATGCCGGTCATCTGTTCTTGCCGTTTTTCTTTTATTCCAAGGAATCCTACGCGGCAGCCCAGGCACTAAGAAATAGTTTTCTTCAAGCCATCTCTTTGATTGTGACGTCAGCGCCGGCAGTAGGAGCCCAATATAATAAAGCAATTAAGAAAAAGGTAATAAAAATTTAAATATTAAATAGTTCTTTCATCCAGCCTACAGTCGTTCCGTTTCCACTATCAAAATTAGCGTCGTTACTTCTTCACTGGCTCCAACTGCAAAGACCAGTATGCCCAGAGCTAGGAGCTAGGCTGATTTGTTTTGAAATAATTAGAAAGTTTGCTTTTAGTTTTCAGTTATTGATGTTCAATTGTGTAAATACAGTTTAAATAATTAACGGTAAAATTATACTTTTCTTGCAGAGTACCGAGTTTCATTTTGCTATCAAACCTAGTGCTCAAAAACTGAGTTCTCTCGGCCAAATAAGCGAAAACAGCTTGAAGATGATCATGAAAGAGACCACAGAAAACTGTGATACTGAAGCCTTGGTACAGGTAATGAAACAGTTAAACTCCATCTATAATAGTGTTAGAAACTGGACACATTTTCTAAACATTTCTCGTAAGGTTTTATGTTATGTTATGTTTATGACCAAGAGATTGTGACATGCATAATCTAATCCATGTGATTGTTGAAGAAGTACTCATTCGAAACAGTCAGATCTGTACTAAGCGGTCACCCTCTATATTAAGGCGTAGTTTAAACGTCGAACTTCGCATGTGCCGAACCTAATACAAATGAGCAAAATAGGGCTAGCTACAAAAGTCCAGACTTTTTTCGGGATTTTTAGAGCTTCACGGGATTTTTAGAAAACTATAGGATTTTTAGAGATTTGGAGGGATTTTTAGAGTTTTTGGTGAATATTTTCAAGGTTCTTTGTTTTTTATCACCAAAAAAGCTTGAAACTTGGAAATGTTTCGTCACAAGCGATCGTGAAGCCTTTGTTTGCAATTATTGATGCTCCCTCACAGTATCGGTCAGTGGTTTTACCCATAATCCAGCATTCCTTGCTCTCAGTGAGTTCAAAATGGCGGGCGTTGATTTGAAAACCTAGCCAAAGCCATAGAATTTTCACCACAGGTCACCAGTTTTTTTTTAATATTATAGGATTTTTAGAGATTTCTAGGAGTTTTTATGGGATTTTTAGAGGTGAAACCGGAGATTTTTAGAAAATTTTTGGAGAAATTCCGGAAAGATTTTCAGGCCATTTTTCGGGATTTTTGTAGCTAGGCCTAGAGCAAAAACAATAGCTTTTGCTCATTTGCATTAGGTTCGGGACATGTGAAGTTCGTCGTTTAAACCAGGCCAAAGCGGTGAATTTTCAAAGTCCCGAAAAGTGCTCCTTTGATTCACTTGCAACGTGGCCTCTGCGTTCACCTGCACCAAGCGGTCGCGGTCACCCTTTACAACTGAAGTAGTAAAAAGAGTATATGATAAATGTCTATACATGTATCATATACTCACTACATGTACGTAACGGAAACCACGCGAATGATTCGGGAAACATGGGTAACAACGCCGTAAAATATTTTCCCAAATCAAAAATGCAGATATAAAAACGCGTAATGGTCAGTTCGTGTAGTAGAGGGACCTTACCCAACAAAAATGCTAAGAAACATATCGAAACATATTACCTCTGAAAAATGCGTGGTTAGCCCCCAGTTTTTTTTGGATGCCAATGGCCATTGCTAAGATTTGCTTTTCCCGCATCAAAGCTGCACAAAAAATACCTTTGTATTTAGGAGGCACCGCGCTTAAAAAAAAGAAAACAATCAAAATCAAAATCAAATCAAATTTTAACGTCTAGTGTAGGGAGTAGTAACCTAATCTCCCGAGCCAGGGGCTCATGTGTAAACACTTGACGTCCAGGTCGAATTGAAATTTGGAAATGTTGGTTTTTTTAAAAAGAGTTTCTCGTCCCATCAAATCAGTGATGGGCAGAGCGTATGCGCCCTTGCAAAAGGAGCTCTTGACCTGTATCATAAGGTCAATCTGAATTAAGCGGGTAAGGGTGACTGTTAATAACACCTGCGTTTGACTGAATAAGCTGTTAGTAATTTAACAGGATACGCATTTATACACCTGGGTAGAGAGCAAAGTGACGTAAAGTTTGTTGTTTAAGGAAACAACACAAAAATGCAGAGACCAAGCCTTAATCCTCGAACCACCGATCCTCGGATCTTTCGATCGAACGACTGCGGCGCTAACCACTTCATTACCGCACCTCGACATATTAGGTGGCACAATATATTCCAGCCTGTCAATTCAAAAGATTACCATGTAATTACGCATTTTGACAATTTCTTTTAGTCTGACCACTGCCGTTTTGTGATTTCACCCTACTAATCACATGGAATTGATATTAATATAATTTACTAATAGGGGGCAGCAATATTTGTACACAAATTGGTCTAAACGTGTCTTAGGTCTATCTTAACGTTAATTTCAGTTTTTAAGTCGCCTGACATTTTGTATTCCGTTCTTTATTAAAACAGAGGACGTTGGACGCTCTTCGTAAACATCACGAAGATGGTGAATTTCGAGAATATTCCCACGAGTTTTTTCTTAACTCGCAATTAAGGAAATACACGGAGAAGTGCTGTAAATATGCTTGGAAACTTGTTTGCCAGACTCCACCCTACAAACTAGAGGGAAATTTGTCCTTAAAGGCGAATACTATCTTCAATGCAGCTGTTCACCAGCCCTGCAGGGATTTTACGAATTCTGCACGTACTTCGGAGTACCTCACTTGGGTTATTTGGCCAGGCTTATTTGGCGGATCGTCAGGAAGAGTAATTCGAAAAACTGAAGTGTTGTTATAATCTATCAGATGTTTGATGTTTATTAAACTCGGCATAAACTAGTTGGTTATTATTCCTAGAGACTAATTAGGTCTGCTCCCCACAACACCTCCCAGCCAAACTTCACTGGTGTCGCTGGTGGTGGTCTGCTGGGGTTCGTCTGCGCATGAATAATTTAGTCCCCAAGTTTTCTGGGGGCATACTGATTAGTACTACGTGACCGGATTAAAATTGGTAAATGGTAAACAAAGAATGCTTATAAGAATAAAGACCTTCAAGAAACGCGGTTCGGAGATCCTGAAAATGACTAGAAACCGATCATTCATGACTTTTAGTGGGCATGAATAACACCGTAAGGTAAGCAATCTACTATCCTTGTCGAACTTCATAAGAGCTTTTGATTTAGAGACGAGCAATAGCGATGTTTACGTTCACTGTTTACAAACATTTGTTATTCAAATGTGCCAGTCATTAAAACAAAAGAACTCTTTGTTTTGGCAACCAATAGGCTTCTGGTTAATTGGCACATTAACATCAATAAACGAGAAACATCGCTATATTACTGTAAGTTTTTTTAATTAGTTTCATTTGTTGTCAGACATGTAAATTCAGAAAGGTGTTTGTTGGAAAAGAACAATGGGCAAAACAATAGCAGGAGTAACAGCAATTGTTGAACGTATTGATTAGCTTAATTTTTGTAAGCCTTTATAACACTTCCCAAAGGTTTTGGCAGTCTCCGAACGGGAAGAGTACGAGGAGACAATAATTGCGTACATATTCGTGAATTTATAAGCGAAATGTTTTGGTTACTTTCCGTATTTTTTGTGACAAAAGGTAGAACTAATTGTTTCCCTATTCAAACCAATGAAATGCCAATTAATGAGGTATTTTAAAAGAATCGAACTGAAATTGGCCTTTAAAATGAAAATGAAAGCCTGAATCAGTTCATAGACTTAAGCCAGATTTTAGTTTCAATATGACAATAAACCTCTGGCTCAGCAAGGTTTATTTATGAACGGAGCTTGTTACGTTTAGTTTACAGTGAGATTACTATAGCCAGAAATTCTGTATTATTCCCTAGGCGACCTGGCCACGGTAGTCGCAGTTTACATCTTTATGATCTTTGGTGTAATGAGGTAGATAATTAACTCTAAGCCTGACTACTAAGACCGATTTTTAAAACAATCAAACCCTTACATCATAAGCCCTTTTCAGTTTGTGTCATTGCATTGGGCAGTGGGTTAGTAGTGGTGTGCAGTGTCCCCGAAAATTACAGTTTCACATGTCGTCGAATGACAATAAAGAAATCATGAAAAAAGGCATGTAACACAGCAAAATCGGTTTTTCGTTTAATTCACCATCCACAAAGGTACCTTAGTAACGACCTCAGATCCGTAGTTAGGTTCTCCTTCCTTAGAGCGGAGCCGGCGCGCGTAGCCCACCAGCGGAGCACCATTGCCAAGCAAAATAAATTAATTTGGTAACCTATCAAGCCAAGAAATTTTGGTAGTGACGTTATAGTTATGTGACTGTCTGTCCGTACGTCCGCACCACATGGTCACCAATATGAGGTGGCACACACCTGAGATAACCCTGTGCTGTATCCCACATTTTTGGCGCGAAATCGCTTGGTGAGCCTCGTTTTAGCAGAGACAATAAAAGTCAAAACAATTTTATTAATGGAAAGAAAAAGTTCGAAAGAATACTCAGTTGTCTTTTTAGTGGAAGGTGAAAAGATCAAGTTACGAATTTACCTTCGAGGACTTCATCTTTGTTGTCAGGTGCGAACTCGGTCGGCACATCGCTTGAGTTCGCAGCATTTCGCAGCGGTCCCAACGCCAAATATAGCAGAGCTAGTGGCGATCTAGTTTTTTCTGTCGATAGTTTTTTTCTGCTCACCCCCATAGCTCAGACTAAGTGTTCTTAATCTGAAGGTGCCATTTTCGTCTTCAGACCGGCGCTCAGCACCCTATAATAACTTCAAGACTGCAAAAGACTGTGAAGACTGCAAAACCCTTTATTGATTCACCAGGGCTCGAGACTAACGGTTGCCAACTAGTCACAGACTAGTAAAAATTCCGTTTTGGCTAGTAGGTTTTGCGCTTTCACTAGCCATTTTGGCTAGTGAAAATTTCAAAGCACTAAAGCACCGGATGGAAACCAAACTGACTAT
>Ga0126336_10000672_pt1 | contig 15146 bp, 1 predicted proteins | sample SidCmetagenome_FD_92530 | JGI IMG/M metagenome (GOLD analysis project Ga0126336, IMG submission 92530) | Coral microbial communities from El Islote,Puerto Morelos, Mexico - Siderastrea C C metagenome | ecosystem: Host-associated > Invertebrates > Cnidaria > Coral | place: El Islote,Puerto...
GAACAAATTTTTCAAAATAATCAAAATTCCCGGAGTTAAGAGGGGGGGGCCGAAACAGCCCCCCCCCCCCCACCCGGTCCCAGAAGACCAAAAAAAGCCCGGTCTGAATAGGGTTAAGAGAAAGTTTCCCTTCCCGGTAAAACACCAAATCACTTGAAATTCAGAATTCTTGAAAGGCGAAGTACCATTCTAAAACAGGTATAAAAATTAGTTTCGGGCTTTTTAACGCCGAGTACTTATAACGCTCTTATCGACTCTTAAAATCCCGATAATCACAACATCCAGTCAACAAGTGCAAACAATAGGCTCGTGCCTCCGACCGAATAGCCGAAAACTTAGAATTTTTTGTCTTGTTTCCCTTGGTATTTGGAAGAAAGGTACAGGATAAAAGTCATATCTAGCTCACCTTGAATAAGATTTTGTCTGAATACCAGGTTTTATCAGGTTTTAGGTGTGTTGCCCTTGGGCCATCTTGATGCGTGGAGTCGACCGTTATCTCCTGGTATCTCCAGATTGACTTTAACAAATGAATAATGACTCTGCCATCGCATTCACATCCCTTAACGAATGGTAAATGAATTTTTAAAATCTCTTAGTGGTAATTCCCTGAAGAAACTAAATAACTTTGCAGCGTTCTCCGCAGTCATCTCAGAAACTGCACTGATATTATGGTCTGATTTAACAACGTTTCTCAGTCACGCAACGGGTTCTGGACAAGTCTCAGGATAGGTTTTCGTGATGCGTTTGCAAAAATGGAAAAAAATCGAAAGATTAGGACGTCTGAAATAACTTAAGCTATGAAAGAAATTGTACAAGATAGACAACGATATAAATAATAATGTCATTTGTTTCAGCAACTCGAACGGAATGAAAGTTCATCCCAGATGCCGGACTAACTCAAAGTAAAAACAAACCGCACAGATAGCTGAAGTTTTTTCGTGATTTAAGACTAAAACACATCGAAGGTTAACAAAAAAAGACTCCATTTGTTTTTTACAAGATCCCTGCAATTGTAAAGTTCACTTTCCTCTATAATCGTTAGTTTTCAATACGTAGCAACTAATGACAACTGTTTTGTTTACTCGCAGTCCGTCCTTCCTTGTGGTGTCATGTTACACCGCCGAAGTTTTGCCTGAAGTATCCTCATGCAATCGTTCTCAACTAAAACTAGATTGATACTACATATGATGGTACTATTCGCCACACAACTCTGACCCTTCAAAACAAGTTACAGATTACGTAGATGTACATTGTGTTACGCTCAGGTGCGACGTTTATATTGGAAACTAGACAAAATGTCATAAGCACGAATCGGCTCTAAATGTTCAAAAACTGATAATTTCCTTCAAAAAAAAAACTGAAAAAAAAATAGGAAAACGCCCAATGAGACACACAGTAGTTGTAGAGCGCTTGCTCTATATTTCGCTATTGTAAAAGGATGGGGTTCTTTAGAGTTCTCACAATCAGGAGCCCTATCAATAAGTACAATAGCCGATCCTGAAACCATAATCTCCCTTGGGTGCGAATAGAGGTCACTTTAAAAATATTCTTTTCAGAAACTAGTTGAAGGCGTCTGCGCCTCTTACTAGCGATATGAAAGAGCAGTTGTTGTTCCAGTTGCAAAAAAGACTTTTCAGGTCACACTTGCTGTGCTGGAATCAGCGATGTCCACTCAGAAGTTGAGCTCCTTTGATTTTCTTTTAGCACGTGCAATAGTATTCTAATTAGTATTCTAAACGTGGACCATTTGCCCAGCCTATCGCTCTTGTCTGGGAATTGGCTACCGCAGAGGGAATAATCGATGTTGAGTTCTACCAGGGCTGTCTAAGTATGCCTCGAACGGGAAAGTGAGAAATTAAAGCAGACCTTGGAATTGGCAAGTCGGAGTTCAATGCTGTTTTGCAAAACACCGGTGTCTTCGTTCCAGTCAGCTCTGGTAGGTACATTTTTTTGTCATACTTTGGTGCATTCTCGCAGTGATGGCAGACGTCATTAAGCAGCTCAACAACACCATACCAGCTCTGAAGGCAGTCAGCTACCAGCAAGACAACCTTGGCTGCTATCATTGCAGGGCCTGCAGGGCCACCTTAGTCTGCGCAGGCGTACTAGGTGCAGAGCTGGGCGTGGTGTTCAAACTGCTGAGCCTGTGACCGTAAGGCTGGTAGACACTAAGTCGCATGCATTTATCCTCCTAAATTCCGGACACGATATCAAGACCCTGATGGAGAACTATCCTTAAGTGTCACCCTGTGCGCGTCCATTACAAGCGCTTTAGTGGCCACTTGGAAGATCGATGGTGTGGGCACACTCGAGTATACAGTTTTCCAAAGAAGGAATCCGTCCGTGTAAAAAACCATGGCGAGCATACGGCGTGAGACCTAGAAGACTAATATCTGCGCTGAAATCTGAGGCGCTGTTATCAGATGGTGTACCGCCCATAGCAGTGCTCCAACCGCGAGCTAGGAGAAATATCGCACAACCAACTGTCACCTGCACTACTCGGAAGATCAAGCCGAAACCGACAAAGAGACCTGAACATTAGGACTCTTTGTCAAAATGAGTTTCAACATGAGTTGAGTTTCAAACTTAACTTTATTTTGAGTTTCATAAATAGTTTAATCCGCTAGGTTTGCAATAAAATGGTTTCATAAGCCTATAAAGAAAGAAAAGGACGGTTCCGGCACGCCTGGCTATACACCCCGGATTTGTGCTTTAGCAAACTCAACATATAATTTTACTTTCTTATTTCTGTCTTGACTAAGTTTTGAAGAGCAATACATAGAGTCCTAATAATAATTTCTTCTTCAAAGCCCTAGTAACTGGCAAGGTTTTGGCAAGGCTTCACTAACACTGTGTCCAAATGACAATGGAAATAAATCTCATTGTCTACTGGAAATAAATAATCTTTCCTTGGGTCCACATGTTTTTAAAGTTTTCCTTGTTTTGTTTTGTTTGTTTGTTTGCTTACTTGTTTTTTCACCATACCTGGAAACACTGTTTTGTCGTTTCCTGCGTATTCCCCTAAAACTGGACGTCAGGAAAAATCACGCTGTTGCGTGACTCAAACTAAACAGGCTTGAGAGCTTTCAGCAAGAAATTATCGTTTACAAATATTGTAACGAATACAGAAAAAGACATAGGAGATAACTGTTTTGAAGTTCAAATAAGGCAAAATCCTTTGATTTCTCAAGGTTCTTCATTTTAACAAAAGAAGGCGTGATGGAAAGAAGTCATTTGGGTTGCTTGCCAAAACACGAAGCATACAGTGCAATGTTGTTGATCCCGCACGTCAAAATGGTTATTATGAAAGAGTACCCACAGAACCCGATAATTAGACAATACCATATTCAAGTGTGCTAGACATTACCTTTTCGCTGTGGTTTACAACCGAATTCCCACGAAAATAGAGGAAATGTCCTCGTTTTCGGTTATTTAGTCGTAGGTATGTACCATTTGTTGACGTATTTAATGTTGCAATTATCGGGTTTTGAAAGTGCTTGTACTCGGCGCTGATAAAAAGCCCGAAACCATTTTTTAAACCTTGTTTAAGAACGGCATTTCCTCTTTCAATAATTCTGAATTTCAAGTGATTCGGTGTCTTACCGGGGAAAGAAACTTTCTCTTCAAAAAATGCGCCAAATTGAGAATTGTGAGCAAGCAAATTTTAGTGATTATCAGCAGCCCGCCATGACCGTGAAAATTAATTCACAAAAGCATAATTTGACTTAAAATACATGAAAACTCTTCAACAGCAAATTTGTAAGCTCAAAACAGGATTTTGCCATGACGCGCATTAAACAGAGCGACGTTTACGAGAATGTATGATTCGAGTTGATTCGGGGTGTTTACAGAGACGCGCAGGGCGGTAACGGTTTTTTTAATTTCTTGGAGGTTTAAAAATATTTTCTCAACACCACGTTTCTAGAGCTACCATAGGGTATTTCTGGGCGAAAAATGGAGGATTTTGATTTTTTTCATCATGTGCCACGTATTTTCGATTTCGCTCGATCTTAGTGGACATGCATTGCCTCTTACCAACAACTGGTCAAATGAAAGTAGCTTTGATTTTTTAAAGGCCATTGAACTCATTTACGTTTGTTTATCGAAGAATTAGGAAGTTGATTGAACCTTAGCAGGAATAAAAGGTCTTGAGTCCCAGATAGTGACATCAATGCTAACATTTAAAAAGTTGGCTCTAAGAAGCTAGTGTGACTCAGTTTGACACAAACCTCGGTCCCAAGATTTTTGTGCGGACGCAGTACGCATGCGTCCGCATCTTTATCAACATCTTTCAGACTTTGTATATTTGTTTGTTTGAGTTTGGTACCGGTTCCTGAGTCAAGAGCAAATCAGGGCAGCGGTTTTCTTGGGGGTGGGGAGGTTTATTCAGCGGGGGAGGTGTAAGGAAGGGTGTGGTTTTCAGAAACGTCGGGCTTTTTGGTCAGCGATGTAGCGCCTAGGCAACCAAACCGCTGTTCAAGGAATTCTTGGAAAGCTGGACGGTTCCGTTTCTCGTGATTCGTGAAAATGCTGACACGATCTGCTGACACAAACTAAGGAGCTTATGTAGTGTGAGTAGGACATAGCGTTCGCCTGTTTCTGCTTCATGTTTACTATAAATTTTGTTTTTTAGTATTCTGGTTTGATTTCCGAGATATTCACAAATTAGCGTTGGGTGATGTTTATTGACTTATTGTCCGTACTTAACTTGTGCACATCATGAAATAAAGAAAATGCCCTTTGCTTATAAAACAGCTAAACCCTGATAAACAGGTTTTTTGTTGTTTTATTCTGAAACTGCTGGTCAACTTGGCTGTCTGAGCGTAAGATTGCGTGGACTTTGTTTTATCATACGAGTGTATAGTCCTAAGTTAATTCTGATTATGACACGTTTCGCTCGTTGTTGATGCGACTGTATCTGCCCGTATTAAAGTTTTCAAAAACTTTGTATGGCACGTTTCATGTTCATCATTTATTGGAAAGGGGCTTAATTTGCGAAAACACCAAATAATTCACTAACCAAGAGGAAACAAAAGTAGCTTTGATTTTTGGTAAGAGCAATAAAACTCATTTACTTTTTCATATCGGAAAATGAGGAAATTGAACTTAACGCGAATATAAATGTCAAGTTTGGCATAACGCCATTATGTGGTGATGATTTGTGCACTTCGTGAGGGACTTCGGTTTTAAACTTACGTTCAGTAATCCGACTAAAGTCAATTAGGAACGTACTCTAACTGTTTATGAACAAACAAAATTATACTGTTTGGGAGCTCAACATTTTAACCAGCGACGAAAAAGCAAAAATGAATTACCTACAGCAAGTTCGCGTGAATAAAATCACGCAATCATTTTGACAGATCTAACAGGCTGTCACCTTTCAGTACTTCTAAGTACTTATATGACTCTAGCCAAGAGTCACACGAAGCATTGAGTCAGTGCAATGGTTTCCTTTCCGTTTAGTGTGGTCAGAATTTATTTTCATTTCAAATTCACTTCATTAATTTTTTACATGGGTAACTCATTTCGAACTTTATCTTTTATTAGGTAACGCATTTTTTTAAACTAACTTGAATTGACCAAGAGTCACCCTTTTAATCTTAGTTTAAAAGCGAGTTTCGCTTTTCATTGCTCGATCACTGAGTCGAATAATAATAAGCAAAACACGTTTTAAAAACACTCATGTGTACATTGCGGCAGTAGTCGGCTAAACACCGATTAAAAACATTTATTTATCAGTCAGTTCCAGACGTCTGCACATGCCTGCAATTGCGCGGCCGTTTATCTAATCCGCTATTAACCCTTATTTTATCGCGTTTTGTGTGACTCACAAACCACAAGCCATGGTAGTCAGAGCCGATAATATAGCCAGTTTTTGGAATTGAAGGAAAAAGACATCAAAGGCAAGACATTTTTGGTCGCGTTAGGTGGGTAACAAACGAATTTTTAGTGACGCGCAAACCATATACATACTGCACAATAGACCCTCCATTATATTATTATAGTTAATCTATTTCAGTCAGTCGCCTGGCTTTTCTTTGTCCTCCCTGTACGTTCCTTGGTCGATTTTTGTGTTTGTTACGGTTATTCCTCTAATGTTGCCCTATGATACTGTTTAGAATTTTGCTTCCCCAACAGCAAACTCCCTTAGCGTTTCTACCGATAACCAGTGATCTTTTTCAAAGATTACGTTCAAAAAATCTGTAAATATCAAGATTTTAATAAACACCTTATTGTAATCCTATCTTTTGACGTTGTCCGCGAAAGTTCCAATCTAGTCGTGCCTTCACTATTTCATAACCTGCCCCGAAACGTCCTTACGTCTCTACGACCTTGGAAACCTCACCTGAAAAATACTGGTGAAGTTAAAATAATTTGTACTCGGATGTCGCTGGTTCCTGGTCAATAACACTTGTTTGACGCTCGCCTGAGGCGACAAAGGTGAACTGTAATTTTTCTACATTAAAAAAAGGTTTTGTTAAGAGAGACATTTTGGTATAGGTTTGGTCTGAATCGGTTGATTTGGTTACGAGATATGACGTCATAAATATTATAGCCAGATTTCCAATTGAAGGAAAAAGACATCTAAAGGAGTGAAAGCTACAACCCTATTAACACGACCACTTAAATATTTCTTCCTCATGAAGTCACTTTTATTTAATATCTGAAAACAGGGTTAACCTGATTACAGACTGAGGGTTTTTTCTTCAGGTTTCAATATCTTATTCGCATTTTCAAAAGCAAGACAACTTTGGTCTCGTTAGGTGAGTCTCACCTGACAGATACTGGCGAAGTTGAAATAATTTGTACCCTGTCGCTGGCTCCTGATCAGTCTGATCAGTTTTACAATGTTTGACACTCGTCTGACATGACGAAGGTGAACTGGAATTTTTTCTTTTTTTTCTTTTTCAAGAAGATTTTGATGTCAGCATCTACATTTTTCAATAAGGTTTGGTTGATACGGCTACGCTGGATATGACGTCAGAAATAGCATGTGGTCAAACCATTTTTGAATAAAAAGCATGTTTTCCTCCCTTTTTCCTGTGTAAAGAACACAAAATGTCCACAAAAAAAGCAGCAAAGTGCTTAATAATGTCATATTCTACGTGTTTAGCGTCAAAAAGTTTATTTTTCGCTGTCTATTAATGTATAATTTTAATTAAATTTCACGAGATGGACGCGATTTTGGATCACAAGCCCAGAGAAGCGCCATGACCCATAATATATATCTCATCTTGTAGTGCACAACACAGGCTATCTGCCAAAGGTTAAATATTATTATTTTTAACCATTCAGAGAGGTAGCCATTGTAACTAGTTCGTCTCTCAGTTCAAAGCCTGACGAGATGAATGAAATTAATCAGCAAAATTCATAAGATGTGACAATAAGGTCTCATGTGATAATAGTAGTAGAAATAAGATTTTAGGCTCTATTTTAGAAAAGAACCTGTCTCTCATCGAAGAATAGCTCGGACAATCTAGTAAAAAATGAGTTTCATCTTCAATTTTGTTACAGTTGCAGAGACTGCATAACCTTTCATCACGAGGTATTTTGTCGTATCTACCTGTTTCAATCCAGAGTTTGTGACTGCTAATTCTCAGTCTTACTAATGATTTTCTAGATGGGTTCTTTCTTGTGGTCGTGCTCGTGAAAAGTGAGGGTAAATGGAATTCTCTTCTCGTTTGCCTATTGCGCATTTGTACCTTGTGTTGACAACACAATTAAGACGGCTACCTTTATTGCGCCAACTGTTAAATTTCCTGTAACATGTCAGCGTCGTCAGTACACTACCGTTTAAGTCTAAGGAAATGACAAAACGGAATGGCTTCTTTGATATGTGTTGGATGAGAAGATGAGTGTAGCCGGAAAGTAACATCTGCGTAACGAGCCTCTTTCTCTAATTGAATTTTGATATTGGGAAAGAAGACAGAAATTTCCAAACTTTTGTGTTATTTACAGCTAGGTGAAAAATTGACTTATGTTACAAATATTTAGTGAATAAGATCTTCTCTGCTGAGTGATGTTGGAGAACCAATAAAGCTACTTTCCTACCTTAATATCTTTTTCGTTGAAGGCCATTTTATTTGCTGTTTAAACAAAAAACCACCGTCAAAAAACCACCGTTCGACATGCACATTAGGGACATTAGCTAGCCAATGGACTTAGAGAACAAAGTTCTTCCAGACAAAATTGAATGATCGTAACGGTTGTCTTGCACCACAAAAAAATCACGTAGATGCTAAAATGCTGCCGTAAGGCTTAGCTGTAATGCAGTTAACCATCACCGGTAAATGAATGTTGTATATGTTCAATTAAGGCCAAATTCTTCAGATGAATATGAGGCATTTGTTTCTGTCACCTTTGACTGTTTTCTTTCTCTGAATGGCGTCTACAGATGTAAATGCTGGGTTAACTCTTAACATTGTTGAGAACAAGTGTGATCCTATCAGTGATAAGTGGAATCAGCTTTCAAGTTAAAAAAAATTAAGGAAGATAGAATTTTTAGTTTGTCATGAGTGTGGGACGAAGAAGAAATCTGCGCTGAAAATTACCATCTCTCTTTCTATATCATCACGCTGGGCGCTTTTGTCATTGTTGATCATAGCGGTATGGAGGACAAGGTTCACAACCAACCTAAAAATATGACCTTGATCACAACGAGTCTCCCAGTAGCTCATTGGTTCGAGCTACGGAAGGTCATGGCTTCCTGACGTGTCGGGAACTTAGAGTTGATTTTTGGTCTACGCTCATGAGAAACTAAATCTTATTTCTTTCTGAGCTAGAAATTTACCATCTTTCTTTCTTAATCAAGACTAGCGTTATCAGTGAGTATTCAACATCATGGCAGAGAATGCAGAATTAATTCTGCAAAACGAAGCAGAAAGTTACCACTTTGAAGGATTTGAATGTTATTCTCTTTGGACAATACGTCGAATATTTGGAGAAAGAACTTACAGTCACAATAGAAACTGGCGACAAAAGAGGAGAAGCCACAGATTATGGAAACCTAGGAAGAGTGTATAGAGCTTTTGGGCAATATGGCAAGGCTAGAGAATATCTGGAAAAAGCACTTGCGATCAGAAAAGAAATTGGTGACAAAGAAGGGGAAGCAGAAGATTACGGAAGCCTAGGAACTGTGTTTCTTTCTCTTGGGGAATTTGGCAAGGCTAAAGAATGCTTAAAAAAAGTACTTGTTATGAATAAAGAAACCGGCGACAGTAAAGGAGAAGCAACATATTACGGCAACCTAGGAACTGTGTCTCTTTCTCTTGGAGAATATGGCGAGGCTAAAGAATATCTCGAAAAAGCACTTGCAATGAAAAAAGAAACAGGCGACAGAGAAGATGAAGCAACCTGTTACGGGAACTTAGGAGCCGTGTTTGAAGCTCTTGGAGAATATTGCAAGGCCAAAGAATATATTGAAAAAGCACTTGCGATTGGGAAAGAAATTGGCGACAAGAGAGGGGAAGCAACCTGTTACGGGAACCTAGGAGCCGTGGTTGAAGCTCTTGGAGAATATGACAAGGCCAAAGAATATTTCGAAAAAGCACTTGTGATCGTAAAGGAAATTGGCGACAGAGAAGGAGAAGGATCATCGTACGGGAAGCTTGGTACTGCATTTCTTTCTCTCGGCAAATATGGCAAAGCCATAGAATATCTCGAAAAAGCACTTGCGATCAGAAAAGAAATTGGCGACAGGAATGGAGAAGCAGCAGATTTCGGAAGCTTAGGACTGGTGTTCTGCCATCTGGGGGAATATGGCAAGGCTAAAAAATATCTGGAAAAAGCGCTTGCGATAAGAAAAAAAATTGGCGACAAAAGAGGAGAAGCATTAGATTACGGTAACCTAGGAACATTGTATCTTTCTCTCGGAGAATATGGCAAGGCTAAAGAAAATCATGAGACATCACTTGCGATCAGAAGAGAAATTGGTGACAGAAGAGGAGAAGCAGCAGATTATGGGAACCTAGGAACTGTGTATCTTTCCCTTGGGGAATATGGCAAGGCTAAAGAATACCTCGAGAAAGCAAATGTTATCCGAAAAGAAATTGGCGACAGAAGAGGAGAAGCGTCAGACTACGGAAACCTAGGAACTGTGTTTAAAGCTCTTGGGGAATGTGGCAGGGCTAAAGAATATCATGAGACGGCGCTTGCGATCAGAAAAGAAATTGGCGACAGAAGAGGAGAAGCATCATCTTACGGGAACCTAGGAACTGTGTTTTTTTCTCTGGGGGAATATTGCAAGGCTAAAGAATACCTCAAAAAAGCACTTTTGGTCAGAAAAGATATTGGCGACAGAGAAGGAGAAGCAGCAGACTACGGGAACCTAGGAAGTTTGTTTAACGCTCTTGGGGAATACGGTCAGGCTAGAGAATATTTCGAAAAAGCACTTGTCATCGCAAAAAACATTGGCGTCAGAAAAGTAGAAGGATCAGCGTACGGAAACCTAGGCACTGTATTTATTTATTTCGGGGAATATGGCAAGGCTAAAGAATATCACGAAAAAGCACTTTTGATCAGAAAAGAAATTGGCGACAGGGACGGGGAAGCATCTTCTTACGGGAACCTGGGAAGTGTATTTAGATCTGTTAACGAATATGGCAAGGCTAAAGAATATTACGAAAAAGCGCTTGCGACCAGTAAAGAAATTGGCGACAGAGAAGGAGAAGCAGCAAATTGCGGTAACCTAGGCACTGTGTTTATCGCTCTTGGGGAATATGGCGAGTCAAAAAAATTTCTCGAAGAAGCACTTGTGATCAGCAAAGAAATTGGCCATAGAAAAGGGGAAGGATTATCTTACGGGAACCTTGGAGCTGTATTTAAAGCTCTTGGTGAATATGGCAAAGCTAAACAATATCTCGAACAAGCACTTGCGATCAGGAAAGACATTGGCGACGTACACGGGGAAGCAATAGATTACGGAAACCTAGGATATGTTTTCACAGCTCTTGGGGAATTTGTCAAAGCTAAAGAGTATTACAATAAAGCTCTTGCAATTGGCAAAGACATTGGAGCAGTCGAATCAGAGTTAATACTCCATACATATCTTGCATTTTCTACCTTAATGGAAGGGGACCTTGAAGAGGGTTTGGCGAATCTGCACGATTGCGTCAATAAGAACGAGGATATGCTAGGCTTAATAAAGGGACACGATGAATTTAAAGTATGCCTTGCCGATGCACATGCTTTTCCCTTCGAGATCCTCAGTTTAATGCTTTTTGCTACGGGTAATCCAATCAAGGCTCTTTGTGTTGTAGAGCTTAGACGAGCTAGAGCTCTTGCAGATTTGTTGTCAGCTCATTACTGTGTTGCGAGTCAAGTATCTGGCAATCCTCTGTCTTCGGTTGCTATTGATAAAATTATGGAGAAATTAAAACAATGTACTTACCTCTACATTTCTTACACATGTAATTACATTTCTCTGTGGGTTCTCAAACCTAAGAAAGCGGCACGTTTACGACTTATAGACGCCAAACGCCTTTGTGCTGATGAAGGGTCCATAAACGATTTGAGTAAATTTTTACGTAGCGACATTACATTCACAAAATTACACGTTCGATCAAAAGATCACTGCGAAGATCGGTGTTGGTTTCCTAGTGAAAACGAACATGAGTCGACAGAACAATTGTATCAAAAAGAGAGTCTGCCTGGTTTTCGTCTCTTAGAGGAGGATGGAGAAGAAGACAAAGAAGATCAACCCGAGCCAACTCTTTCTCTTTATTTCCAACTAATCATCGCACCTGTGGCCGATGCATTGGATGAATCCGAAATTGTCATTGTTCCAGATCGTGGTTTTTACAAGGTTCCATTTGCGGCGTTAAAAGATGAATGCGGGAAATATTTCTCAGAGAGTTTTAGGATTCGCATCATTCCTTCTTTGACGACCCTCAAGATAATTCAGGACTGTCCGTTGGACTATCACAGTCAGAGTGGTGCACTGATAGTGGGTGATCCTGAGGTTGGTCATGTGATGTACAAAGGACGTCTGGAGAGGAAATCGCCATTACCTTGTGCAAGAAAGGAAGCTGAGATGATTGGACGACTGCTGGACGCCAAGCCATTAGTAGGAAAACACGCTACTAAGCAGGTGGTACTTCAGCGGATAAATTCAGTGAGTCTGATACATTTCGCTGCACACGGAAATGCCGACAGAGGAGAAATTGCTCTTGCTCCTCTGTGTCCTACTAATGTCTATCCACAGGAAGAAGACTACTTACTGACAATGGCTGACATTTCAAAAGTTCAGCTGCGAGCCAAACTGGTGGTACTTAGCTGTTGTCACAGTGCAAGTGGACAGGTTAGAGCTGAGGGAGTTGTTGGAATCGCTCGAGCATTTTTGGGGTCTGGTGCATGTTCAGTGTTGGTGGCGCTGTGGGCCCTGGAAGACAGTGCAACAGAGCAGCTGATGAGTCGTTTCTACGAGCACCTTGTTCGTGGAGAAAGTGCCAGCGAGTCTCTTCACCAGGCCATGAAGTGGATGAGAAGTAACAGTTACTCTGACGTGAGAGACTGGGCTCCATTTATGCTGATTGGAGATGACGTGACATTTGACTTTGCACAATAGGAGGTCAGTGTAGATATTCGGCTTTAATAACCTCAATTCCAAATATTTTGTCTTAACGCTCGGACGTACAAGGGGGGGGGGAGTGGATGTTACCATAAGGTTTTCCTGGAATTTTTCCGAGACGAATTATCATTTAGACCTGCCGTTTTTAGTAGCTGTGCGTATATCCCTAAGACACATTTTGACACAAGATTGGTAAGAATCAGTTGCTATGGTTACGAGATATGACGTCATAGGTAGCAGGTGGTCAAGCCATTTTTGAAGAAACGTTCGTGTTTTTACCCTTTTTAGGCGGAAAATGAAAAAAGTCAACAGTATGCAGCAAAATGTTTAATTATGTCATATTCAACATGTCCAGCATCAAAAATGTTCAATTTTTAACGGTTTTTGACAATTTCTAATTTTCGGTAAAATCCAAGATGGCGCCCAATATGGCGGCCATTTTGAATGACGTCACAGGCCCCCAACAGCGCGGCAACCCATAATATGTACCTCATCTTGTAGAGCACATCACAGGCTTTCTATTTAAGGTGAAATCTTTTCAAAATATTGTAACATAACGAAAACCCAAGCGGGGGTTCCATCAACACCCCCCCCCCCCTTGTACCACGGTGGGGGTGTGACTTTGCTTGTACGTCCGAGGGTTAACTTGACATTTTCTGTTCAAGGTTGACACAGGATCCTACGTCTGCCAATTAAAGAAAAGGTGGAAAGCAATAACATTATTATTTACATGAAAGATTTGTAGAAATTTCCACACATTTGCTTCATGCGGGTGTACAAAGAAAGTCGGCGTGCCAATAACAGACAAAAAAGACAAAAGTGCGGGTCCTTAGCTGTCGAGATTAACTTTTCTTACCGTGTAGCATGAAACTGAAACGGCACACTGACATTGTCGGCAAGGAAATGATTTTTGCAATTTTATATTTCAGCGATGGAGTCTTAAAGAGAGAGATACCCGAGTGGCACTAAAGTTTCTTTCGTGTAAAAAAAAAACATAAACAAACAAAAAAAAAACAAGAAAAACGTGAAGGACGAGAGCTGTACGGCGTTTGCCTCAGCTCCGATGCCTCTTATCATTCACAGAGTCAAACGAAGCTTACGCTGCCGAAAGAAAATGATCGCAAAACTGTCGTACGAATTAAGACAAAAATGTGAAAAAGTGATAGAGAATTTCGTTCTCGTCTACACGCATCTTCAAACGATTTATTCTTTCATTCGCAAACGATTTATTCTTTCATAACGTTGGGACTTTTGGAATTGCAGGGTGGTTCTAAATTGGTGTTGTGGTGAAATCACCGTGTTGTCGATCTACGGGATCAGAATTCCCACAGAAGTTGGGTGGTAAAGCTTATTCAAACCACCTGGGAGTTGACAAATTCCCCGAGCTTGAGGAGGCGATGTCGCAGCTCTTACAAGGTCTTCTCTGATTTGCTGAGAAAACAATACACCAAACAACAAAACAATGGACCCTAGCCCTGAAAACAATAGAGCTGCTTGATACCAAGGTCCAATGAAATTAGAGGTTGTTAAGAGCTGCGGGGCTACTCGGGCCAGCTTGAGTACATCATAGAATTCCTATGTTCGGCAGTCCGAAATTCTTAAGAGCCGATGTCTGAAATTATCGAGAATCGGGCGTCAGTCGTGAAATTTCGAATTTCTTTATATTTTGCCCAAGTAACCTCTACAGTGAAGTATTTTCAAAAATAACATTAAAAGTTTCAACAGCTTCTTATTTTTTTCGAAATCGGGCAAAGTTTGAAAATACAGCATATCGGCCACCTTGGAATAGTGAAATTGGCGGAAAATTACACATTTTTATCTCGCTCGTACGTTAAAACGCGGTGTCGTCTGTTGATGAAACACAAACACAATATAAACACACTTTAGCTCTTTATAACACAGTAGTTTTCTTTGCATAAGCTGCTGAAGTAAGAATGTTTCGGCCGTTAGAAGAAAACCAGTTTCAGGTATTTAAAAATATAGCAAATTTCACCCAACTTCCACACAACAGAAACCCAATTGGTACGTGGATTTTGGACATGGAATAACAACAGGTTTGAAGAGAAACCTTTGTAAATTACCGTGTTAAAATATTTCTGGCGGCACTGAAAAATTACCCCGTCGAGAGACCAAAATGTGAAGGGTAGTTTGACACGAATTGCCGACTGAATTTATGACACAAGCCGCCGACTGCCTACGCAAAGCAAACGAAAGCCGTTTTCACTGAGAGAAATGCCGGAGAAAACCTTCGCAAGATTATTTAGGGGGCTTGCAAAATGATTTTACGTAGTGTTTGCTGAAGTTAAGTGTTGTTTTAATTTGAACTACTCTCAACACACGCATCGCTTGTTTTTAATAGTACGCGGTTCGGTCGATCCACAGGCAGCCCAAGCTAAGGTTGAGAGCTGCGCATAAATTAGACTGTGTTTTCCACGCTATGCATAATAATGACATAGGCAACATTTAAGAGTTTGTATGGAAATGATACAAAACGTCTCAAATTGCCACAAATCAGAAAGAAGTCGAAATAAAAAAGATTTGTCTTATTTCATTGTTTTATTGGTCATTATTGGAGGGC
>Ga0126336_10000673_pt1 | contig 15145 bp, 9 predicted proteins | sample SidCmetagenome_FD_92530 | JGI IMG/M metagenome (GOLD analysis project Ga0126336, IMG submission 92530) | Coral microbial communities from El Islote,Puerto Morelos, Mexico - Siderastrea C C metagenome | ecosystem: Host-associated > Invertebrates > Cnidaria > Coral | place: El Islote,Puerto...
GGGGGGGGGGGGGGGGGGGGGGGATGGCCGCAACTAGAATTGACTGATGCATAAGTACTAGTGAGAAAAAATCCCGCTCAAAATTTTGATACATTTTGCGGTTACCTTTTGTGTTACTTCTTACATTTACTTTACTACATTTGCATAAAAAATTATTACATTTTGCGTTAACGACGTTATTAAATTTAGCGTCAAAAACGTTACTGTTACAGTTTGTGGCGTAACAAAAATTCGTGATTGTCGGGCTGTGATGCATCTGAAGTTGATACACTCCAATGGTCGCTGATTCCGTTAAGGTGAGACCCGTTACATCAGCACAAGCGTCCATGTCTTTGAAGTGGGGGAGCGGCCTTAAGCACTAGCCAGACCCTGCGTTCTTTTAAATAGTGTTCCGTCGCTGGACTATAGCTCTCTCGCTGAATCGGAGAGGAGAACTTCATAACCTGTCGAAAACAAGCTAGCAGGCCTAAAATTGAATAAATTTTTTCCAGTGTCTGTAGCAGGAGAACTTTCTGTCCTTGAAGCCTTGTAAAGAAGGACTCGCAAATTCATTTCAGGGATAAGCCGGGACTTTTTCAGGCGTTTTGTCTCCCTTAGGTTTTTTTTCAGGGATCAAAAATGTCCTAACATTTGGTGATTTTTTACTTGTGTAACGACAATACAGACTCAGCACAATGCAACGACTGAAATGGTGTTCTCAACATTCGAACGTGTCATCTTGTGTGGAAACCCAGAAAAAGACTGAACATGCAAAAACCGACTAAACGCTGTTTCAACTTCTAGAATACAGAAAATTTTAAAGAAAGGTAACTTTAGAAACAATAAACCGGTTGATCGAAAGATTAAGGGTATCCGGAATAACCAAATCTCCCTTTAAAAGGGCCTTATTACAATGCAAGTGCCGATATGGTTGCGTGTCAGGGGAAAAGCACCGCATGGCTTATACATGCCACTACACTGATTTGATTTGACTGAGGAAACAGCCCTACCGAAAAAAAATTAAAGTGCACGACGTAAATCGACTAAATTATTTCCTTGTAGGAGTTATTTCCTAGCAGTCCGCCGAAATCATCTTTCGCACATTTGGTTTGACATCACTAACACGGTCACTCCTGTCGCCTTACAAACTTTTAAACAAAGACACTTAACGTTATTAACGTCAGCAGACGTCTTTGCTCAGGAATATCCTTTTCATGTCTTGTCTCAGAAATACATACAGACCTCCTATTCAAGTAGCTTTCTGTGTTTGCATCTAACCCTTAACTTTCAAATATGCAAAACCAGTTTCACCAACGTAGCCTTTCGTTGTTTTCGCCAGTCACCATGACTTGCAATGAAAGAAGTGGTAATTATGCGGGCCAGTTCATAAAGTCCACTGGGGCTTTCTCGAAAATAAACTACATCCAGTTGAATAACATTTTACTATTGATCCTTGAATTTGGAAGTTGCACAAGCTACGTCACATTGTCCGATTGGATTAATTCGAGTGACGTGTTTCCGTCTCTAAATTTATGCAAATCCAAGGCCATTCTTCCTCTTAGAATGGCCGCATTAGCTGACCAAGATGTACTGTGTCCACCTCTACTGGGAGCACCTAAGGAGAAGGATAGGTTTTCTTTTTAATGTTACAGTAGCTCATTTGAGGAAATGATATTTACAGCTGCCTAAATTCCCAGGTGTCAGGGTGGGACGTAGCAAATATGAAAATTAAACTATATGTCAGGCATTCTTTAAACTTTAAAAAAATTTCCTTTTAAGATAATATGTTTATCATAGGAAACATTTTCCCCGGACGCATTTATATCCCATTTGCGGTAAAGTGGTCGAAAAAGGAAAATTAGGCTCGTGGAGGTCTCGCTGTGTTAAACTGTAAATATACTGCTCTCAAAATACTGACTAATTAAAGGTTTTTAAACATTGACGCAATAGAGCTAGAGAAGGTTTCTGGAAAGCTATGAAATATGTTAACATGTTACTGATTATCTCCCACTTGTATTTCGTGAACTTAGTTAAAAAAAGATACCTATCCCAGAAATTTCCGGTGAAAACGTAAGAGCCTTGCAGCTTGGTTGCACCCGTCTAGCCTCTTCCTCTCGGAAATTACCAAAACCGGAAGCAAACGAGGGCAGTCATTTCCAACCTATTTTTATCCCAGTGAGTAGTATAAATACAATGATTGTCCTCAAAAGCAAATAGCTCTTCTCAATCATGAACAAGGCAGCAGTTTTCAGTTTGTTTAATATTGTAAATTGTCGGCACTGATTGCTAGTGTTAAATCGTAGTACGCAGGAATCAGCATATTTAGAGTCCAGTTGACAGGGAAAAGTGCATGACGGCCGCCACCCAGAAAAAAAGCTGAACTGGATCGCTCCGACATGGAATTATCAACGAGGGTCGCTTCCTCTGGTCCTCTTAGCCAAAGTGCGTTTTCCATCAAGAATATTCTAAATTTTCAAAACGATGGAGATGTACTTAATTTTTCAAGACTGAATGGTGAAGATTTTAACAGTGCAACATTAGCTCCAGTACCTCCCAATCCGCCACCATTGATGTACCCTCGTATTAGCTTTGGTCTGCCACTGGGCGCGCTTACACACTACTGGATGAGTTTTGGCACAAGGGAGGAGACTCTTACCTGGACGCCCAAAACAAATCTTATGACACATCAACTCTTACCTGGTAAGTGAAAATTACTATTACACTTGTTACGTTTTTGTTGAATGTGAATCTAAACGCATTACGAACTCTCTTTTCTCGGCTACTGATCTTAAAAAGGCACCTTACCCTTTCACCTCGAGAGAAATGGCAAACTTACTTTTATCGCTTTAACTGGTTACGTTCACTCCAAAGGCAACTTCTTCGGGTAAGCTTACAGTTTTGTCACTACTTTCCGTGTTCGGTTGATCATCGGAACAAGCAGCTTGAATCCAAAGAACACTGTGTCTCTAGGAGAAAGAGTTAATGGATTATATTTCAACACTTTTATACATAAGAATATATTTATGCTCTGACCAACACAGTCCGCCACAAATTTGGAGAAGTGTGTTTCCTTTCTCCTTGATCTTTATCGGAGAAAAGCAGAAAGCTATGTGTGGCATTTATACAACACAATTTTATTAAGTATTCCCATATTTATACAAGGTATTACCTACTTCAATATAAGCTATAATTACAGATCGAATACACCATCAGGTTTCCATTATTGTTAAACAGAAATAAAGGTAAGAGAGCTTCTCCCCGGCCGTAATCCCTCTTAAGTTATTTTTAGTAACGAAATGGGGGAAATTCAAATTTCCAACAACTTATTGCGTTTTGAAGCAATTACCCTAAAATGTCGCAGTAATATAGAACTCGTCATTCTGTAAAATTTCGTGATTTTAGTTTTCCTACTTTTGACACTTTTCGCCGGGAAAATGACGTCATAAAGTTGGCGCCAAATTTTGCTTTTAGTGTTATGTTTCGTATGACTGTTTCTGAAAGACCTTGTTACAAGGATCTCAAAACTGAAAAAAAATTGAAATATGCTTATGAACTCAAAAGATGTAACGTTTTGAAATAACTTAAAACGACAGGGATAGGCCCTATATGGGGGATTAACTCTCTTACCCCTTTATTCTCTCTTGATGTTATATAGTTTTTGCCTTTGTAATATTCAGTCAGCGACTTGAAATTAACATCGCTTTCTTCAAAACTTTTTCTTTTCCTGATTAGGCCAATTATTAATAAAATTTGGTTTAGTGAGCAAAGCATCATACTTCCTTGTATCTCTCGTCAAGGGTTTTCAGCATACACGAGTCTTACAAGACGGAAACGACTTGCGACAAAGAAGAAAAAACGGCCATTGTTTTCACAACACCAAGTCCAAACCATGGAAAACGAATTCACGAAGCATCGCTACATTACCGAGAACAAACGTGCTGAACTCTCCTCAGAGCTGGACCTTACAGAAACGCAAGTTAAAACATGGTTCCAAAACCGACGAACCAAATGGAGAAAAGAACTGAAAGACAAATTAGCGACAACAGTTGCTCAGAAAAAACAGAAATTGCAGATAACCATGTTGGGGGAAAGCTCTTCACGGGTTTAGCTGTGTTTTTAGATAGAAAGGAGTCTAAATGGTTCACAGTTGGACCCGCTCCTTTCCAAAAGGATCAACAGCAACCCTCTAAGTATGTTTTAATAGAAAGAAGCAGGATTTTAAGGCCGTTATCAATAGGTTAGATTGGATCGTTCCTTGGTTTCTTACTATTGTTTTATCAGTACTGGTCGTAATCTTTTTTAATCAGTAAATTCCCTTTCGTCTAGCTCTGTTATTTATTACGCATTTTTTCGAGGTTCATTGATTGTGTTAGTCCGAGCAGTATATTTGACACTTTTAATAAATTCGCATAATTTCGTGCATATTACCATTAATTATTAGGACAACTCAGGAATCCAAACCTCAAGCGAACTAGCTAGACAAGTTAACAGCTTAATTTTTATTCTTTCGTTATAACCCTCTTTGTGCAAAACATTTACTGTCAAAATTTTCCTAAGCATCAACAGTTTAAAACGTAAAGAGTCAAGTAATCAACTGAAATAAAGTGGATTAAAATCCCCGCAGTAACAACCGCAGCTCTCTTAAACTTCCGAGTTCGCGTGTTATTAAACAGTTATCCATACGAAACAGATAATGTTTGATATATTTGGGTCCAAAATAGGACAAGGGTTTGGAGCTCTAGACCACTTAAATCCACTCAAAACTCCAAGGCTACTCTAAAAAACGCTGGTTTAACCTGTTTGAGAAAAAGATTTTAAACCGAAATTAATATAATGGCGAACTTAACAGAAGGTTCCACTCACGGTTACAGAGGAGTTTTTCTTATAACGTTGTAGTTCGAACATAACACTGTTGATCACTGATATTAATTAAAGTTTTAAGTTCCTCTTTCTTGCGGTCTGCAAATCTTTTTCACGTGAAGTCAGTGGTCGCATCAAGATTGTCACAGCTCACAGCTTAGACCTTTAAGTGGCAAGAAACTCTGCCCTGCTGTGCTCTTTCGCACTCTGCTCTCCAGGTGCATCGCCTACATGTAACAAAATGATAGGCATTTCCATAAACAAGGTTTGATACATATAACATTCGATGTTTTATTCTAACTGATGTCAAATTAACTTGACATGGACAACAACGCTAAAGCTGGCCAGAATCCCGCAAAAATGCATATTGGTGATTTCCATACGATTTCGTTTTACTGATGACGATGATGACAATAATAATAATATGATGATAATAATAATCTGCACACCATTGAGACAAACCTTCAAGGAAAGTTTTACACCGATTTATACAGGATTTATATCAGGAATATAACACTTAGTTTGAAATTCGATCAAATTCTAATTTTCATGTACGATAAAAATGTTTAAATGTCATCTCAATATTCGGAAGTGAAATTAGACATACTGGTTTCATTATCTGTCTTATTTCTTGTACTGACGTTGATGGCCGGCACGTTGGGCATACCGTGTCTCGTAATTTTCAGAAAATTATCTTTTCTTATTGTTCTAATTGTTAAAATTTGTTTTACCCACCGTCTAACTTCTTTGTTTCTAAATGTTCTGTGCAAGCAAATTGATGAAAACCAAGAATAGCTAGGCATGTTTTCAGACCCGACTTTTTAAAAAGCGACATCTAAAAATAGTCTCCTGTTCTACTCCACCCCTTTTTTCGCAGTATGTGGCCAGCACACGAGAGGGTGCAGCCGTGTGAATGACATAAAGCGTGAAACCAAACCGGTGCTAAATATGTGAAAACACTAATGCGTGAAAAGCATATAATACCCATCTGCTGATTGTGTTTTCTCGACAACGGGTACCAGAGAATCCAATTAAATTAATTGCTAAAGGCGGAAAGATTACGACAATTCTAAAAAGTTAAAAATTGACTTGTCTTGATAGTTTCGTCAGCAAGGTCACCCGCGCTGAATATTGGATTTTAGGTACCTTTGGAGCCTACATAATGTTCAATTGGAATTCATTACCAAATAGACCATGAGCAGTCCGTTCTTCTGCTCAGGAATAGTCGAGCAAGAAGAACATGCGAACACACCCGAGAGGAGGCTGCCGCGTGGAAACTTGACATTAAAAAACTTCCTTAAAAATGGTGCCCAGTTGGATGCTTTGCCTCTTAGTGTCTGCATCAGCCGTCTCTACTGAAGGCACCTAGACTAGTACAGCCTGTACAGGTACTCACTATCTCGCTCAGTTTAGACCAACTTATAATTTTCATCGGAGTATTGGTCATCTAGCGAAACATTTGAAAATATTGGCAGTATTTCACTTTAAAATAAGTTTTTGCATGCAAAATTAAAACTAGACAGATTTGTAGTAGCCGAGAGTGGACGAACCAAGCATATAATAACTTCAATTCAATGGTGCCGAGCATCTCCTTCTTGACCGCGTGAAATTCAGTACTCGTACATAAGATGTTTTTAGCACCACAACTTCCGGTGAAAATGTTCTCACTTGTCTATACTAGAGCTCAGATGCGTTCGTCTAGCCTTTCCTGTCGGAAGTTACTATAACCGGAAGTAACCGTGGACAGATACTTCCAAACTATCCTAAAGCTAGTAAAGTAATATTTGGAATAGTATGTATAAATACCATGGCTGACGATTTCGGTGCTCCAGAAATGACAAGTTCAGATTAATTAAAAAAACTAACAAATAAATCCATAATGGTTTCTCAGCCGTTTCTATTCGTGCATGGGCTTGCTATTGTACGGCATTGATTGATAGGATTAATTGGATTAATAAAACCTTAGTACGCAGGCGCCAGGCCTCCGGCATATTAAGAGTCCAATTGACAGGGTGAAAAGTGCATGACTTCGGCCGCCCGTTCAAACCGATCACTCCGACATGGAATTTCCGAAGAGGGTCGCCTGCTCTGATTCTCTCAACAGAAGCGCGTTTTCCATCAAGAATATTCTAAATTTTCAAAACGAAAGAGAAGTAGTTGATTTTTCAGGACTAACAGGTGAAAATTTTAATGATGAAACCTTTTCGATACCGAGGAACATTGTTGCTCCAGTACCTTACAATCCGCCGCCATTGATGTACCCTTGTACTAGCTTTGGTCTGCCACTGTGCGCACCTATACACTACTGGACGAGTTTTGGCGCAAGGGAGGAAACTCGTGCCTGGACGCCCAACAAGAATTTTGTGACACATCAATTTTTCCCTGGTAAGTGAAAATCACTACTGCACTTGTTACACTTGTGTTGAACACGAACGCTCCTTCATCCGCCTTCACTCTTCCTAATCGTGTTAAGTATATGTTTAACCTTGTCGAACGAGGGGCCACCAGTGTTTCTTTATTTTATGTTTAGCGGTGACAGCTACGTCATAACCTTGTTTTAAAGTAGGACGATAGGTACACAGGTTACAATTTTCATTACTCGCTGAACTTGCTTTTATACAGAAAAATGTACAGACTTTGTACGCCGGGATGTGAAACGCAACTAATGTACTCGGCTCGAGACCTTTTGTAGTGACAACAACAAGCGACATATGGTTGTAAGTGAAGGGCACGATTTGCACACGATTACTCGCTAAACTAGCCGTATGTGAGGAAGATACTTACCATACCTCGTAAAGTAGCGGAATCGCTCAGTTATATAAAATGCAGCAAATACAAATGAAGCACTCAAGATCTGCCAAGATTTTAAGCATCAAAGTCAGGTCCGCGTTTGAATTTACCAGATTTTGTTTCTCGAAGGCTAAGGAGTCTATCTGCTCCTCAATTTTCTTTCTCCGCAGACTACAAGAGATTTTGTTGTTGCATGCACTGCAAATGGATCGGGGCCATGAATAATCACGATGTGATGAAGCCTCGGTGCCGTATGTTTTCTTCTGTGTGACTTCTTTGAGCCGGCCTGCAACTCACCAAGTCTGGATGAAATCCAACTGAAGTAGTACTTTCTTGTGATTTTGTTTATTATGCTGTACGAGGTGAAATTGTTCGTCTCTAGAAAAATCCCAATATTTTACCACTCAGATGAAAGCTATTTGGTATTACTTTCATGCCGTGTTCAGTGTTTATTTTGCTTTGCAATGTGGATCTAACTCTTGAGTCTTTGGGTGAGGTACTAAGCGAGTTACCACTCAAATGAAAGCTACTGAGTAGTACTTCCCCATGGTGCTGTTTATTATGCTATGCAAGGTGGCTCTAATTTTGAGGCTGTAGATAAAATGCTAAAAAGTGACAATCCAAGTAAAAACTATACTCTCCTGCATAACTGTTTATTTTGCTGTACAAGTGTAATTTTTTCCTGAACCTGTGCAACTTTCAGTTTCCTGTAGTAGTCCATGAAAGCGTTCCTGTTTCCTGCATTAATTAAACCAACGGCATAGAATTGCGATTTGAACGTTGTATCAATTATTATCCGTTATAGTAGCTTTCATTGAAATTTTACGGAGAAAACCAAGGGCTGGTGTGCTTGTGTTTTATTCCACCACTTGGAGCATGTGTGTCATTTACTGACTTAACAAACTCAGAGAAGGGTGTCACTATCCCCTCTGTTCTCGCACGGAAAAAAGCTTGATACTCTGTAACACAGGACTTTATCTTTCGCCTCGATGATTAATCTTGAAGAGAGACATACAAATTATTTGAGTAAAAAACATGGAGTTTGGTGACACATGTTGGAGCACAGGCCCCTGACTGAGATGAATAACGATCATCACAGTTAATTAGAGGGCAAACTTCAAGAAAGCTCGGACTTAAAACACATGAGTCACAACTGAAATCTTCACATAAGACGGGTATTTCATGAATTAAATCTTATCCTCAGCTGACACTCTTAAAGAACAGTACCCTACTGACAGCAAGACAGCACCTTTTAGTTAGGGAGAGGAGCTAAAATTTGAAATGGACTATACTTAAATACGAAACACCTCGAACAACTTAAATCGATTACTTTGACTTGGTGTATGCAAAATGTACCTCCAAGCAATTAGGTTTATATAACAGTGTAATAGTTTCCCAACTAAATCAAAGGAACTAAGGGCCCGTGAAACGTTACGTCTAACATCCCTCACTAAAGAGCCTTTCCGACTTGAGACACTTATCACTCAGTTATTTAGCACACGAAATTTCATGTTTCTCCTGTTCAAGGGTTCTCAGCATACACGAGCCTTACTAGACGAAGAAGGCTTTCGACAAAGAAGAAAAAGCGGCCATTATTTTCACAACACCAAGTCCAAACCATGGAAAAGGAATTCATGAAGCATCGTTACATTACCGAGAGCAAACGTGCTGAACTCTCCTCAGAGCTGGACCTCACAGAAACGCAAGTTAAAACATGGTTCCAAAACCGACGAACCAAATGGAGGAAAGAACTGAAGGACACATTAGCGACATCAGTTGCTCAGACAAACCAGAAATTGCAGGGAATCATGTCAGGGGAAAGCTCTTCACAAGTTGAACTGTGCTCGGGTGCATTCCATGTTTGTACATAGAGTGGAGTCATAGAGCTGTCCACAGGTACTGTGTGACCTGCACCGAACAAAAGTACTTTAACAACTTTAAACATGTCTCGGCAACCTTTGCTTATAATACAAAACAACAGGAGATATACTGGTGGTATTTTTGATTGAACTATCGCATAGCGAACGCTGAACAGGTCAGGATTAACTGTGATACTGTTTTTCCGGCTACTGTTTGTTTTGTTGTCTTAGACAGAGTAGGCGGGTTAGTAACAACAACACGACTTTGTTTCAGTAGTACGTTGCGTTGGGGATCCACGGAGCTACAGATTATTATTGTAATAATTATTTTTGTTTTTTAATTGAACCGGCTAGTGTGATGTTCACAGAATTACAGAAGATATTTTTATCACGTTTGAAACTTTCCGCCAGATGTCAACGAGAAAAGTAACCTGATATCGATTAAAATTTTATGTAGAAGTTTGATGTATGACAGTTTTTCACGGTTGTTAATATTTTTTATCCTGACGAATACGCTACTTTGTCATGACTATTACACTATAAAAAGTGCACTATGCCACGTTAGTCACCATTTTGAGTCAACAGAAAAAGGGGCTGAATTTCTGTGCTTTTATTATCAGTAATGTGTACAAATCTACCCTGAGTTGGGACAGAATTTGTCCCATCTTCTGCTTGGTATTGATCTCGGTCTGGTTTAGTTTGAATATCCTTCAAGACTGGTCAATCATATACAACCATACTCTTCTCTTCTTTCTTTGCAACGCAGGAAGTCAGAATTTATATTCAGAATAGTGTAAGTAACCAAGGAGCGTTTTGCAGTCGCTCGTCGACATAGTTGACATAGTTCTCTCCAGGCATACATGTAAACCACTCAGTGTTTTACGATTACATCAGATGTTAATAAAGTTCATCGATCGAAGAGCTTGAATTGGGAAATGAGTCTTGTCTGTGTCAAACGCAAGGAATGAAGTTATTCGAGTCTGCTACTCTACTCACTAAAAATCAGTTGTTTTCCTATTCTTGGGTTTTGACACTGTCTCTCCGTTCTACTGTATTAAAAGTCTTGTTAATTTCTTGTGACTGGGGAAAGCAAAAAATGGTTGACCACGTTTCGTGCTACTACTTGAACGAGATCTCGATTCGCGTATTATATAATTCGCGTAAACAATATTTCGGACGAGGAAACAACTAAAGTTTGGTAGCTTGACTGTCATGGATTGGTTCTTCCCGTGAAACCGACGCAGTGTCGGAAGAAAGGAAGTCGAACTTGACAATCTCCCAGATAGCACATCGACATTCAGTACTGACTGCAGTATTGTTTTCTATAGGTCCAACAATTTGTCAGTATTGCAGTCTCTTATAGAGAGTAAAAAAGGAGTGCTTTCATCTGGATTATAGAAGGTGAATTCACACAGGACAGGCGAATCAACTCATGCGGGTTTAGTAAAGATTCATAGTGCTATAATTTTAAATCTTATAACACGATATATCAATGTTCCGTTGAAAAAATGAAAAACGATAGAATGTAAAGCTCCTTAAAATTGCTAAAGTTTTTGTGTAAGTTGCATCAAAGCGGTGAAATAAGATTAGTCAACGTCTTGGCTAATTCCCGACTGAGGACTGGGCTTATTTTTGCACTTAAACTCCAGTTGTATTTGGCAGTGATTGATGGCATTCGAATTAGACGCAACCGGCTTGGGCAAGCAGCTTTACTACGCTAGAATTTGTTCTCGTAAGGACCAAATATGAGTGTCGCAGCCACTTCTCAACCCTTTTCGCGGCTTTGCCTGCCGATCATTTTGCCACCTTGCGAAGAATCCCGCCACATTCGCAGACCTTGAGAAATTCGGGGACCAAACCTTGTGACACCATATTCAGTGACTCCGGCTGACCTACCTTCTTTTAAAAGATGAACTCGATCGCGTGGTCACTTTACAAATTTCAGTGTGAAATTGCGACAGATGAGTATTTTCCATCAAGATTATTCTAAATTTTCAAAACGAAAGAGATGTAGCTGATTTTTCAGCAGTGGACTGACAGGGAAGCTTTTAATGTGAATCATTTTCGAGATCCATTGTTTCTCCAGTACCTTACATTCCGCCGCCATTGATGTACCGTTGTACTAGCTTTGATCTGCCACGGTGCGCACCTATAAACTACTTGCCTAGACGCCCAACACGAATCAGTTTACGACGCATCAATTCTTCAATTCTTCCCTGGTAGAGGAAAATTACTGTTGCATTTGTTACGTTTGTGTTGAAGTTGAACGCTCCTTCAACCGCCTTCATAATTTCCAACTGTGTTAAGCCTATTTTTAACCTTATTAGGGTGGGGTACCAGCTTAAAACAAATCTTATTTTTTGTCAGGGGTGATGGCCAACAAGACATCAACCTGCGTAGCAAGCGTTTCCGTAGGCATTTTCCCCCCACCCGTTCGAGGCATTTTTCGCCTTTTGGCTGCACAAAAATTGGGGCTAGTGCAGCCAATGGAAGGTGGAGGACTTTTTTGTGCTCGCCCCAATTTTCGCACGGCAAAAAAGCGAAAAATTTTTTAAACCTGCGGGAAACCCCATGGAAGCGCTTGCTTCGCAGTTTACCTTGTTTTACCTTGGAGAAAAATTTATTAAGATTATGGGAGCTGAATAGTTGGATGCTATCTTCCACAACACAGCCCCTCTAATTGAGTTCTTCGTGCAATACCTGTTGAATCTCGGGGAGCCAGCCTTGAAGTGACCTTGAAGTGTCCAGAGCCAAGAAATTTTTTTTCGTGCCTACATGTTTTGCAGTCTTTCCTGTTAAAATGGTCCAACTGCGGTAATTCATAAAACTTTTAAATTAATATTAAGAGTAGTATTAGCATAAAATAATACCAGTATAAATGCTGATAATATTCTCTAATGAAGAATCACCTAAACCAGCAATGCTAAGGCTAATAACCTTTTCTATGGAGTCAGTTATCACCGAACAACCATGCACACAAAAGATAAGCAGGTCACCGCAGAACTTGGTCTCCAAGAGCTTTAATTAAAACATTCTTTTTAGACTCTTTAACGTCGTTTGGTGGAAATATCAAGAAAATGTCATGTTGTTTTGTCCTGTTTTTGTTTGTTTATTTGTTAAGGATTGAAGGCTTAAGAAAAAAGGACGCTGCTGTAAACCATAGAGACCGAATTCCCGGAAGCGTAGTTACCGAACACGGAGAAACGTGCTGTCAAACTGTCCTCAACACTGGACTTTAACCAGAAACAGCAGAGAGCACGCTCCTTGCCTGTCTGCGAGTTAGTCACTGACTAAAGATGTCACAGTAACGTATGTTTATAAGTGAAACAAGCTGGCGGTGATTTACAGAAGAAATTCTGGCTAGTGAACGCTGGGTCAGGATTTATCACAGTTTTACCAGTTGTGGGTGGTTTGCTCATATGATTCATCCTTGTAACAACCTTGATCATCCCGGCCGTGTTGCACGTTGTAACGTTGGCCGGGAAAGCTTGAATTTTTTGTTTTGTCTGCTTACAGTGTGTTGAATGCTAAAATTGCCAAGTCAGTCTTTCTCGGAACGACAGTTAGATATTATAGTGTCATTGTGGTGTTCCCTATCCTCAATTCACCAACGAACTCAGAACACTGCATTCAAGGCTTCGTTTCCAGTTAAAATACGACCGGAACTGAAAAATTGTCCGCGGTCAAATAGTTGAATGAGTCTTGTTCACTTGGGGTTAATATACAGCCAACTCCATCGGATAAAAAAGAAACCCGTTAGAGAGATTGGCGATTCCGTGAAAGGAATAATAGTTTGTAATGCATTTGTCATGCGTTGGAAATGATTTCTGGCATGTCTAGTATTCATTTTCGAAGAAACAAGATGTGCAATAAGAAAGAGCGAGGCTCGAAAGTATCCCAGAGAATCTTTTCGAAAATAGCACGGTGTCGGACCCAGCTTACTTTTCTCTGGGCGTCACCTGTGTTGATGTTTGCTTATCGATAAAAAAGCTACAGGAAGTGTATAATTAAAAATCATTTGTGATGCAACTTTACACACAAGAACAACAAACCAACTCTTGCACGCAAAACGACCATTAGAAATCTCTCAAATGATCTTACATCCAATCAGATAGCACTAAAAGGAGCAAAAGGAAAATCATGGTGGCATCCGTACATCACACAATGAGAGAGATAAAAAAGCTGCATGAAGTTCAGTTAGTGTTAGTATTGTTCTAATTGTGAAAGGCTTTAGTTCTTTTATTTCTGATTATGTTTTATTCATAAGAATCTGTAATGAATATGTTTGTATTTTAGGCTGCGCAAATACACTTTAGCCATTTGGCGCCGTAAAGGGAGTGAAAAGACTGACATGTGATATTCTTGTTGACTCCTGATCGGAACAGGAAAGATAGCAGTTCGTTCGTAACTTGTAAACGAATAATTATGTTAATGTGTTGAAAGATACGTGCTGTGAGCGAATTCCTTCTAAACCTTGGTATAACAAGGATGAGAGCTGCTAATAAGGTACAAGTTGAGAGATACCAAACCGGATAAGGGATAACCTATTTGAGCCACCGAAGGGTTACGTTGGGTAGCGAGGAAGAGGTATTCCCAAGAAAGAAGCCTAGGTAGGACCAACAAACCCTGACCCTGGTCAAGAGAAAAACCTTTTCTTTCCTAGTACAAAGGCACTCGCGCAAAACCCAAATAAGCGGGCCGGGCCTGCTCACAGGCTACAATTTGCGACCTTGCTCAAAACAGACACAGGAATGGAATTATTAATCAAATAAATAAATAAATGTGCTGTGTAGCACTCTATGCAACGTTTGTGAAAAAAAAATGCTCGTTAAAATGTGCCAAGTTCAGTTTTAGACGAAAACTGAACTTACACTTTTTAACAAACACTTTTTTTTTTTACAAACGGAGTGGAATTGTATCGTAGTTACGTCATTCGTTTTTTATTAACTTGAGTCGATTCCAAAGAGGACTCATAAACTGTGACCTTATATACTTTTTTATATACCCATTTTTAAAGAGCAGGCGACCTTGGCCACACAAAGACAAACCTCGCGAGGGTACCTGCTGACAAAATGCCGTTGAGAAGGTGATAAGAAAGACCTAACAAGCAGAGGAAATACCAGGCGTTTATATACCCCTCAAAAACCGCAAATGTTTTGTAAATGAATCGACTTTTGCCAACAAAGCAATTTCTTTATGTTGTTGCTACTAATGTTAACAGGCTTTAACATAAATTTCTCTTCATTGACAAAAAGATTCTGCTCCACTTTAGTAAATGTTAAATCATTTCGCAGCACATTTTAAAATCACTATTATCATCATAATCACCTCTTCCTCCATTATCACCTGGTTGAGGACCGCTATCGTCCTACATCACATGTTTTCGCCTTCCTTTCCTCTCAAATACTTTTCTCTCATGTTGCTTCCCTGTTTTGTAAGCTCTCAGCTATCTTCATTCGTACCCTTTCCCAAATACTGTTTTACTTGATCAATTAATCCATTTTATTCCCTCGTAATACAGACACGGCAACTGCACTACAAATAAACAGTTCACATTTATCCCCCCCCCCCCCCCCCCCCCACCAACCCCACTCCACTACATAACACACCCAAACACATAAAAAACACCAACAAATATAAAAACAAAAAGCAATAAA
>Ga0126336_10000674_pt1 | contig 15138 bp, 10 predicted proteins | sample SidCmetagenome_FD_92530 | JGI IMG/M metagenome (GOLD analysis project Ga0126336, IMG submission 92530) | Coral microbial communities from El Islote,Puerto Morelos, Mexico - Siderastrea C C metagenome | ecosystem: Host-associated > Invertebrates > Cnidaria > Coral | place: El Islote,Puerto...
AAAAAGCGACTTCTAGTCGTCGTAATAAGTTGAAATTTGGCATGGTAACTAAGAACCACAAACTATGTTCAAAAATGTAAAAATATGGAATACCAAAATTCTGGTCCCAGTGGCACTTTAAAACTTACTCGTCTGCCGGACGAGTTTGTAATCTTTGATGCTCGTCCACAGGACTTTATATTCGTCTCGGACGACCTGACGATTGCTAATATGGATCCCTGTCAGTTGACAGTTGAAATGAAGTTGTCTCACAAACGTTATGGTCCACAGAAGCTATCTTATTCTTACTAATTTTCGCGCGCACTTAATTTTCGCGATTGAAGAAAAAAACGTAAACAAAATTGTATTTAATTTCGCCTTTTTCTCATTGTTGAAATGGATCATGCGTCAAAGATCAAGTAAATACTGTGAAGATACAAAGGCCTGCTTACACTTAACTACAAGGAACTTGCAGATGGAAAATTTGATGACTGTACAAAGGAGGTTTTGGTTGATTTACAAGTGAATCGGAGTAAGAGTGCTAGTCGAAAACAAGACCGGAAAAATATATTTCCAAGGACAGAAAATGGCAGTTTTAATTCAGAACAATTACCAACAAGCCCGTGACTCACAACATTTAAAATTAATGTATTGCGTGAGTATTAGTTTTCGCGATTTTTTCCAAAACGCGAAAATCGCAAAAATAAGTACGCATGGAAATTAGCAAGAATAAGGCTTAACGATTCTTTGATGACCATCAATAGAGTACGTTCCGTAAACAAAACAGACTCCTTTTCTATTCTGCTAGCTATGATTCACTAACCATCTAGCTATCTATATGGATAGTAAGGAGGTCCATTCTGCGTTTGTACGAACGTTCTTGTTTTGTGTTTGTTTGTATATTATTATTATTATTATTATTATTATTATTATTATTATTATTATTATTATTATTATTATTATTATTAGTTTGTTTCAACTGGGTTGTCATACTCACTAGTGCTTTCCGCCGTAACTGGTTTTATCTACTGCAATAGTGACAACAACAACGATGAATGGCAGCCCTAAAAAGAAAGATTAGAAATAAAACAGTTGATAAGCTTATTCCACATTTTTACGACTGTGAAATTTCTTTGAAGCACACTGGCCACAATTTGACATCTTGTATCCAATCAGAAGTGGAGCGTATAAAACCACATGAAGGCGGCACATGTACTTGGACTGGTCCCATGCAAGCTATCCTCAAAATCTGATTGGATGTTTTTGTGTGCCACTTTCAACTGTAAGAACAGCCACTGACTTACCCCACCCCAGAGCAGAACATTTCCACATGACGTAATCTCCATAATCTCTAAACACTTTGACAAACGCCTGGTACATGAAGTATGCTTCAATCAGCATCCACAGAAATGCTACTAACAGGAAGTAATGCACGAGTGCTGCCACAATCCGGCACACGTCTTCAGACACACTGCCCCTCTCCACTCCTGAGACAAACACAATTAGTACACACAGCAGCGAGGCGCACAGATGAAGAAGAATCTTGGCAGCGATCTGGTCCTTTCGGAGTTTCCTGTGACAACATAACAACCAACTTCAGCTAATTCATTATCCTTTTTAACAGTACTAAGGCGGAAATGCGCCCAAATAGGGAAAATTGAGAAAAGAACAGCAATACTGTAGAAACAAGAGCACGGTGGATTTCATTTGAATGGACACAAACGAGGAATTCATTCGCAAGCTCAAAACTTAACTGTGCAACATAATCAAGTCTAAACATTATCACAGGAAAAAGCTGCTCAATAGGTTTTATTTTACTGGTCATACCTGAGGATTTCATCCAAAGACTTAAAAAAAACTTACAACCACCTTGTACTACACCTTGTAATACAGTCTGTAAACATTATCACAGAAAAGTACTACCTAGTAGCTTTCATTTAGAAGGGACGTTGGAAGGAAAGCACATTTTAAACAAAACGTTACACGGATAAGTTGTCTCCTTAAATTATCAAAATAAGAAAATAAATTTGGAAAACGCTGGATGCTTATTGTTATTATCAGGAACTGGGTTAGGTTTTCGTTATGATGAAAAAAGCAAAAATTTTATATTACAAGATTGACGACTGACAAGAAGCAATTGTTTTCTTCCCATGTTCGATAGGTAAGTTTAAATTGCGTACGTATGCACTCCCAAAACAGTTAGTTACATAAAAGGCAAAACTTACTTAAAAAATCCGAACGTGAAGATTGTCAGCGTTAGTCCCAAAATTGAAAATGCACAGCCGATATAGCTGATGAGAGACAGCACTGTAGAGTGTTTGCCGCAAGCTTTGGATGACGGACCATCAACATCCTGTGATCATAACAATAGACACGTTTACAAACACGGATGCTTACTTAAAATTAGCTCTGGCATTATGGATCATATTCTATCGGATAGCTCATAGTCTTGATCCTGCACAAGCAGTGTGTCAATAGTGGGCAAACCCGCTGGACACTTGGTAAAACGATTGATCAAACTATCCTTAGAACAGCACGAAAACATGTCCGCTAATCCATTAATCCAAAACATGTAATATTTAATATGTCTTGGAGCGTGGGACAAAGAAAAAAAAATTAAGACCCGATGGGAATTCTGTAGACTGGTCGGGCGCTAATACTACTGAGCTACTCAGAGACTCGTGGCAAGTTTGCTCTATAGGTTCCTGGTTACTGCTAGGATCAGCAATGTCGAAAGCACCCTGCGAGATAACAAAGTGCAGCACTATTGCTGTAACGAGTACATGGAAACCTACCTTGCTCGGAAACACATTTACTGACTGTTATCACCGCAAAAGGATGAACAAAAATGGGAAACGTTCAGCAATACCTCCTTTAAATTACTCACCACTAATGCAGCAAAGTTGGTCATGTGATTGCACTCGCAAACAATAGTGTCATTAACTATGCCACGGAGAGAACAACCGGCAGTGGACCATCCACCTACCACCACCAAACAAAATAACACAATGTTAACAAACCAAATTTCCCATACAATGCCTTTTTTGTCCCGGTTCGCGCCCACTTGAGAGAAACCAAAGGGAAACATTGTGGAAAAGGTCGAGACACATTATGCAACAGGCAGCGATAAGCTGCCTTGTGTGCACTCCTCAGGAGACAGGTCACTGAGATCCTTTGTTAATCCTAGATTATGATGTTGGTGCATGGGATCTCGAGTAAATAACGCTTTCAGTTTGGTTGCTTTTTATGTTGTCGCATGACAGGCCGCAACAATAGCGTCACGAAGTGATAACGCAAATGCGGGCCATTTTGTCCCCTGACGCACGAATTCAAACCAGATGGAATTTATTTGAATTCTGGTTGGGGTTCGGTGGTCACAAATAGCGAAATGCTTCAAATAAACACATTTTTGGCGCATGAAGACTAAACACAGTCACATGTCTTTCTTACAAAGCGGTTTCGAGCTACATTTCAGGTACATGCATTTGTAGCTACTCTCAGGATACGCATCAATGTCAAAAGATTCCGTTGGGTACGTTCTTGTGTGCTATATATTTCTGCCTACTAACTTTAAAGCACGCATTAAGCAACCCTATATTCCATCTCCTGTTCTTCAAAAGATATGAAAAGCGAACTTACGTTTTTTGAAATCCCACCAAACACACCTGGTGCTGTTCTGGATCACCTGTTCAGTGAAATAAAACTACAGTCACTGGACACTGTCATAACAGGTTGTAATTCTCTCCTTCTTTTACGACAGCTTAATAGCCTGACAAGCAACAAATCTTATCATTTTGCTCCATTATCTTCAGCAAATTAACATTTTCTCTTCACCACCTTTGTTGTAGCATCAACCTGTTGTTTCAGATAACACTTATTAGTAAGACAGGAGCTTATAGTTCCTGTGCTTATAATTCCTGTGCTTATAATTCAGTTGTCGAGCGGTAACGTGAAATATCACTATTCTCAAACTGTACACATTGTAAAACAAAACGCATACGTCGTATTTTATGCGTTACACATGACACAATATTGACTGCGCGTTGTACCTGTTCGTGAGGCATTTTGAACTTGATGATAACAGGAGTACTTAAGTTAGCCACGTGCTTTTTTCTCAGACTTGCAGAAAGCACTGGGCTACTCTCAGTGACTCGGCTTCCTGTAGAGTTCTCCATGGTATAACTTGAAGTATCCGATCTTTCTACTCTGGCCACTTTTTCAGTCGTAAAGCTGTCCTTACAAACCTCCGTTTTGCGATACTCTGGTGCAAACAGTTTGCTGGTGCGATAGTAAACGACGATCAATGTAGTATTGTCTGTGTCGTTAGCGTTTAAAACTGAAGAGGGTACGGTGATACTTGCATCACTATCTTCGTTTGTGGAATTTATGGTGATGTTAATGGCTATTTTGTCCTCAGTGGTTTCAACAAACATATCAATGTTGATATGTTTGGTGATGAGCTGAGTGCGAACTGCAATGTTGGATGTATCTTTGCTGAATTTTCCTCCCTGGTCAATGTAATCTTCAAGAATCTGCACAAACCTAAAAACGAATAGTGTGTAAAACGAACAAGAGTTGAATACAGATTCTTTTTTTTTTTTTGACCGCATTCAATTCTCTGTACCCGCGCAAAACTAACACTGGGCAGCAGCATAGTCAGCACAAGCTACAACAGACTTCCGTTTCCCGACTTGGAAGAGACTATGTACGCCTAGAATTGGCCTACACATCGGCGTCGCATACAAGACGGACTACCAACACATTAAATTAAGTCTGAAACATAGCTACTGACAATGTGTCAACGGGATATACAGCTATTTCAATTAATAACGTTGCCGGAAAGCCGACGCGACAAGACCGCAAGGTGATATGGGTAGTTTATTAAAAAATTTACCAAACTTAGCTATGGCTCACCGCTACAGAAAATAAATCACATAGACAAGTGTCTATAGTACTTTCACCCACCCTATGGCAGTGAAAATCTCCTACCAGCTGAAGTCTATAATTCCCTACCACCTGAGGTGCTGTGGGACACACCCAGGAGAAAAAGACGATTTTTTAAAGATGAAAACATAGATAATATGAATGAACTGCAGATACGCATGCAACGAAATGACTGACAATCATACTGCACCTCTACCTCCACTGACATAATGCAGAACTCTCTACAACCAATGTAGAAGTACTTTTGGCTCGTCATGCAACGTCTTAATAGGGGAAAAATGCGTGACGAGCCCAGGGCTAACCCTCCTACATTCTAGAACGGCCGGTAAATGATGAAGACAGCTTGATCTTCGATATGCAGCAAGTACAAATCAGTTTTCAGTGACGTTACTTACTGAGCAGATCTGTTGTTCTTTCGATGTGCATCTTCTAATACTTCAGGCCTGGCATCCATCACGTGACTTATTGTGTACAACATGTGATCTCCTACGTCAGCGGTAGTGACGTTTGTCTTAACCACATTATCCAGGATGTTTGCTGTGATTGACAGATCCTTTTGCAACAACTTAAACGGCTTCGAGGTAATATTTCGGACTTCCTTTATGACTTTAAGTGCGTTAGTATCCGTAACTGGAACCTGAAAAAGAATACTACGTCAGGTCCAGTCTTAATAGGAGATGTCTAACTAGGAATAAGTAAAACAAACATCCACGAGCGACTGATAACAGTGTCGTAACTTTGTACTGCTTTCACTCTATGAATTCACTCAACGAGGACCCTACAGAAAAGACTACGGGCTTCATTATCTCTTGCTATGTCCTGAATAAATGTCCTGTTTTCCGTTTAGCTTTTTCATATTCAGATTTACTGTGTATGTAACCTAATTTCAACTCAGTTTTATTTCCACCGTGCAAAATTCTCCCTGAACTGTCCCTGCCGCCACCCCGTGGGCGAGTCCTCCAAAAAATCTCCATCTCTGTAATTAAAACAAAACTAAGTCCAGGGCATTTACTACAAACAACCGTAAAACATCTTTGTCTCGTTCATTTGGCAAAACGAATGAAACAAAACCAGCGAATGAACAATCACAAGAGATGTTTGGTCAGCGGCTAGCAAAAATGCTCATAGTTGAGAATTCGTTAACCTTACCTTGGGGTGTCAGTAAAACGCGGGGTCGGGGTCGGGGTCGGGGTCGGGGTCGGGGTCCATTGTTCTTCTGTTTCGTTTTCTGTTGTCTTGCCCTAACCAAAACATAAAACCGAAAACGAAACAAAAGAACAATGGACCCCGACCCCGACCCCGACCCCGCGTTTTACTGACACCCCTTACCTTGTTAAGTTTCTCCAAAGCTTGCGTTATTTGCGATTCTTGGCTGAGTTCTAAGTTAAAAAAGAATTGGAAAATAATTGAAAAACAACAGCTTCGTGAGCAATACAGGTCATAATAGAATCATATCAACTACAATTACAAATATTTACAAAACCAAGTAAGGAATCACAAAACGTGTGTCCTGAATTCTTAAACTGCTTTGAAGAAAAAAAAAGGAAAAAAAAGGGAAAAAAAAAATCTCGTGCAGCATTTATTGGCTGTTTTTACCTGTAGAATAACTGTGGTTGCTGCTGTAGGGCCCAGGTCCCACCTTTGTGTGAGCGCGTACTCCTATATAGTATGGCTGATTAGCTCCCAGTCCACTGATATCCTTTGACAGTGTCTTCTCTCCGGTCAGGTACGTTTTTGGGTCGCCATTTCCTTGGTACAAAACAACCTCGTACTTGGTGATTTTTCCATTGCAGTCTTTCGCACTGGGAATGGACCAGGAAATTCTGATGGTATTTTTGCCACGCGGAATTACCAAAACATCACGGGGCGGGCCGCTCGGGGCTACAAACAAAGTATACCAAATAGTATGAGCGGATCTTTCCACGCCATAACCGTCTAACTCTAAAAAGCGCCTCACATTTGCAACGATTATATGTAATCAACAAGTACTGCTCAGTAGCTGCTAAGTAGCCACAAGCAAGTACTGCGCAGTAGCTTTCATTTGAATGATCACTCGTTAGGGTTGAATCCACAGACTGAAAGGTTGGAACCACCTTGTACAGCATAACAAACCGTAACACGGGAAAGTATTGCTCAGTAGTTTTCATTTGGACAGTCACACTTTAGGATTTCATCCACAGACTTTAAAGTCAGCACTACATCGCAAGAGGCGAGGACTCTAAGAGTGAAGAGGTTAGATGAAAGAATAAGAGTCTTGCAAAAATTTACTCCACTAAACGTTACTACCAGTAAGTTTCTGGCTACATAAATTCGTTTAGATGGGGATATATCTTACTAGAACCGCAAATTTGAAATTCCAACCTTTCTAGATAAGCACTGAAGACCTCTGAAGTGGTCTAAAGATGTCTATACTAACATAATAGCTTACAGAGGCAAGAGGCAAGCGCTACGGTAAAAAGCAAGCGTAAGTGAACTGAATACAGAAAGCCTTTTTCAAAATTCCTTTTGAACGCATCACTCCCAAAAGCTCCCGAGCTCAAACCAAAGTACACGTTCCAAAAACGACCACCACCACAGGAAAGTACTTAATCACTGGCTGCGTATGTCAGTCAAACTCTAAGTCAATTAAACTCTAAATAACGGCCTCAACTAGCGACCTACGGCAAAGTTTTTATATAGGTCAATGTCTTTTTTGTTCACTTCCCAAGGTAGCACAAAACTCTTATATGAAAGGTTTTACACAAGAAGACGCGTAGAAATAGAGGCTGGGAATTGGTCTTTTTACAAACTATTAAATATTTAATTAAATATTTAACACAAAACAAGTCGTAATGGCGGTGGCGGGGAGTGGGATACAGTTTGTATGTATAGCGGCAATCTAACCTGCTTGTTTTGTGATAAACCGTTTGTCCACACTGTACGGTCCTATATCGCCATCTTTATAATAAGAAGCAACCTCCACCTTGTAGGCTGTGTAGGGATGTACGCCATGTAACGTTATCCACGCGTCGCCACCTTGGCTGGTCTTGTTCCGTTTCTCCATCAGCCACGAGGAGTGTCCTATGTCCGTTTTAAATCGCACTACGTACTGAGCGGTATCTGCAGGCGTCGGGTCTGTTACATGAAGCAAAACTCGCCGCGACTGCACATCAGAAATAACCAGGACAGGTCGGGGAGCTGGGAACGAAATAGTTGCACAAAGTGAATTCGCAGCTCTGTGAAAACCTAATGTCGGGAACATCTCTCTAACGGACAGTTATTTTTCTTCCTTGGCTCTGCGTATCCTTTTCCCCCTTTCATTAGCTACTGTTAGGTTGCCGGAAACTTATAAGCACTGAATTGCTAACTCCCTCGCCCAGACTACGCAATGTTTAAGTCCAAACCCTAAAAAAGCTGATCTATTCTTAAGGCCACACTCTCCACCATGAAGTGTGGAACTGAACTGACAGTTATCAAAAATATGCAGTGTCTCAATAAAGCATGTATCCCTACCATGCACAAGCAGCAGAACATTTCGTGTGGAGTTGATGGATAGTGTCGGATACCAAGCCGAACAGGATATAATGGAGCCTCTGTCCTTGTACTTGACTCGGTTAAGTGTTAACACGCTTTTCACACTGTCATTTGCGTATCTTATGCGCCGGATTTGTGACAGTGCGGGAATGTGTCTTCTGTTCTTGTACCATTCCATGTGGACCCCAGCCTGGCCAGACACAAGACACGTCAGGTTTACGGAACTGGTTCGGTTCAGCTCCACCGTTCCACTGGGAGGACTCACACGTGGTACACTACCTACGACAAAATGACAAGTCACATTTACTTTTATATTCTTTGAAGGCCAAAGTACTGGACATTGTTTGTCGAATAAAAAGTACCCACGATTTGCATTATTTCACCTCTCAGCTGCAGGTGGTGCGCCATCTTCTAAGAAGTGCACCAATATCCTAAACCTCAAGCTGGATAACGGCCTTGAAGTAGATGATCCGGATTCCATCCTTAAGGAACAGGCAAATTATTCAAAATCCCTTTATTCATCAAACAACGACAACGTAGAAAACCCAATTTACGACGTCTTTTTCCAAACTGATTTTATCTCTCCGCTCCGCGAGGAAAATACTAACGTATGCGAAGGTCGCATCTCGAAAGAAGAGTGCGGCAAAGCCCTTCCTGAAATGGAAAATTGCAAATCTCCGGGTTCCGACTTGGACGGGTTTCACCCCAGAATTCTACAAATTTTTTTGGAAAGACATCGCCGATGACGTCGTAACGACCGTTAATTATGCCTTCAACAAAGATGAATTATCGATCAGTCAAAAGAGAGGTATCATTACATTACATTACAAAGAAAGGTAACCCACTAACATCCTCAGCAACTTACGCCCAGTTTCCTTAACACTGACTACAAAATCGCTTCCAAAGCACTAGCAAAACGATTGGAAAAACTACTTCCTCAAATAATTCGCGGGAACCAAACCGGATAGATTAAAAAAAAAAGATACATAGGCGAAAAGATTAGATTAATTAACGACGTTCTGAACTTTGCAAAGTTTAAAAAATTACTAGGTGTCGCAATCTTCGTTCGATTCAATTGAATGGGACTGTATCTCAACCAAGTACTGGACGTTTCCAATTTCAAAGAGGACTTGAAAAGATGGGTCCGAATTTTGTATGCTGGCATATCAAGTTGTGTTATCAACGATGGTTTCGCGTCACCTTTTGTCACGCTGAATCGCCGCGTATGGCAAGGATGTCCCTTATCAGACTTGCTATTTGTCCTCGGAATAGAGCTACTAATAAAACCTAGCCATCTTGGCAAATCGTAACATTAAGTAACTAGAGTCAGTGAAGAAGAAGTTAAAATTACCTTATAAGCCAACGACACCACCTTTTTGATAAGAGATCTCAATTCCGTTCACTCCCTACTTGAAGTATTAAATATCGTTTGGGCTCAGAGCCAAATAAAACGAAGACGGAGGCCACGTGACTTGGTAGCTGGGCTGATGGTAGCAACACTCCGTTCGGGTTCTGATGGCCGAAAGACTCCATCCATTCGCTAGGAATTCACTTTTCTTACCACCAAGCCGACAAACTAGATGGAAATCAATTAAATCGCCTATCATTGGCGACAAAGAAAAAGGTAGCTCAAAGATGGTCGAATTTCTTTCCATGAATAAATCGCTCAAATCGACTTGGGTGGCAAGATTCTTTGACGAAAATCAAGTACCGTGGAAACTAATTCCACGATTTCACTCCTCGGACGGTTAAGTTTTTGTTATCTTGCAGTTAGAAAACCAATGAACTCCAACTTAGTGAGCTAACTCTTTTCACGTTAATATGTCACATAAAAATAACAGTACTGAGAGGAATTCAAGCATATCACTGTACCTAAGAATACACCAGCACTCAATGATGTGATTATTTGGAATAACTCTAACATCAAAGTGGACGGAAAAACAGTTTGTTACAAATCTTGGCATCACAGGGGTGTTACCAAACTAGTTCATCTCTTAGACGACCAGAACAGGATTTTAACTTTTGACGCCTTCACACAAGAATGTAAAATAACAACCACTTTCATCAAATATTATGGACTCACGCAGTAACCTCACTCAGGACAAGAATGGGCCACACTGAAAAGCAGCACCAAGCCCACAACTGGTACGATAACTTCAAAAACATTACTTACACATTGCTTCGTAAAATTATTGTCAACAATAAATTCGTACCCCCCCCCCCTCCCCCGAATACGCAACAAGACGGAATACTAAATCAAGGTGTGAAGGTTTCGGAGCTCTCAAAACTTTATAGATGCCCCTTCGACACGACTGAAGAAGTTAATCTTGCAATGTTTCAATTTAAGATAAATCATAACATCGTCTACACTGGGGATAAACTACCAAAATGAGCACCAGCACACGTGTTACTCATGTAAACTTAGCACGCATATTTTACCAATGCATACTCGTAGACTGTCCCTCTGTCCAATGTTTTTGGAGATCCCTTCGCACATGGTGGTTCATTGACACAAAAGTAATTATCAACTTATCCTGGGTGTCAATCCTTTATGGTTACTTTCGCCCTTGCAAGCATAAAACTTTAACAAACCTTGCCCTAGTACCGTCGCAAAATATTTCACCTATAAGCGCTTTTTAAACTCGGAAGGATCTTTGGATTTCGAACTTTATAAATAACAGTTGCACGAGAAAGCCCTCAAGGAAAAATTTGTAGCGACCCCAAACAACACTATCACGGACTTAAATAAAAAATGGCATCCCTTTATTTCAAGCAGTTTTATTTCTTGCACGGTCTGATTTGTTTGCGCTCCCATCACACTCTCACGTTTTCCTTTAGTATCATTATCACTACTTATAGTATTTTTATTTATAATAACTGTTATTATAATTATTAATTTTCCTTTTCGTTTTTGGTTCAAGCAGTAGGTTAATGTAATGTAAGCAACAATGTGTCAGTAATGTGCAATTTACCTTATTAACTCAGTTGATGAATCAAAAGTTTTGTGTTTCACTTCTCCACCGTTGGTTGATTAGTCACCGCGACCACTAGCCTTTTTTCACTCCACAGATGAACACAAGAAGACCGAAATCAAGTGCAACCAACAAGTCCTTGATTCGCTCTGACGAAGGGCTAACGCTCGAAACGTCAGCTTTCAATCTCTTTACAGTGGCCAATTTACCTTATCAACTCAGTTGATAAATCCAACGTTCTGTGCTATTTTTGTAGTTTAGGCTTAGCTCTATAGCCATTTTCAGAGTCAACTTTTCTCATTTGCATTACAACGTATTTGAACGTGGATGTGAGGGAATTTCGGGCTGAAACCGCAAAATTGCCTTAACTTAAAATGCTTTGAGTGTTCTGGAAATAAAGCTCTATTGAAAAAAAATACCGTTCAACCTAATTAAAACATTCTGGAATACACCTACGTTTTTAACTTGACTCAGTTAAATTCGTTACTGTAATCCACGCCGTCAAATCCTTGTTTCTTACCTTCAGTGGGAAGGCATTCATAAATCTCAACTCGCATACAAATGTAACCGCCAACCCATGCAATAGGATTGAAGCGAATAAAACGCGCAAATATTCTGCGAGGAAACATCTTTCTTATTACAGTGTCGTTGTCCCAGTTGCCTTGAAATATCTGAAAACGGAAAAGAATTTGTGTTTATATTTTAATAACTTAACAATAGGTGGGTTCACATAAGGGACAAGTGCACTTGTATGCTTAATCTGAGCCCACCTTATAGAGTTTAATCATTGTTTCATTCTTTATTTTCAATTTTTGTTTCGCCCGGATTTGACTTCCACTTCTTTCTTATTCGTTTGCTTCGGATTATGTAAATTTATAATAACGATTACGAGACAAAAATAAAAATTAACCGGCAAACAATTCAAATCAAAGCAACTGCAAGGAAAGGTGTATATTCTGGCTGTGTGTCATTAGCGCGGGACAAAGAAAAAATCTCAGTACCCTACAAGAACCGAACCCATGACCTTCCGTACATCGGTCTAACGCTCTAACCACAGAGTTACTAGGAGACCCGTGGTGAGCGAGCTCATATTTACTGAGTTCGTTGTGACTCGCGTCCTGCATACTACTAGGATCAGCAACATGTGTCGAAAGCGTCCTGTATGATATAATAAAGTAAGATGGTAACTTTTAATTAAGTTCGTTGAATAAATGAGAAAGATAAGTTAACGAGAAAGATAACCACTACCTTCCTTTATTTACCATCACACAAGACGCTTTCGACGTTGTTGATCCTAACAGTATGCAGGACGTGTGTCATAATGAACCCAGTAAATACAACCTCGCTCACTACGAGTGTCCCAGTAGCTCAGTGGTTAGAACGCCTGACCGGTGTACGGCAGGTCGTGCATGGGTTCGAGGACTGACATGACACACACAATATAATACCTCTCTCACCGAGCTTAAAATTTACCATCTTTCTTTATGTATCACAACAAATGCTGTGAGTTAAAGTCATCAGTTCATCCAAGGGTACAATATGAAACGAGTGCAAGTGTCGGAGAGACATGACCTAAAACCACCACCCCCGTTAGCTCCCATCTAGTCAATTCAATCTGCTCAAATTTTCATAACAATTGGCAGAACTTCGCTCTCGTCTGCTAACTTGCTTTCAAACGCTTTTGTTGAGTTTGATTCCGCTCAAACTCTAGCTTACCCCATACCCCTTTATCATGTGCACTCTTTCGTGGCGTTTGAATCTGCTCAAATTCTGGCTTACCCCCATACCCCTCGATCACCGTTCGTAAGGCTCTCTAACACTCTCACCGAGTTTAAGATCTCGTTAACTCTCCTTGTTCTCTTACAACGCTGGATTTTTAATTTGGCAGATAGAGTACATAACAAGTCAATAACATGGTACCTTGGTCCCGCTGTCTGGCCCGCTGTCTCGATAGGACTGCCATGTTGAGCCATCAGTACTGTAGTTCAGTTTGTACTGAGATACATACATCCCCAGCATGTAACCTTGGGTAGCTACACCAGAAACGGATCGCACCCGACCAAGATCAACCTAAACCGCACAATAAAATACCACCAATTAGAATGAACAATCGCAACGTCCGTTATGACTTCACTAATGTGTGTTTTCTATGTTTTTTTCTGCTGATATTAGCGCAAAAGAGAAAATGTACGGTAGACTAATTTTATCAACTAGGATATCAAGATTTAGGCGTGTAAAAAATGAAAACTGCACACGCCAAACGAAAGAACTGCTTGATTGGTCGCACTTTATGATTTCACGTAAACAATAACAGATAAGAACACACCAGATCAATCTAGAAAGTCACCTGGGAATTCCCATATTTTGGTGCCGTAAAATGACTGCTACTAACTCATTACTACACCTAATTGCAATAACGTTGTCATACGAAAATGGAAAAAAGAATAAAGAAAAAAGCCAAATAGGAATCAATTAGTCATGCAAATTATTTCTTGACATTTGATGTCAAATGAGTTGAAACAAGGTAAATTGGCCACCTAAAGAACCTTCTGAGCCTCAATGCTTCGTCTGAGCAATTCCCTGAATGTAGTTAGCGTACCTAATTTATTCCTATTTGGGTATTTTCTTTTCCCTTTTTTTCATTTTTGTATGACAACGTTATTTCAATTAGGTGTATGTGCCAAGATTTCTTGTAACCACTACCACTTCTTAGTGCCAAGAACGATGTGGATTCAAGGAGATTTCAGGCACTTTTGCAGTTTCTGACTGAAACTGCCTCACATTCACACTCAGTTACATTGTAATCCAAACGAGCAAAGTTATCTGTGAAAACAGCTACTACACGAAGGTGCAAGTGATGTTTATTTTCTGTGGATCATGACCTCCACCCATACCCGTCATGGTGTGACAGTAGAAGTGAACAGGATTCACCTGTAAGTACTGATTTAAATCGTCTTTATCGGTGCACCATCCTCCCCATACGCTTTTGCCGGAGCTGTCCTGCTTGAATTTGTTATTAAGCCGCGCATGATAGGCGAAGTGTTCATTCCAGTGAGACGAGGCCTTCATCTGCTGGTCGGTAATCGTACGGTCCTCGACACCCGCTGGTGTGTTACAATCTGTTTTACCGGAGAGGAAATAGAGAAAATTCTATGTAATTCTACAAACTAGAGTTTAGGACGGCTAATACGAGAAACATTTTCGTACAACTTGTAGGACCCACGCTTGCAGCCTTCATATGCGTACCTTCGGATGGTTGACACCCATAAAGCTCCACCCTGCCGCAGACTGACACGTCTTTATCCACTATTATGGGATGAATACGAAACACCCGCGCAGTCAGTGGCGTTGTCAGATTATTCCAGACCGTCCGAATTGCGCGTCTATTTCCTATAAGTGTCTGAAAAAAAATAGTACTGACTGTTTAGTCAACGGTCAAGCTTACACTGTTTGGAGACGCAAGTGTCGGATGGAAGTAACCAACGACGGCGTAACTTTTCAAGTTCTTTCAGGTAAAGAGTTATCTGTCTAAACCTTTGAATACTAACGAGAGACGCTGGAAATCTGATAAACCCGCAAAAATATACATTAATTCAACGTGCAATAATTAACAATTATTCTACGAGGGCGCGCTGGATATCGAATGATAGATAACCAACGAGGTGCGTAGCGCCGAGTTGGTTATAATCATTTGATATCCAGCAAGCCCGAGTAGAATAATTGTTTTATT
>Ga0126336_10000675_pt1 | contig 15137 bp, 8 predicted proteins | sample SidCmetagenome_FD_92530 | JGI IMG/M metagenome (GOLD analysis project Ga0126336, IMG submission 92530) | Coral microbial communities from El Islote,Puerto Morelos, Mexico - Siderastrea C C metagenome | ecosystem: Host-associated > Invertebrates > Cnidaria > Coral | place: El Islote,Puerto...
AAGAAAATCTCTTCCCTTTTATAAAAAGTTTTTTTTCTGTTAGAAAAGAAAAAAAATTTTTTTTTCTGGCAGGTAAAAAAAAAGGGGGGGTTAGAATTTTTTAATTTTAAAAAAAATTTTTTTTTTTTTGGGGGGGGGGGGGGGGGGGGGAGTCAAACCTCGTCCCAAAAATTGATAGTAAACAGGGCGGACCGCAACGAATTAAAAAAGCGCACAAATCGATTCTCTGACATTTTAGTTATTCTTCGAAGTTAAGTTCAGACAACATAACAATTAAATGAAGAAGACAAGACATCCCGACTCATCCTATGACATCCTTCCGTTGTTCTTCTCGGAAAATACCCCAAATTATGCATTTAAAATTTGAATCGGATTTTATTTTGTTTTCCGTGTTAATGTGATGTCTCTTTGAAGTTTACCGCTGTGTCAATCAATTTTAACAACTTCTCGCTAAAACCTCACTAACTAACTGCAGTCATTGTTGCTTTAATAACTGCGTTGTTCAATACAAGCTTTTTCAGCCAATAAAGCTTCATATATGGTCCACCTGTCAGTAAATACGAGAATGAAAAGTGGTTCTAGACTTTAAAATATCCACGAAAAGACCAGTGAATCAGTAATTCAACTGCGTTGCAATTGGGCAAATCTAATGGCGTGTTGAATTTTCCCTTTCGTAAAGACCAAAAAACAAATAATTTCAGTTAAACGAACAATTCTGCCTCGCGATTTATCAGGTGTTCATAAAAATAAGTAGGAGTTAAATTTTTGGCTGTAGCGTATTCAAAGGTGGCGCAAATTGTCGAACAGGTGAAGTAAAATCATGAGCGTATAAATTTGATGTCACAGGGTTATCAACCTTCAAAAACCAGCAAAAACAGCCGTGACTATATATCGCGGTATGTTATGAGTCAACAAATAGGCTGCATTCAGGGTTTGAGTAGCTGAAGGCTGTGAATTCACCAAAGTTGCGTTCAGCAAGGTTTTCTTGCCTATCTTTGCTTGAATTGCTGCCACATCTGATTTCCAAGAAGATGCGATCAAAAATATGACTTCAAAGATAACATTATTTTTATGATGCTTTTTCCAATTATGCCTTGTACACGTATCTGTGGATACCTACCTTACAGTAATTTAAACTAGACGTTTTTAAGGTCAAGAAAACAACTGTTATAATTTTACAACTGATTTTACAAGAAAGCATTGATATAATTTTAGAAATTTTCTTTTGATTGCTACCCCACGCGAAAAAAAAATGATGCAGTACCGTATTACAACAGAACGCAATGCAAAATAGGACGGTATTAGATTTATTCTTATATATGGGATAAACGCCATTAAGACTTCACTGACCATTAACGCATAATCTAAGACAATGGATTTCTTGTGTTCAGTTGCAATTATCGAGTATGAAGCAAACATTCATTGCTCTAAACAATCACAAAATTAGTTCTTAGCGAGTGTTTCCAAAAACCGCTTCAAATGTTTATGTTTCATATTTGTCTTCTCGTTAGTTTTTGCTTAAATTTGACGAAATTAATCTCACTATATAAAGCAAAATAATGAGACTGCTTGCATAATTCAACTGGTCGTTTAGAAACCGCTTAACCGCAAACTGTTGTTTTTTTCCGGCAGGAAACCATTCAGATGAGTTTCTTAAAAATTAAAGCATTGCACCGGGACTACAAAGAATGTCAACCAGAAAATGTAGATCATTCCAAGCAAAGCGATGAAAATTGCAACCTTGCCGACTCGGAGGGTATCTATAGTCCTATAGACGACAACGTCAAAGGAAATAATGGGAACGAAGACGCAGTGCGACAAAGGAAGCTTAAAATATTGAGCGGTGAGAAGTCTTGGCGAGTGCCGAGGCAAGCACAATTTCATGTCAGAAATAAGCCAACGGTTATGCCGCCCGGGATATCGAATTCTCAAGCGAGCTCGCTTTCATTTCCCAAGCTCATACCGATAAGTGAAGATGGCAGAAAGGTAGATAACGTGGGAGATGGAATATTGATAGAGAAAAGACGTACCAACTCAGCGCCGGGATATTCTCACATGCAAGCAAGAGTGAGAAAGCTCAAGTATCGACTTCCGAACATTCCGGATTTGCAGACGCTGTCAGTCATTGAAAATCAGCCAATGAAAAGTCTTGTAGTAGAGGGAAAGAAGCTCGGATCGGCCGGCGATCATGAAGAGTTTTCAAGCAAAAATGACAAGGATTTTTCTAACAGCGAGTCAAAGGTTGTCGATGAAAATCTCAGCAATTACCTAACAAAGGCCAATGACAAGACGGAAAGCGTAAAAGAACGTTGCCATGGAGACGCATGCGAAGATTCGTTTCCGAGAATCAAGAAAACTGAATTCCGTATCAAGACAGCTTATGCCACTTCTAGCAGAATGTTTAACACTTACCTGCAATCGAGATTCGGGAAAAGCGTTTATGAAGGCTTCGACAAGACGACGGACAGGGATGCGAGTAAAAGATATCAAGTCTATTGGGCGCCAGTGCTGATAAAGAAAAAGGTGTTATACAACCGTACTGAAGCCGCCGATAGCACGCAAGAAAACTGTGAAGATGTACCTTCAACTAAAGAGAAAAAAGTTCATTTTGGAAGAGTCGAAGCATCAGTGTAATTAAGAGACGTGTTCTGTATGTTGGGACTATTCTAGCTTTTCTTACTCCGGTTTGGAAAAATATAACATCCCGGCTTTGAATATTTGAATTACAAACATGAGAAGCTATTGAATTTTCTCTGAAGTGGATCGAATAATGCATGTTGAGGGTGGGTGAGCTGGGATTAAATTTCCGGCCAGACTGGGTGGTGCACATCAACGATTTACCCGCTTCTTTGCCTATCCCCACAAAATCTGACTTTTCCTTTCCTCTCCCCCTTCCCCCCCCCCCCTCGCCCAAATCCCCCCTCGTTGAATAAAAGGAACACGACTGCACGTTTTCTGTACGTTTTCCTGTTTCGGAATAGACCAAAAATAACACTGACATCTTAAGTAAAATTATGGACACAGGACTCAAAAACAGAAATAAGTGGGTGTGATTCAGTTAGACATGTTGTGTGACAAGTCTATATTTCCACTAATTAATGTATCGTTCTTAGTGCTACAATGGACTCCACATGCAACAAAGTAAAAGAGTTGCATTGGCAATAAGAAAAAGATAGCCAATAGCGTCTTCTATATCATATTGATAAAGTACATTTATTTCGTAGATAGAAGTGCATGTATTGTCATTAATCAGTTGCGGATTATAGGGAAGCCTGGTCACGTGCCCCAAGGCTCTTCACTGTCACGTGCCCCGAGGCTCTTCACTGTCACGTGCCCCGAGGCTCTTCACTCCTCCATGCCAGCTTAAAACATTGGAAACTGCAAAAACCGGAATTACAGTAAATCTTAAGACACTGTGGGTCGATTGCATCAACGACGTTTGGCAAGGGCTTAAGAAAAACGTGGTCTAAACCAATTTTAAGCAAGGTTAAAACTATCAGTACAATTTGTTAGACTCTGTATATGTGTGGCCTTTGTAGCCTGTGGATCGTCTAAGCGCTAATAATACCATTGACCCGTTTAGAAGTGGTCTATGGCGACTCAATGGAAACCTCGATTTAGCATTAAACCAGGTCAATCGACCCGGTTTAACCTCACAAAGAAATATACAAGCAAAATATATGAAATTGAGGCCTCGTAGGGCTACCTATACTGATTTTTTCTACAGGTGGAGCCCCTCGAACTAAATTTGTCCCATGGCCCCAGGACCGTCGATGAGATATGGCCAAATAAGCGATTCATTTATAGCTTTACGTTTTTTTTAAGTAAAGAATTATTCAAAATTCTCGTTTTCTGCGTGAGGCGTCGGTCAAATTCCGATTCAGCTTCATGCAGCATTGATGAATACAGCTTTGACCATCCGAAAGCAAAAGTAACTCCTAGCTGCGTTACATAGACGAAAGATGTGACATTTCACCAAATCAGATCGGCAAGGTCTTTCTTTTCGTCGAAATTAAATTCAAATTTCTAAGACGAGTTTAGGCTTCCAAACGGTCATTCGGCCGAAACAAACTTCGTTTACTTTATCGTCGAGAAGGCATGACAAGCACAAGAAGAAATCACTACCTCTTAGCTTTTTCATGAATTGATATTTCGTTTTGCCTTTATCACTGTCTTCAACAACTGAAACGTGAAGTTTCAAAGTAAATGATTGCTTAAATTTCCTTTGCTCTTCGAGGTAGGTGCCTCGCTTTTAAACGACAAAGGATAAACTCTGGCCGCCTTTTCTTATTTTTATTTTATTTTGTGTGTGTGTGTGTTATTATTTTTTTTGCTACCGATAAGTTGTTGCAGGTGCGAGTTTGTGTGCTTTTTCTTTTTAGAATTAACGGGATGTAAACATGTAACACCGTTTTATTGCATAACACATGTATTTACGCGGAAGGTTTTAATAAACAGACACAAATATTGATCATTTTTTGTCACTTATAAATGTGTCTGCAAAGTAAAGTAAACGGTAAGTCACAGTTTTAGGATAAAAATCGGTTTGCATTTATAGTCTATGTCGGAGTCCTTAGCTCCTAGCCAGGCTCTTCCTTCCCTTTCTTCTTCATTTTTTTTCCGGCGGTGGGATGGGGAGGGGGGCGAGGGCTTGTTTAATTTTTTTCTGTTCTTTGAGGTTTGCTGAGGTTTGCTTTCTTCTCTATCTACAAAAACTTTTAACTATTTTAAGGCAGCATTGCTCCAGTACTTGCCGCCCTCAAACGAAATCGTCTTTCTGCAAGACTTACGGTAGACCTGCACTTCTCTCTTCTGTATAGCTCTTGCTTTCCAACCATCAAAGATGCTGGATCACGAATTCTCCATGCGTCATGTTTAGCGGGAATCGAGCGTGAAGGCTCTGATGCTCGGCGCATGGTTTCCCGCCAAAAATCTTGTCGATAAATTGGTGGGAAATGCTGCGAGCGGGCGCTGGTTTCTGGGAGGCTGGTGTCGTCTTCTTCCCCAATACGGAGAGGGAAAACTTGTAAAATTTCGTCGACACTGTTTTCGGAAAGGGTTTCTTTGAAGCAAAAAACATCTTCCTCAATATCATCATTAAAATCAGAGCTAGGAGATCTTCTCCCATTGTATTCTTCATTACACAGCGGTTTTTCTGAACGCGGAACCCAAGAGAGTGACGTCGAATCGCGGCGGAAATCTCGCGGAAACTCCAGACCTCTTTCCTGAGGTTTAAAAGGTACGAGCCTTGAAACCGGGACACAAAGGGAAACTTTTGGTTTCCTTAACTCTTCGCGTTTCTTCATAATTTCGTCGAGGACGTCTTTAGCATTCTTTCGAGGCTTTTGCTGAGTAAGTTCCTCTTTTATCGAGTTGTCTTCGGTTGAAGTTTCATTGTTGGCAGCTGGCAAATCGTCTATGTTAATATTTCGGTTTTTAACCTCTTTTATGGCATCAGCGTAAAGCTTCTGCATTCGTTTGTCGCTTCGAGAAGCCTTTTGCTTCCGTTTCTTGCCCATGCCTTTCCTTTGAGAAAATAAGCAGATCGTGCATCAAAAGAAGGTGACTAGGGCTATTAGATAATGTTGTTCCAAATAATGGATCATACTTTCACTCATTTAAATGTTACCTATATAAATTATTCAAGCATGATACCTCTGAGAGATATATCTTAATCATTGTTTGAACCTACCTGCCTAGTGAAACCGATGTGAGAAAGACTTCTTCGCAAACTCTGTATGTTCTAAATATACACCGCCAAATTTTGTTTTAAATTTCCGCTAACTTTTCCGCCCTAACTTTTTATAAACAAAGCTGAGGAAACCTATTTTGTTCATGCAGATGTTGAAAGTTTACAAACATACTTGAATTGCAACGCATGCGTTCTGATGAAGTTCTATTTCAAGCGTATTGCTCCAGACAAACGTGACGTCATTTTTTTGTATTGTGAATTGGTTACACCGCGGGTCATATCACTAAACGCTACAGGATAGCTCTAGACAAATAAGCATTTTCTTGGGTCTGTTTTTGCAAGATTATCGTGTTGTGGTAATACAAAAGCATCCTGGGAGATTTTCACTAGCAATGTAAAATAATTGTCGGAATAGTCGTTCAACATATTGCACCCTGATGGTACAAATGAAAATTTCTGTTTTGCCAGAATTGTTTTCTTAAGAACCGGAAAATGTCTTTCAAAATAGAGCCCGGAACCTGGCATTTCTATTTCAGTCCCTTATAATTAGGGCCTGGCTAAACTAGGAAACATTGTGCCAAGACATTGTTTCTACACATGTTTTCTTGGGTGGCTAAGTGGGAAACATACTTTTCAGAAGCAAAATTTGCGTCCGTGAAGCAAAAATGTTTTTGACGTGATTCAGAAACATTTCCTTGCTTCCAAGACTCAAAAGTTGCTTCCGCAACATATGTTTCTCGCGGCGGCTAAACTGGGAAACGTTTAGACAAGAAACCACGCCATGGATTACACAATATAGGCGAACCCGAAGAAACTTTAATTAAATGATTTAAAGGGGATATGCTTCACGGATTTTTACGTTTTTCGGTTAATACGTACTTTGTCGAAATATTAAAACGAAGCAACGTTCCTCGAACACGACACGCTCCTAGGGTATACCAAGAGGAAAATAACAAGTGATTTCTCAAAGGGAGAAGAAAACCATAATCAGATTTTTAACGAGATTACTAAGACATGAGCATCAAGGAACTTGAAAAAAATTGGCCCATTTTTTCATGTTGCAGTCCATTTCCATCATGCTCATCTATAGCCAAAGACACTCATTTATAGTTGCAGAAAACAGGTAGAGTAACTGAACCGTTACTTTTGGGTCCCCTTTGAGTCTAATGAGTCTTTTAACCTTTAAGCCCTGATATATGAAAATGCATATTCTCCTTACTGTTCTCTATACATTACTTATGGAACTAGTAAGGAGAATTTGTCTAAATATCAAGACAGTTCATTCTTGCTGATCACTTCCATTATTCTCATCACTTGAATGTTTGAACAAGTAGTGATGACGTTTAAAGGGTTGAAGCTACTGACAAAAATAGGCGACGCATGCAGTCCCTTCATAAAATATCGTCTTATTTTTTATTTCCTACAGTATCGCTTTGGGGATATTTATATGACGGTTACCTTATTTTCTGTTCGGATTAGTCGAGTTAATGTGAAAGAAAATTTCTTTGGAAAGAGCCATTTGCCTTCTTGTCTAAAGCGCAGTTTTTATTCTCAAGGCACTCATCTTGTCACTCACCTTGATTTGCCAAATAGTTGTTCATCTCTTAATTATATTACACAAACGATTAAAGCCTCAGTTTTTAGTTAACAAGGGTTACTAGCTATATATAGCATTCGTGTGAATTTACCGCAGTACGAGAGAACACACGTTACAACACGTGGATGAACTGAGTTCAGTGACTTATCTATTCCCAGGCTCAATTTGACGTCAGGTCTGCAATCAATGCACTATGCATTAGTTTATCCATTATTACTTCCTATATAGCCAGCCCAAGGATGTCAAACTAAAATTTTATTTAAACATTGCAGTACATGTATATTACTATGATGACATGACCATGGATTGGGAAAGATTAGAACAAAATCAAACGTTTCCAGGATATATTTTGTAACATTAAAGGAAGGTTCCAGTCTCAGTTTGCAAGGATAAAGGAAAGCTTTTCCCAGTAGGTAATTCAGAATTACCTTTCCAGGTATTTGCGCAGATTACGATAAAATCGTTAGATCATTTCATCTTGGCTTCTCACGATCATTCAATTAAATTACATGAAACAATTTTTTTTCCCAGAATTAGTACTTGGCTAAAGTGATAGTGGCACCTGTAAGACTACACTCGCATATGGATATAATCGTTCCAATTAACCCTTGCATTATCACCTTTAAACGATTCGTCATCAATTTTAAACCACTAGCCTTAAAGTCTGAAAAAAAAATCCTTTGAAAATTTGCAAGATTGATTTTAGGAAATTGCTGTTCGCAAAGCGACACACTGTCGGACAACAATAAAAGAAAAAAATAAATGAACGGAAGTACAGAAAAAGTGAATGTAAATATGTTGTCAGTTTTCATGATAACCTGGAAAGAAAACTAAATGACAGCTTGAGCACAGAAAAGCCATGAAATAAGCTTGCGATAAAATAAAAATAATTTAACAAAATATTTGCATTTTCAGGATCAAAGGATTACTACTTTTTGGAATCCTTGACAACGTGAATTTCATTGTCGTTGTAAAGTTTCGTTTAAAAACGCATTCTTGATAAGCTACGTGCGCGAATTATTGCAATTGAAATGTTCACCGCATAAACAACAGTTTTTGAAACAATATGTCTAGAGGGAACATGTTATTAAACTTTTATTTGTTTTTCTATCCTCTAAACACGTTAACATAAACTACAGTTTGCTTTCTGCCAATAAAATACATTTTGTTTTCGAGGTATATTGACATTACGTTAATTAAAAGCAGTTGAAATTATTACCCTAACTCGGAAAACAGATATTAAGACCATAAGAAAGCTTCACTCTTGAGGGAAAAAACTCATTGGTCGCTAAAAAGTCCTTATTCATATTAATCTAGCCAGTGCGGTTGCTAAATTGCTATCTTTTTAATAGGTCCATTGTTTTGGCTAAGATTTTGAACAATAGCTTCTAAACGAAAGCATATTAATCTCTCCCGCGAAGAGTAGAGTATATTAAGAAAATATGGCAGTACGGTCTGGAAAAGATATAACTGGGATGCAGTTAAGCGGGACAGAAGCCTGCATTTTTCCTCTTCTTCCTCATGTTACACCGATCTGGCCTCTAGAGAAACGAATCGAAAATATGAAGGCGAGAAAAACTAAGTACTGGAGGGTCGTTCGGAACAAAATGATTGTTTTTAGATTTCTTCAAAGCATAAATCCCACAATAACAGATTTGTTTTCGCCGGTTGCTGATGAAGATGAGTACGGCAGCAATATTGTGACGTTAACCAGGAACTTTGAAGAAGAGCAAAGGAGAAAGCACGAGCGTGTGTACGAGATTCAACTGGAGGCGTATCTTAGGGCAGAGAAAAAGAAAAACATCTGGGACAAGGTACAAGAGCGTGAATGTGCCACTGAATGGAGAACGGCAAGAGGGAGTCTGGCCGCCATGAAAAGGAATTCAACTTTAACAAGCCAATCTTATAGATTAACAGAGAAAAATGGAGCCACTGCGAAAATTGATCTTTTGCACCAACTTGGCGTTCAAGCTCTTAACCACAAAGAGGATGACACGTCAAAAAAGGCTCAGCGAAGGAAATTCAAGGCTCAGACTTTTAGAAGACTTAAGGAAGAGTTTGCTCTTCCAGTAAAAGCAGACGAGGTTTATTTGCCACACATATACAGAAGCAGCAAAGGGGTGAAACGACCGTTGAATGATCCTCGTTTCGAGCGGCTGTTAAACTCGCTTATCCCTTCGCCAAACAAAAGAGAAAAAGAATTTGGAAACACGGATGTAAGTGGGCATACAGACGACACAGAAAAGAAAATGGCGTCAAACGCTAGATTAAGTGGAAAGAGTTTGCACGAGAAGTGGAAGGAAACCATGGCACCAAATTATAGCGGAAAAAATGTTTCGAATAAATTGCCCAATAAAAGTAAATTTACTCGGCCAGTAGCTGGTCTGTGGCGCTGAGCAAATTTCTGAACATGTCAAAAATGCAAAAATTATTGACGAACGGATGTAGACATTTGTCGAAGGTTAATTAAGTACATCACTAATTTTTTGCCCCAATTGTCAAGAATTTCAATTGGAAAATTACCATAGACTGAGGTGCTTTTGGTTGCAACTTGAAAGAGATTTCCTTCTTCAACATACTGCAGATGTCTCCGTAGAAGAAGTTAAGATCACCACTGGACATTATTTTAACTATGGTTTCTTTTTCAGGCTTCATCGAGCTCCCCACTTTTTAAATTTTTTTTCTTCCTTTTAACATCTAATTCAGTGTAAATTATTTGTCAAATGTTTGTAAAGTGAAATAATAAAGTAATGCCTAATGCACGTTATTATCAACCAGCTGAAGAGGGACGTTGAAAACGAAAAAAGCTTAGCTTAATTCCGTGGCCAATCTAATCGACTGAACGCCAAGCCAGGAGTCTTGTCGGCGCAATGACACTTGAAACAAACTGCCGCTCTCCTTCTCGTTTCGGTTTGACAGCCCTCATACCTTCTGGGCGACTCCAGTGCGCTCGCTGCCCGGAAGTGTTTAAACCTGCCACAATATTATTTAGGCTCCTATTGAGGTTCAAATTCGTGCTCACGTTTGTCCTCTAACTCTTATGCGCTTTCAAAGATTTTGAACTCTCTTTGACTCTCGCTCCCGTTTGGCTCGCCTTTAGGCTGGCTAGGTTTACTGTAAGATTAAGCAGCTGGGAAGGGATAAGGTAACCCGAGCAGTTTTGATAGGTTACCCTTAGCTTACGGTTCGCGTAAGACGTTTGTACACCAGGGCCTGGTTGTTCGAAAGCCGGTTAACCCTAACCTAGCCTGGGATTTAAATTTATCCAATGTCTCTGTTTCTCCTACTTCAAAAGAGTTTTTACAGCAAATTACAAGTCAAAATGTAGGACAAAAAAGGCTTACAGGAATCCGCATCATTTGGCTATAAAACGGAATTAAAAATTGACGTTAATCCTGGGTTAGCTTAATCCTGTTTTGAACAACCGGGCGCTGAGTATAAAGCAAAAATGTAGAGTAAAGGTTCTTGTCCAAAGGTCCGTTAACACATGCGATTTCTGATGCCATTTTTGTCGTGCTCTTCAACACTTTCCCATGCAACTTTTGTCGCAAGTGGAACAAGGGGCGATTTCATTGCTATTTCTTTGCGATTCGAATGCAGTGTTTGCTGCAATTTCACAAACATTGCCTTCAAGTTGCATCGGGTTTCAAACGCGTTCGAACTTCGGCGATATCGTGACGACAAATCGCACAGAAATCGCACTGACTTCGCCACTTAAGTTTACACTTGCAATTTTTCATCGCGAGCTTGAGCTAGGCAAAAAATTGCACAAAAAGTTGCATGTGTAAACTGGCCTTAGGGCAACAACACGATGCAGAGACCGCCATAATCTACACGTCATTAGCAAGACTGGTAGTGCACCATTGCACCTATAGCCTGTGTACAGTCCTCACCTATATGTATAGGGGTCTGGGGACCCCCTCCAATGTTTCATGAGGGTACATACAGAGGTGGACAGCTGTACACAGGCTATCGTGCCTTCTCATTTGCCATTCGACTCGCTTTCACTTTCGATTGTGCTCACGGCCCTGAAGATGATAAACGTTGTTAACTGACAGAGGAAAGGACTTTAGCATCAATAACTGAAAATAGTTTGTTCAGTATTATAGTGTATGAGGTACTTGTAAAGCCAGTCTACAAATCGCCCTGATTTTCATTAGCGACTTGACAGAGCTGTAACCCAACTTTCTCCACTTTTTGTTCAAATACGTATACCCTGGGCAAATCAAACAGTCCCGAAGCAAGAGTTGAGTTTTAAACTTTGAAGTCAACTGATTTTAGTAACGCTATGCATGGCCAACCAGCCAATCAAAAGCGAGTAATTATGCCCTCTCTTTATTATTAAAAATGTCCATGCCCTCTGTCTCAGGCAATCAAGTTCAGAAATTTCAGGGCCCTTAACAGTCCTTAGATTATTTACTCCTCACAATATATAAGCCAGTCTAACTAGCCTTGATTTGTGCAACAAATCTTTTAAAAGTTTGTGGGCGAAGTACACAACATTAATGAAATCAGTCTGTATTGTAACTGTGCCCATTTGATTTTTATCCAAACTGCACAGTACTTTTTTCCTAAATCACTGGAAGTTATAAATGATAACAATACTCGCACGTACTTTTGCAAGTTAACAAACATACGATCTCGTGCATTCTTGGTCAAACTGACCAATGTTTATTCAAGGTACTGACGTTAAAACATTATATTTAAATACGAAGATCACAAGATATTCAAAAAGGGATTAAAAAACAATCGAACAAAACATTTTGTGACGTCATTCTTTGCACGTACTTCAGTAAATAAAGGAATGTATTACCCAGTGATAAACAGTGTGTCAGGAAGTAAAGATAAGACAAGTTGTGTTATCGATCCTAGAAATATGGCAGAGTTATCAGATGTTAAACCCGTTGTATATGTTTCACCAATTTGGAAGAAACAAAGACGGATAAAATCATTTAAGCAAGCTGTCATCATAGTTGTCAAACTCATACGGCTGAATGCATACACGAAACCGTCAAAACTAACTATTGAAATGATGCGTGAGCAACTAAAAAAACTAGCTAACGAAGATCAGGTGAAAGAAGAGCGACTCCAGAAGGTGAAATGTCTGGCCAAACTTAAAAAGGGCATTGAAATAAGAGGATGTGAAGAATGGAGAAAACAATACTTGAAGATATACAGACAAAAATTTCAACAAGTCACAATGTTAGAAAAAATGAAACAGTACAGTCAAAATCACTGGATAAGCAAAAAGTCTACGAATAATGCAGTTTACTTGTCAACGTTAAGAAATTCTGATGTGGAAAACAGAAAGCTTGAGAGTCCAGCTCCTTGTAGACGGCCGCCGAGCTTAATTAACATCACGAATTATGAACATAAGGCATTCACACCAACACCAAATTTGGTTCACGACTGTGAAATGAAACGCTCTATTGCAACAACTGGCATAGGAAATAAAAGAACTACTGAAGTGCATAAGTTTGAGAAAGGAAGGCTTGAGCAAAGTTATTTGTCGTCCAATGCTTTACCAAAGGATATTGAAAGCAAACGCCCAAGCTCTTCTACGGACGGAACAAGTGACCCAAGATTTCAAAACTTGTTACGATCATTAACACCCATCGACTGCTAGATGGCATGTTTTCTTGCAAATGTGCGTACGCGTTACACTTTAAGCTTTGGTTTTACGATCGAAGCAGGTACATACACAAGTAAAACAGTACAAGCTAGAAATGAAAACGAACGAGCAGAGTCTGAAAGCACGAGAAGGTTGCGCTTGCATAAAGAACAAATCAAAACATTATGCACCTGAGTTAAGCCTATTTCAAAACTGTACTACCTGCACTACAGTTACTTGTGTCGTTAAGGAAAACAAGCCTGAAGATTATTATTTGAATATACATTACGATAAACAAAGGGAAGATTACATAATAAAAGCTGTTGTGCGTAAACGTGATGTAGCATCTTCGTGCAATAAATATCTGGTCACATCCTTGTAAATGGCAACAAAGGTTTTAGTCCATCCTTTTACTAAGTTGGTTCCTACAGTCTTTTATTATATGTAAAGGGTCAAATCCTATGAAGCATAAGCAAATGCACTGGGAAATTTCTAGAAACTTTTTGGCTTTACTGATGTAACAAAATGGTTAAAAGACTTCTTTAATGATTTTGACTTCTTCAATGCCACAAACATTTTTGGTTTATTTACTGAGAGGATTGCCGGTCTTCTGTTAAATCATATTATAATTATTTGTAAGCAAGTAATCCCTCAATGCAGAAATTGCAATACAAAACCTTCACTCTCTTTACTGAAAGTTAAATTATAATATGTCTGTCAGTTGGAACGCTCCATAGCTAAGCAAGAGGATTCTTTAGAATTTCACCAGAAAACTGAATGGAGAGATCTGTTTCCTATCCTTAATTGACAATACCATTTGTAATATAGTCAGTTTTTTTCACATATTTTTGTAACATATAGCAATCAATATGTCGCTTCTCCTTCTTCTTCCCCTTTTTGTCCTTTATTGTCCTTTAATTTTTTTTTCTATTTTTTGTACTGTCGGTGTATGTACTTTCTGCGTCTATGTCAATAAACGTCATTAAAAAAAAATGTGTGGCTTTCTTTATTACCAGTCAAATGCTGTTCAATGGAGGATCTAGGGTGGGGCCTGGAGTGAGGAGGTGGAGGCAAAGAAGTTGACTTCTTCCCCCTCCGCCCTCCGAAAAAACATTACACTGCAGTTGTACCATGAATTCAAAGATGACTTTCAACATAATCTGATGCGTATTAGCATTACGTCTCTGACGAAAGAAGAAACTAATTTGAAGGATATTTTCGCTACATGTGAATCAGTCTTTGCATTTCCGTCAAACGTGAACGTTGTAAAACATGATTTCCTGATACTCGTAATCCTTGATTTCTAAAACAATTATTTTTGTGAAACAAGAACTGAAATTTGTCCTAATTTGCTTAACGTGAAATGGTCATTTTATTTTTACATATATTTATATGTATATACGTGTACTCTCCGGCGGTACTGATTTTTGGAAAAGAACTTTGTTATTTTGCTAGTAATATAATTTTATTCTTTTTGGAAATCACCATTTCCGGATCCCTTGTTCATGATTTTAAACAATAAACGACAAGTATCATTGAGACAAATATCTCTCAGACAAATTTCGTTGCTTCTGTAGTGTGCGTTAAAATTGCCTTTTCTGTTAGAATCCAGTAGCGTTTTTCTTTCCACTGGTAACTGAGTTCGCAAAGGTACAAGAAGCTCAATCAGGCGTGTAAATCTCGGATCTTGTAAGGGATCTCCGTCATACAGGTAGGTGGATCGATGGTCTTGGTATTCATCCCCATTTGTTGATTCAGCAGGTACACACAGATGATCGCCTTCGCTTGCAGCAGCGGCTATCGTCCACGTAACTACCATGCTTTCTCCTTCCTGGTTTTGTTGCGTTTGATGACAAGACTCGCATTCCATCAATTGTCTGTCACCTGTGAAGTCTTTCTTCTTAACACTGTTGTGACTAACTAGGTGTTGAAAACCTAAGATTTTAGGATCCGAAAAGCGTTGCTTGCGTGTTTGATCATTCTTGCGGTTAAAATCATCATTTTTATCGTTTTCTTCTCGATTACTTTTCCCCTTGTCAACGTAACCTTCGCCATGTTTTTCCTGTAATTTTCTCAGAGTTTCATCGTTCGCGGAAGCCATTATTGCATACAAAAGCTTTCCGTTTCACTTTATAAATTTTCACTATTTTGCCAAGTAAAGTGCAGTCGTGAACGCTAGCCTAGAAGGTAAGACTGTTTCCATGAGAACAAAAATCTTCTTGCCGGGCGTCCACTGC
>Ga0126336_10000676_pt1 | contig 15128 bp, 5 predicted proteins | sample SidCmetagenome_FD_92530 | JGI IMG/M metagenome (GOLD analysis project Ga0126336, IMG submission 92530) | Coral microbial communities from El Islote,Puerto Morelos, Mexico - Siderastrea C C metagenome | ecosystem: Host-associated > Invertebrates > Cnidaria > Coral | place: El Islote,Puerto...
AGAAATTCTCGCCTTGGCATTTTCTGTGTCGATCCTGTACCTCCTCTGCACGCCTTACAAGCCAAAACGATCAAAGGAATCAGCCCCTGCTTCTCACTTGTCTTCCTCCGGCGATATTTCACCAATGATCTACGCGGCAGGTTATCTGAGCACCACTGTTGCAACCAATGTTTATCTCAAAACCAGGCTCGGAAGTGATTTTTGTTATGTGGGTGGAGACGATGGTGATGATCCTTGCTACGATTTCAGCGACGACTTGGCATGCGATGTCAACCAAGGACCGGGATGTGAGGGAGATGATTGCAGCGCCTTTGACGGAGATGGTGGTATTGCTGGCGCTGATGGAGGAGGATGTGTGGGAGGTGAAGATGGTGGCGCCTGCGTAGGAGGTGACGATGGCGGTGGTGCGTGTGTAGGTGGTGATGGAGGTGGAGGAGGCTGCGGTAGTGGTGGTGGTTGTGGTGGTGATGGTGGTGGTGGTGGTGGTTGTGGGGGTGGGGGTGGCTGCGGTGGAGGCGGAGGAGGCGGAGGAGGCGGAGGAGGAGGAGGAGGGTGTGGTGGTGGTTGTGGGGGTGGGGGTGGCTGCGGTGGAGGTGGAGGTGGAGGTGGAGGAGGGTGTGGTGGTGGTGGTGGCTGTGGTGGCTGAGGTAGTAGTCTTGAACCACAGTGGCGGTGGCTTAATATTTCGAGTACGAAAATTGTTCTTAAGTGCAACATGGTTAGTCTCATGCTTAGGATAGCCTGTAGGTTGACTGCCAAATATGGAAGTATTTGCTACCGTAGCGAAGTATACAAAATCAAACTATTGAATAAACCATGTAAACAGTAGTCTCTAGAGACATCGTATCCTGTTTCTACTAAAAATAAAATCGACTTTGTCAAGGAGAGTGACACTAAGCAGTCTCATGACGTATAGGCATGGGGCCTTCGGATTCCGGATCGATGTAAAATTTCGAATGTTGGCTTTTGAAGGAGGAGGAGAACTGAAGAATCCGGAGAAAATCCTCCAAGCAGGGACCAGAACTTACAACCACTGACTTGGTTAGTTGCAGTCACTTTTTGGCTTGACGGCAGATTCATTTGACTTCAACGTGTTTCAGATGATTTATTGTGACAACTAACAGCATCGCCGTAAAACGTTGAAACTGCTACAGCGAATGGTCCACAATAACTCTAAATAAAATACACTGAAAATAACTTTAATTTGAACTAAAACAGAACTCTGAGAACGTGGATGATCCGAGAGTAACTGTAAGATGGCGGTTCTTCATAGACATTAATAAGACAGCGTCCAGAACTGTTTGGGATTCCCGGAAACATTTCCATCGTCACTGCAAACGTACCACATTGCTACCATAGTATTTCTTTCAGTTTCAGTGCAATTAATTTCAGCATATCGAATATCAGGCGTAAGTTAGCTAGGTTTTCGTTTTCGTTCTTTTCTTGTTTTTGTAGGCATGAACGTGTATATGATTCTTATAATTAAAATTGTATTGTATTGCAGGTTTATTTTGTTTCATTTAACTTTTCCTTCTCTGTTACTCCAATTTGGTCTTTAATATGCTGGAGCACTACTGACTATTCCCCCTAGATGAAATGTTATTCCATTGCCCACCAGCATTTTAGTTCGGATTCCCTACCTGTTCGATGGTAGACTAGGGGAAGTCGCTCTGGGGTAGTTAAGAGAAAAGAACATTTAAGCAAGTTTTGAAAATCGCCTGCCGCATGGAATCGTGACGCGCCACTGGTGATCTGCGCACTGCTCATGTACACACGCGTCACGTTTCCATGTGGCAAGCGATTTACGCGCTTGCTCGCGCGTTCTCTTTGCTCGACTATCGCTGGTACCTATTTATACACCTGGTTGGAGATAGACCATGTGAATTAAACTTCTCTGTCTAACCACTGCAACACTCAGTCTGTGCCTCCACACTTTAAAGGCCGGAACCTGCCTATTTCGCGATTCCATTAAATTTTCAAATCCCCACTCCAATCGGCATCACTGAAGTTACAGCACACACAATCACTAACTTCACCACCGAAAGCATTCTTTAACAGGTTAATGTTCCCCCTCGTCAAGCAAATTAACAAAAACCTTGAGTTCGTCTTTCCCAGTGAACACGTTCGGAGAATGTTGAGAACAAACCTACCCGTACAAAATTCAATGTTTTAGCTAACGGCGGTGTCGCATTAATAAAAGTTTTTTTGTAAACACACCACAGTAGATATTAAGGACGTTTGTGCCCATAGTTTGTACGCATCCTTACTTCGCACGTAATGCACGTCGCAATGTTACGCCACATCATGCATCGCGCGCGCGCTGAGTAAGAAAAATACACAAATACAGTGCTGGTGGGTATTTTACATTTATAAACGTGCTTAACTCTTTTAAATGCACGGTGACCCCATTCTTTTTTTTTTTCATGAATCACTTTCTTTACTGGTTCTCTGCATTTTGCCCAAAAACAAAAACAAATTCTGAACGTGAGAAGTTTTAATTTTATTGCTATTTCTACTCAAATACGATCGAATTTTTCTACGAATGCAGGTATACATGACTTACAATTATCCTTCTGTGAGGCCAATTTTGCCTAAAGAGAAGATATTCCCTGCAAAAATGTACTAAATAGGCCTATTTGCGATGAAATCAAAAAATCAGCATTATCTAGAGTCCTCCACGTAACTTATTTTATTCCTTCTAGCAAGAAAGCCGATGTCGCCTTATATAACCAAAGCTTCTAAGAACATAATGTTTCCAATACGCTTTATCTCCGAAACGAGCATGGACTGACATGAGTTGGTCATTGTCTAACTGCAACAAAAAATTGGAAAAAATCTGAACGTGGGAACGTTTTGGGCGTGAACGTCCTTAAATTTTAAATCGTCGAAGAAATTTTCTTTTCATAACTGTCAACCGTCAAAAATCTCTATTATAGCCATTAACCTTTAAAGCTTTGATTAAAGATTAAACAACAACACATTTTTCCATGCCTGATATTTTATTACCTCTTTCTTGCATTTAGACCGACACATTCCGGTGTACTTTTATTCATTACATTTTATGATGTCCATCTGAATGGCATGCCAGTTACAACAAAAAATTGTCGTTTTCCAAGCATAAATATCAAATTTATTAGTCTAAAATTATCGTCAAAAGTACGTGGGAAGGTTATAAGTGATGAACGTTTTGGTCTTCCCTATAGCTCCCCTTCCTTTTTGAACGTTGGTGCTTTGAATGGCAAGGTAAGGCAGGAGATTGAGGAGGGGAAATTGACTTCCCAACGTTCGTCACTGCATCGCTGTTGATGGTTTTAGCTGTAGTGGCAAAATTCATTGAAGTTACTCAACTGAAATATCTCAAACCAAAATTACTTAAAACTATTATGCTGATAAGGTTTCAATATACAAACTGATATATATATACAACAAGTTTTATAGTGTCTTTAAAAGTTACGATTGGGTAAAACAGTGCTGTTTTTTTGAAATCAACCACAAGTTTCCTCTCGTCTTAACGATACCTACATATATCGTTCATTAAGACACGAAGCGGCCCAGGAACATTTAATAATAAACACGCAGGAGCAGATTAACAAAACGACTTGCTTAGATATTAAAGAGATACAAACATGATTCAACTTGGCTAAGAAATAGCCAGTGTAAAAGAGTGAAATTTAAATGAGTCAAGAAGAACAATATCGTGTAATTTTGAGACGAAACACTTCTGGTCCACCATCTACATTAAACGGTCATCTTATAAATCAACTCACCATTGGAACAAAACTTTTCATTTTATACGACAATCACCCATCTAAAATTCTTGGAAAGTGTTAGTCCACTGCAATTTTGTAACGTGTAGGGTCTAAGCACAACTATCACTCCCATCTACCCATCCATCACCAATCTACGCCAACATGGGGGGAGGGGGGGCTGTTGTCTAGGTTTTCTATCTCGTGGATTTTCCTTCTCACACCCAAAAGTCTTTTCACTTCCTGTTCCGCTTGAAACATTAAATTCGATTATCTTTCTTTATAGCCCTCTTCTTCCTCTTTATTATTAGAATTTTTTTATACACTTACTTTTAGTACACCCCACGTTTTGCTTGAACCATATAAAGGGTCGTCACGGAATTGAAGTCGTAGCAAGAATGTTCATTTCGTTCTGAGCGGAAATTGCCCCAACCCAACCATAACTTGAGATATTCGTTGCTCGGTAAAGCGTTCCTGGGTAATTCTGGTCGTCAATACAGAGCTTCGTTTTCATAGCTATAGTTTCAGAGTATCTTAATTGTCAGCTTTGATGTGTAATGTAAACGTATCTCAATACTGAACGTTCCCCTCCTTCAACAACCGCCTCCGCCGTTTCCTCCGCCTCCTCCGTCGCCTCCACCTCCGCCTCCACCACTTCCACCAGAAAAACCCCAAGAACTTCTCCGAGAACTTCCAGAGCTTTCACGTTCTTTTTTGATTGCAAGTTCGTAGGTAACGCCACTCATATGGTACCACAGGTATGCTTCATGGTTCTTCAAGTAGAGTTCTCTGATCCAATCGGGACCAGACTCCGAATCGAGATCATAACTTCCCGCACCATCGAGTGACGGACCGGATGCTGCTGAACCCAAACTGCTTCGCATCAGGTAAACATTCGTTGGCACCGTGGCGCTTCTGTATCCTGCAGCAAGAAGCATTGGGGTCACTTGATCATTTTTGGTCTTTTTGTGTAAGGATGGCGAAGACTCGTTTGCTGGCGTTGGATTGTAAGGTTTGCAGAGCAAGTAGAGAATAGACACAGAAAAGGCTAAAGCAATGATTTCTGGAACGTCGTGCGCAGTCGGAGACATCACGAACAAACCTCTCTTCAAATCCACATAAAAGAAGACGCCTGTTTCAATAGAGATCAGGTATAATCCACCCTTGAACTTGCGAACTTTACACCATCCTCTTTCACCGTTCAGTTTAAAAACCGCGATTTCCACTTGACCAGCGGAGCGATTCAATATCTTCCCTCTCTGCCATTTGCCAATACAAATGCCCCAATCCTTTCGACTTCGAATGAGCATGGCTCTTTCGCCTTCCATGGGGTTGAGATAGACACATCTCTTCTGGTCTTCGATCGATCCTTTGTCTGGAAGGATTTTTGGATTGATCGTGTGAGCTGACGCTACAACAATACCATGAAGGCTGATGATCTCGACAGTGGATAGCAGGCCTGCAGTGGAGTGGACTACACGACACCGGAATGCCTCCCGTCCTCTACAGTCAAATAATGTATGTGTCGCAGATTCGCAAGGAAGGTACGTCTTCGAATAATCACTTGGAGATAACATCGCCTGTGGAAAACTGAGTACCAGTGAGGGATGGTCAACTTTGGCGAAGTACAGGTCAGGCTGAACTTTGAACCGGTAACCTTCAATGACGGGAGGGTTTAAATGAGTTGCCAGCCTCACGACGCTCCGTGCAGCACCGAAAGGAACATCAATAACCCATGGGAGCCCAGCAGCTGTTCCACCGTAAGGACATGAGTCAAGGTAAGAGAGGAGACTCGTTTTGGAAGTGCCAATAACTCTTTCACCGAATAATATTTTCTGGTGTAGAGTCACTGTTATTGTGTGGCGGGTTTCATTGTCGATGACACACTGACTCGTCATGTTTAAACGAGATCCACCTTGTATTCCTTGTTCTAGGATCATCGCGCCAGCTGGGTCATAGAGTCGGACGTAAAAGGTCTTGGTGGCATCTACATTCACCACCTCTGCTTGCAGGATGCTCATTACATATTTAAGTCGCCCCAGGGAAGCGTAGAGGCCATCGGGCCTTGGAGGCCTCGGATGGGGAGGATCGCCCCTATATGCCGTCCCAGGTTTGTTCAAGTCAAACCCGGGTGCTGACCCTGCAGCTCTTGTGCCTGTGTCAGAAGGGTGCTCTATGGATTCCAGGCTGCGTCTTGCTTCGTGGTTTTCGGGATTCAGCATTGCCCCGAAGCTCTTCGTCATGTCCTGCTTGTAGTTTAGCGGATGTTTTCGATGGGCATGCCATATTAGATCAACATCCATGCAAGGAGCTCTGGGAACATGCGGATGTTGGGTTTTAAGCTGCAAATAGTGTTCATATCGCTCAATGGCGTTTGCAAGAAACTTCGCGTCAGAGAAGTGTGGTAGCGATACTTGATAATAGAACTTGGATTGGTAGTACGAGGCTTTTTCTAGGTCGTAACTGATGTTAGAAAGATACGGCATCAACATCGGCATGGGCTGGCTAAAGTCGACTTCAAATCGTTCCGAAGGATAAGCCTTTTCCCATAAATATCTAGCGTTTTGAAGGCCTTGTTGTCTTTGATATCTATTCATGGGTGCATGATCAACGACTTGAGAAACAATGTTCAGGCAATCCTGCTCGTATTCCTGCGGTGCTAACATATGTAGATGCCAAACCCATGCAATGTCTAATGGAACCGCGAGAAGCCTGCTGTCCATACCTTGTTTAGCCGCTAGAGGCAGCCAGAACATTTCATACCTTCTAATGGCATTCTTGAGGACCGGGCCCGCATACAGACTGGGGTAATCATCGACCAGGGCAAGAAAGTCAAGCTCAGTATTAGCTTCCTGTATTAAGTCTACCCGAATTCTTTGCCTTAATGCCATTCTGCTATCTTAGTGCGGGGTGATGCAACTCTGGAAAAAGAAAAAACAACAGTTTGGTTTGAGGTTCTCAGCTACAAACAATTTGTAAAACGAGACGATACGCTCTAAGCAAATAAAATTATTTTTTTTGTCCTTTTGATTTCTTGTTTGGCCATATAATAAACATCTTATTAACCGAGCTAGGTCGGTCTGTATGGGAGAATCTTGACCGAGGTCGCCAGTACAGACCTCACTGCGTTCGGTCTGTACCAGCGACCGAGGTCAAGATTCTTTCATACAGACCGACCTAGCTCGGTTAATAAGATGTTTATTATATGGCCAAACAAGAAATCAAAAGGACAAAAAAAAACTAATTTTTATTTGTTTCCCTGCGCGGGCTCACGCATTTAGGTGGCTTACTTCTGTCACTAGTCTCCAGTCCAAACGGGACAAAAGTCCAGCTTTGTACAAACTTCGTCAATGAATGAAGACTAAATAACCGTTCTTTTTCATACGGACTCAATGGAAGAGCTTGTGGTTAAACAACAATTTATGAAGAGTGACCAAAAATGCAACGAATTTTAATGCCTGTTTGTGCCTCGATCGCTCAGCGAATAGTTCTCATTCAGCCTTGCGATCTTCGACTGATCACCACAAAAAACGTTGATGTTGAATGTGCAACCATCGAACTTGTCATTATGCGCTCCGGCAAAAATTGCCTGAGGCTGGATTTGTTGGACTGTACGTGAAGACATTTTGCTGTGTTGTAGTGAAAGCGCTGACTTAGTTTTCTTCGAACTGAGTTGATGTACCTGGCCCACGATTCAAGACAGCAGACATTTCTCGCTATCGCTTCAGAGATGCTGAATGTAACTGTCGAGGCTTTTTAAATTTTTATGACCGCTTAGCTGTGCAACGAAGTTTGGCTGAACGTCTGCTTCGAGGAGTCGTCCAACACTGGTTTTCCTAACGGAGTGATTAGAAACCTTCTTCTTATTTGTGTCATCGAGTTTGGCTTAATGTATACACGGTTCGTACTCGGTGCCATCTTGTTTTTGCGAACGGAGATGAGAAATTTGGACAAAATGAAGGTCAAGCTCTTTGGCAGGTATGTTTACAATTGCTCAAGACTCCTTCAGTGACTCAAAATTTCTTCCATGCGTTTAGGTCGCTCTTAGTCTTGTATTGAGCGTTTCTGGATTTCTTTGCTTGCAATAACTTCTCAATTTCGACTTCATCATTGCTCGTAGCTTCCTCGGCTGGACTCATATTTGCCAACGTTTGCTTATTCTCTTTACTTGCTTCGTTGTTGTCTACTGGTTCTTCCATTTAGTATTATTAACAGGGACAAGCCAATTTGTTCGTATTTTTGGTTTGTAACGTTTTGAGGGCAAATGTTAGAACAAGATCGGCCTAGATGCCGGTCTAGATGGGAAAATCTAGACCGCGGTCAATATCGATTTTAGCCAATCAAATTCTTGTATTTGGCTGCTTCCAGTCCTTTTGAGACACGGACATATAATAATAGCTAATCTTAAACTGATAATCTAATGATTGAATAATAATCGCTAAAAAAGTTGGTACAAAAATGATAAAATTATACAGTTATAGCTCTAGACATTTCAACATTTTCATTGTTAATACTTGTCTAACCACAACTGTCTTCCTCCCTTTTCATTGTCATAGGAATTTCAGGATTGCATTTAAACCGAAATCATCTACATTTTAGGGCGAGTGAGGGTTAGAAAACGTGACAATTGCTGTATAGGAAAAATGTGAATTTTGTCGCAAGTGTCCCAACCAGTTTTCAAACTGCGGTCGTATTTTCCCAATTCATGGCCAAAAGGTGAGCGATAGTGTTTGCTCAGAAATGACTGACGTACTCGGTGACGTTTTGTTGAGCTGGAAAATTTATCACTTAGATCGATGGTAAGGTGTGTTAAGAAAAAAAGATATCCTTGGAGACCCAGAAGCAGCATTCTAGACGGGACAAAGATTCCCCGGGCGCAATCGGTTCGTGTTTTGGTCTTGCCGACTTCGCTCGTGAAAACTTCGTCCTGTCCCAAATGCTACTTCTGGGTCTCCGAGGAGGGATGAACAATTTCTGTGACAAAAGGCGAATTCCTTAAAGTTGGCGTTAAGTTTGTTACAGATTTGCTTACTTTATTTATTGTTACGTTTCTATTTTGTGCTAAAAGAAATCAAGTAGTCATATGTTTTACATATCTCCTCGACGATGAAAAGGACGTTTCTTTCGACAGATCATAAAAAATATTATTTGTTAGCGAACCCAGTCTAGACATCATATAAGCCCCAGTTAACCCTTTAAGCCCCAATAGTGACGAGCATCTAATTTCTCCCTACATTATTACTACTTGATCAAACATACAGGTCATGAGAATATTGGAAATGATCACCAATGATCAAATGTCTTGTCACGAAATAAAAGGAGAATAGTGAGGAGAATATGGATGTTAATGTTGGGGATTAAAGGGTTAACTCGGTAAAACCAACATTTCCAAATTCCAATTCCACCTGCTTCTAAAGCGCATTTGATTGTATTCATATAGAAAATGCGCTATATAAGTTCTAAATTATTATTATTATTATAACATAGTGGGGATATCTAAAGCGCATATATTTATCACAATGACATTTGCCTGATGTGCTTTAGTAGTATGCGATGTGAGTGTTTTATTTTGTTTTGGGGTGCATTATTTCTCAGTTGCCGTTTCTTGTCGTATTGAAATAAAAGAAAAATCATCGTCAAACTGCACCTGTCGCAGTATACATGATGTCACGATATGATGTTTCATCAATAGACGCTCTTGCTGTCTGTGAGCATTGTATGACAATTTATTGCCATGTCACACGTAAAATCGTTCCTTTCTTATTAAGTGATATTGACTCAGTATTCTCATAGCTTCAAACCAAATTTATTAAAAGGTGTAAACTTTTAGTGTTATATTTAGTAGTTTTTCAACTACTTGTTTATAACGTTTATTCTGATCGCTAAGTGGTTACCTTGAAAACTTTCTTTAGGTTTCGTCATTATCACATGTTCAAATTTGGCCTGACATCAACAATATATCTGCACACCAAAACAAAGTAGTATTTTAAAACATAACCGACACAAAAATTAGCATATACACTGACTGCTTACATTCTCTTTCGTCAATCCGTAGCACCCAGGTTTGTGACTACACTGTACTTGGCTGATCGACGTAACGGTTCCCGCATGGACTGGCGCAGTTTTATTCGTTGCTAGAGATATTTAAACTGATGTTAGAATCGTAATTGAAAACTGACATCACAACATTATAATTCTGGCCACGTGAAGTCAATGAACCAATATATTTGACAAGGTCCGATACTAAGCAGCACATAATTGTGTGTGCGTGGTAGGTTGGCTAATGCTTTATGCAAATGCAGCTTGGACGCCGCGTTATTATGTGTAATGTACTATTTGTGATCTATTTTTTTATGCTGTTCATTAACATATACATTTTTCGTACAAAATATTATCCCTTCTATGCAACCAAACCTTTGTAATTTAACTTAAAGTACCTAACGGAGCTAGATGAAGAGATAAAAACAGTGCATACAGTTTTGCATTTAATCAAGAAGACTCGTCATTTTGAAAAGGCAATGCTCTCCTTCATTTGCGAAACAGTTTGTAAATAGGCAGCGTCATTCTTTAGGTTTAGACGTGTCAATAAAGTTAAAACATTAATGTAGATTACGCACATTAAAACGTTTAAACACGTAATTAACCGTTACAACGTAGCGAATGATCGTAATATGTTTTTAAGCATGACAGGCCGTGTAGCCTTACCGACAAGCATCGCCATGTCTCTTGCCGTCTCAATTAATAGCGAAATGAGATCCTAGAAGAGCCTTTTCTTTCTCACCAACGCATGTGCACTTCGTTAGTGGGAGGGGGGGAGGGAAGGGGGGCGGGAACCCGGGAGTAAAGGGGGCGGGAAGTATACGGGAGGCGGGATAAGAGGGGGCGGGAAGCGGGATTCCCAAGCTGGCGGGATATGGGATTTGAACGGAAAAGCCGTCTGTTCCTTATAATCAACCTGGCTTGTACGTAGAGTAACTCAGTAGCAAAATAAAGTGATTATGATTATTGAATGTCCACTTTAAGCTGTTAAAAGGCGGTTCATTTTTTAAGCAACATGTTAGGCCACTTCTGGTGGTCAGAGGTCAGTCATTAACATTTGAAACAGCGTTGTCAACGTTAGTTATAAAATGGGGTTGGAAGGCCTGCACGCCTTTGTACGCCGCGCCTTTTATCGGTCTTTTGATTGCTTCCTGCGTTTTTGTAGTGGGTTTAGTTTGGAGAATTTTTAAATGGTGACTGAATTGAGCCGTTACAACTTAGGCTAAAGACTTTGATCTCGAGGTCATATCTGATCAATTTTTGGATAACTGGTGGATTCTTGTGGCTTGTGCTGTTTGTTATTCTCAGTTAAATTCGACCTCTGATCGTTTGATAAGCGACTTAATGTGGTTTTTATGCCGCTCTTGGCATATTTGATACGTTGAATTTGGCCGACCCCATTTTATAACTGCGATTTGTAACACTAAATTTGGTAATTTTGGCATTATACGTGTCCATTTGAGAAAACGACGGGAGGCGGGAGAAAGGAGTACGGGAAGCGGGAGAGAAGGGGACGGGAAGCGGGAAGTTCCCCCCCTGTCCCCCCCCCCCCTTCGTTAAGTACTTACTCTTAAAAAAACACTGACTTACAGGGGGTTTGGAGTGTTTACATCGAGTTCCCTCAGACTGGACTTTGATATAATTTTTATTGTACTAAACCAGAGCTGTCAGAACTGTGGCTAAATAGCACCTTGTCAGTCAGTTTCGGTTAAACACTGGTCTTGTGCGAAAAACGTTTGTTGGTACAGTTCAACTAACAGCTACTGAACTAAGAAAGCCACGAACATGAGAATTATTTCTGGAATGTAATTGTTCATAGCGTTGGGAAAGAAAACAAAGCAGAATTATTTCTGGAATGTTCATAGTTTCGGGAAAGAAAACAAAGCAGATAAGAGATGAAAAATCTGCAAGCCGTAACAGTATTTTTTTTTGTTGCTGTTTGTGGTTTATTCTTGCGGTTTGATCTCGAGTCTGATTGGTTGGGGCACAATGAACATTTTTTTTTTAAATTCTTGATGTTCATAGTTTTTATTTGACTGTAAATATGCAAAAACTGTTGAGAAACAAAAAGCTGTTACCGATATTTACTCTTCCTTAGGGATACATGTAGTGACTCAAATAAACTCCTTACTATACCTACTGATTCATAGCATTTACTGTGACGCACGTGATGTAGTTTTTGTTTTCAAATCAACACTGTTGGAAGGTACATTCCTGTGGTATTGTTTGTTATGCTCTACGAGGTAGTTTGAGAAATGTTTTTGAGTTTTGACATAAACTCCCTAAGTGAAATAAAAGCAACTAAGCCGCTACTTTCCTGTGGTGCTGTATATTATACTCTTTTATGGCTCTAACTTTGGAGTCTGTGAATAGAGTTCCATAGTGTAACCATTCAATTGTAGCCTTTTAAGTATTTTTTGCTCGCATTGTGCAATGTAGTTCTCGCTAAATAAAGTTGCTTATCTTATCTTACTTTTGAAGGCTGCGAAGAGGCTCCTATGTGGGGTGTAGGTCGCAAGAAAAAAACCACTAGAAGAGCCCTATCACCCAACTTCCAGAGCCTGTCCACGGGCTACCGCTTTTGCATCTTGGGATGAAACTATGAGATAACAGTAAGGAGTATTCGGTGAAAGTTATTTTCGCACGTGGATGTAAGGTTTACAAAATCTGTTCGATCGAGCGGTGCGTAACATTCAAATAATGTAACCCTTTCTCACTTTAATTTGACCTACCTTCGCTTTTATTAACTCTCGCAGTAAGACTGTAGTTGTAGTCAGCTAAGTGACGTTGTTTTACACCGAAACCCTACCGAATGCAACAAAAACTTAGTAATTTTACTACATGTAATCGATGATTTAAGAAGCATTTTTACAGGCTATGACGTCATTTAAACTGGTGATGTAGACCTTAAAAATGAAAGCTCTTTGCTAACGGCTCCTGTTATTGAATATTGCTGAGTGCAGCTTGCCGTGAATACATTTCAACCAAAACCAGTATTACATTTATTCGTCAACTTCCAGATTCGTTAGGCAATTCTTTATGGTGACCTCAAATGCAAATTATAAGACATATTACTATAAGTTTATTGTTTAGTTTTGATAATGTCAATATCTGCATGGCTTTTCTAGGTCGATTGTTAACCGATAAACCAACCAGTTTCCTTTGAAAGCTTAAATTGAAAACACGGAATATCAAAGAAAAAAACTTGATTGATGATTAACGGAGTACAGCTGTAGAATCTCTAATTGCAAAGGGGCTAAAAAATGTGCCGGTTCTTTATAGCGGGGATTCGTTATGTCGGGGTACTTTTCCATACACCACTATAACTGGGCTGAGGAACATCGTTCGTTATACCGGGGTTCGTTTTTTAGAGCTTTGTTTCATCGGGGTTTTTGCTGTAAGCGTTTTCTTATTAGAGTCCAATTATAGTAACGTACATTTGGGGCTGGTAATCTTCAGTCACAGATAATAGATGTAATTATTAAAAAAGGATTCCTTTATTTATTCAAATAAGTAAATTCTTTGAAATATATTTAATGATAAAAGCTAACGCTAAATGCGGACTTTAAATTAGAGTCCTGGAGCAGAAAATTGACATATCATATAATATACACTAACCTCTCGTCTAGGAGGTTATCCTTTAAGGACGGTGGCTCCTTTTGTTACTACGCATGCGTTCTGCGCATCTCAGGTCTGGTCCGAGATATTCGGGTTTCTTAAGGAATTTGCTTACTAATACAACGGTACTTTTGCGCGGTTTATGGCTATGTGGAAAAAACAGATCTTAGCAAGGGCTTTCAGAATCCAAAAAGAAAATTGGGGGTAACAGCGCATTTTTTAGAGATAACTGAGCTTAAATTTGGAAAGAAAATGATATACATTGTGTTTTAAAGCTTTTTAGAATTTTGATTACTTAATTATTTCTGAACAATGCGTGGCTACCCACATTTTTCTTTTTAGATTCCAATAGGTCTTGCTAAGATCTGCTTTTTCCTCATAGTCATAACCTTTGCAAACATACCTCTATATTAGGACCCACCATCCTTAATAACTTTAATAATTACAATTACAAAAAACAGACACAACCACAAAACTAAGGACAATATCTAAACAAGCTAACTTCTAATACCAAAACTAATAAGTAACAGATCTTGTTTACAAGACCTTACAAGGATCGTCATGGATAAAATATATACAACCCAAATACATAATATAATTTAATAATCTCGTCTTGGAATTTATCACAAACTGCAGGTTTTCTTGGCTTAATTCTTCAACTCCAAAGTAAAACGATTTCAAAAAAATGGTTAGCAAAACTTACGTTATTATACATTATTATTCTCCGCCTTATTGCTATTGAAAAACGGTACTGTCCGATTCCAAGCCAAAAAGTGGTCATTCTTCCTCAAAGATAATGAATAACCTATCGTTATGGCAACCAAGAGATTACCATCGTGTTCTCCTGTGGTAGCCTATCCTTTATAGAGCAACGTAGGAATAATTGCAAGCCATTATTCTTCTAGTATTTGAAACTCCTGTTGTTTTGGACGCCGCCTTCGATCTTGGTTCTCACGGATAACCGCCATAATATTTCATAATCTCTCATAACCCTAGCACATCGTTGTTCTTTATTTTGCAAGGCTACTGTGATGCACTCAAGTCGTTTGTCTAATGGGATTAGTTTGCATACGATAAGCTTATTGTAATTTATTTTCTAAGAGAGCTAGTATAATATACCTACAGGTGTTCGTTTAGTAGCACCCGCCTTGAATAGCAATTGCCGTTCTTTCGTGGTTGCATAGCTTAGTGTTATAAATTGAATAATGTTTATGCAATAGCTAGTAAAATTTAAAACCGTGGTTGGCTTTATCTTGGCTTAACATTGGCTTTTTTCAACACATTTGTGCGAGTTAACAAAGGTCGACCGTACGGCCAAGTTATTAAAAAGGATAACATGAATATATCGGGCGTTTTTCTTTTCTTCTTCTATGTCAAGTACTGCATGCATTCTTCTCCCAGCCCGGTTAACGTTTCCTTAATGTCGTCGTTTACATCTTGAAAATAACCTCGGTCATAGAGTTTGTTCCCCTGCTTTTTCTTGTCGTTGATTGAACATGGTTGCCGCAGAAGACTTCGGGCTCCATGCATTGTGAAGAAGAATCTGAGGAATCTGTACTAGTTTGATAATGCTTTCGCCTGTGCTTTGTAGTGTTCTGGCTTTAGATGACTGCACGCATCTCCGGTGTCATCAGAAACTACCACCGCCACCTTCTCCCCCGCATCCTCCGCCACTATCGCCACCTCCAAAATCACAACCTCCACCTTCGAAACCTCCCCAAGACC
>Ga0126336_10000677_pt1 | contig 15119 bp, 6 predicted proteins | sample SidCmetagenome_FD_92530 | JGI IMG/M metagenome (GOLD analysis project Ga0126336, IMG submission 92530) | Coral microbial communities from El Islote,Puerto Morelos, Mexico - Siderastrea C C metagenome | ecosystem: Host-associated > Invertebrates > Cnidaria > Coral | place: El Islote,Puerto...
AAGCGCAATCTATCAAACCAAAAACAGCCTTGTTGCACTTCCACCATTGCTCAAGCTCTCTGTTAAGTTTCAACGGAATCGGCTCCCAAACGTTCAAGATATACCGTTTTTTAGGGTAAGACCTCCACCAAAATTTTGCCTTATAGATTTATTCATGAGCAGCTTGTCACCCGCGGCATTAATAGCTGCCAGCAAAAAAACAAACAAACAAACAAACAAACAAAAAAACAAAAAGAGGGGCTCTGCTTTTAGGCTGGCTAAATCTATATATTACAGTACCTTTGGCCAGACTGAAGAACATCGTTCGTTAGCGGGGACTTCTTTACAGAGGGGCTCGTTACATCGGGGTCCGAATAGAGTAATGTGCCCAAGAGAGTACGACGCATAAATTATGACTCATTGTGCAATATCTGTCTCAGCAGGACGTGTTTAGTAATCTAACGCACGCTATTTTACAAACCCACCGACCCCCTCCCCAAAAAGAGAGAGATGAAAAGCTAAGGCCGCAGTCAACAACACAACTACGACAAAATCAAACGCGTTGGCAGTTTCTATTATGTAGTCTCGCATTCACCCTGACTGTGTGTACAGATTGTCACTCGATCTAAAAACCATGTCACGCAAACCCTTGATACAGTGCAAATAAACCTGATGCGTTTACATATTGAATACGCTAGCAACAAAGAGTTTAAAAATATCCGCAAAAGTAAGAGTTTCGCATCTCGGATGAGCAAGTGTAAGGAAAGGTTTTTAAAACTGCGTTCACAGCTGTACAGTTCGTATGCAATCGCTTTCGGGAACTTGAAAGCAACAACGTGTCAGTCCAGGCTTAAAAATAAAAGAATCGCTTGATACGATTTTTAACATGGATAATAGTCAAAACTAAAGAAAATGACGGTGTACGGCTGCGTGCACAATAGAGAATGGTGCCTGTCTACCCTGACGGTTAACAGGCAGATCTAAAGGGGGAAAAAACACTAAAAACAATTGGTGCTTTAGTGTTAAACCAATTGTTTAACAGGCAGATCTAAAGGAAAAAAACACTTGAAACAACTGGTGTTCCTGTGCGTGCCTAATAGAGCACGAGAGTGATGGTTGTCTATTAAACCAATTGTTTAATAGGCAGATCTAAAGGGAAAAAACACTAAAAACAATTGGCGTTTCAGTGCGTGCCGAAAAAAGTACGAGAATGGTGTTTGTCTAACCAATTGTTTACATAGTGTAACAGGCAGATCTAAAGAAAAAAAAAACATTTAAGACAATTGGTGTTCTAGTGCGTGCCGAATAGAGTATGGGAATGATGCTTGTGTACCCTAACGGTTAATAGGCAGTTCTAAAGGAAAAAACACTAAAAAAGTTGGTGTTCCAGTGCGTGCCGAATAGAATACGGGAATGATGCTTGTCTAACCAATTGTTTAACAGGCAGATCTAAAGGAAAAACACTAAAAACAGTTGGTGTTTTAGTGCGTGCCGAATAGACTACTGCATGGAGAGTGATGCTGGTCTAACCAGTTGTTTAATAGGCAGATTTAACAATTGGGTGTTTAAGTGCGTGCTGAATAGAGTACGAGAATGATGCTGGTCTAACTTAGTCAGTGTTAGTGTTTATTAGGCAAATTGAGTACAAGAATGACGCTGGTTTTTAATTAGTTGTAGGCAGATCTAACATTCGGACGTTTTCCATCACTGAAATTTGTTCAGGAGGACTTGGGAATGCAAAGGACTAAGAAAGTAGTCGGATTCGATCGTTAAGCCCGTTCCGGATTCACAAGAATCTGTATACAAAATATTCTCTTAAAATTCATCGCTCGTAAAACACAGGGCGTAGCTTTGAATCCGGTTTCTTTAGAACCATAAGAAATAAAGTTGTCACCATTTCAAAACCATGGTTCCGGTTTTCATTTCATATGTCTATCGCAGATATGTAATTTGCGTAACAACTTTCAGCTCGTAAACTATTTGGCACGCAGGAAAGCACTACCATTTTCGTTTTTTATTTTTCTCAGGGCTGCATTTTTTGTTTTTCCCTCTTCATTTACACTCTATTCGGCACGCAGTAGAACACCAACTGTTCTTAGTGGTTTTCCTTTAGATGCTTTAGATCTGCCTGTGAAACAATTGGTTAGACAACCATCACTCTCGTACTCTATTCGGCACGCACAGGAGCACCGGTTGTTTTTATTTTTTTCCTTTAGATCTGCCTGTTAACTGTTAGGGTAGACAAGCTTCATCCTCTATTCTAGTCTTGACTAAAGAAAATAAGACCATGTGAAACATCGTAACAAGCGATTCTTTTATTTTTAAGCCCGAAGTACACGTTGTTGCTTTCAAGTTGCCGAAAGCAATTGCATGCGAACTGTAAAGTTGTGAACGCAGTTTAAAAAACCTTTCCTTACACTTGCTCATCCGTGATGCTAAACTCTTATTTCTTCGGATATTTTAAAACGCTTTGTCGCTGGCGTATGCAATATGTAAACACATCGGGTTTATTTTGGTTACACTTTATCAAGCGTGACATGGTACTCAAGTGACAATTGTACTCAAAGTTAGCATGAATGCGGGACTACGTAATAAAAACTGCCAACGGGTTTGATTTTGCTGTAGTTATGTTATTGACTACGGCCTTACCTTTTCTTCTTTTTTCTTTTGGTGGGTGGGTTTGTAGTGTGTGAGTAAACGTGCGTTGGATTACAATGTGAAACTAAATACTTCCTGCTGAGACGGATATTGCACAATGAGTCATAATTTATGGGCATAATTTATGGGCATTTTTGGGCACAGTACTCTATTCAGCATTTTACACCTCGCACTGTGTTTAGTCTCCCCATGACGCTCCAATACGAGACATTCAAGTATTTGCAGAAGGTCAACGTCTACACAGATAGCGTGACTAAGCTCACATTTCTTACCGACTAAACTCTAGAATGAACCCTGGACTATGGACTCAGGTCTACAAAACTTAACATTATACATTGAGGTAAATTGGCTAGATTAAGTCAGGGACTAGACAAACAAAAAACATCAAGAGATAGCGGCATAGCGGTCTGAGCGTGGTAAGGTACATTTTCACAAGTTTTTAACATCTTCAAAATAACGTTCTTACATTTTCAAATCTCCACGACAAAGAGCAGTATTGGCCCTCAAAACACACCGGACAGGTAAAATCAGCCGTACGTGACCAAGGCATTGTCGTGAATCCATGCTTTAAAATTACAATCGAGGACAAGGAAATACACTCATTCAATCATCTCGACTAGAATTATGCATTCCAAAATACTTGGTCAGCTATTCAAATTCATCGTCGATTTGTTACACTTGTCACATTTGGGCCAGTTCGATAAACTGTTTAATTTAAGGCGAAATAATTATTAGCGAAACCCCACAAATCTGGCATAACAAGGTTTCATTTATAAAGAATTCCCGTCATAACGAACACATTTTGTTAGTCTTTTGCGGGCACTTCGCCGGGATTCTGTAGAGCGCCGCAAATGTTCCCAAGACCGCAAGCCATCGCAAATTGGACCGCAAATGATCCCTACAGCGGACTGCAAGTGATCCCGCTAAAAATGTATGAAATGGCGTGAACAATGGGATAGCCGGGGGGATAGCGGAGACAATGGAATGGCGTGGTCACTGAAACGGTGACGACAGTAGAATGGCGTCGGCAGTGGAATGGCGAGGACAGGGGCAAAAAATGTTTAAAAAATGTTACGATGCAGTGTTGTTAATGCATCAGTCAATTCCAGCAGTGCCCATCCCCCCGGGCATTGGTGGAGCATTTTTCCTTATTGTCCGTTCGGGGACCGGGCAATAGTCGACCCCGGGGAATTTGACAGTCTTGTAAGTCTCACGTCACAACACTGTCACTTCCGTTCAGTGATAAGTTTATCGTGCAAGGACGATAAATTTGTGATCAACTTTGTCTACGAAAAGAGACGATAGATGCACAAAACGAATGGTCATTGGCGCAAGACAGAGAAGTAAACTTACTTAATTTGAGACTTAGTTTGGCCTTATTTGTTAGAACGAAGGTAAGCCCCAGAAACTAATTAAGAAATCAATTTATTTTTTATCCGTACCGCGGGACATTTGAACAGCTCGTTTGTCCCTGCCATGGGGCATTTGCCGGTTTGTTTTCAAAAAATCCTAATGCCCAGGGGTCGGCCCTGGGTAGGGAAGGGGGGGATGGGCACTGCTGGAAATGACTGATGCATAAATCTCAATGAAGAAAACATGAATCTTTCTACTTGTTCATTTCGCGCAATTTGTATCATATCTTAAAACAAGAAAACCTGTGGTTTATCAAAGACGGGCCCATACAAGCTGGAGTTATACAGTTGTGGGCACCTAGATTCAAAATGTTTTTCTATCGGGTATCAAAGGTAAACAAATTTTGGGCGATCTGTTTTGAAAATTGCAAACAAAAAAAATTGCAAAAAAAAAATTGAAAACCTGCGGCCAAAAATTCATACCAAACAGGAGATGCTAGAATTAAACCTTTGAATTCTCCTCCAGCCCTTGCATTTTCAGTATTTTCAGTATTTTGTGATACAGTAATAAATAGCATGCGTTTTATTAAATTGCATTACCTGTGTATTTGCGTGACTACTCGTCGAAAATTGATCTCTAGCTAAACGCCAGGGGTTAAAGGTTTCTCTTGTAAATCAAGTCTTACGCAGTTTATTCGAGACTAAGTTTGTTTGCACCGCTAAATGTTTTGATTCGACAAAATTAACCTAGTGACTGTGTAGATTGTAGCATTCCCCCCTCTTTATATGAGCTAGATTTCAAATGCATGAATTTTGTGTGCGAGAACAGTGACAGATGTTATAACAAATGGCAAATAAACTCACAGTTATACGTGTAATTTACTTTCCACTTTTATCCAGAAAAGGCTATAAAAAGCCGCAGGAACTCTAAAGCCCGAAGTATATGCCTCTTCTATCAGTTGCCGACATTCGTACAAGCCTTCTCCTTGAGGAAAATGCTACACTGTTTTTTTTTTTTCATAAGAACGCGTATGATTTGGCTGAGCCTGAGGATGTTCTTATTTTAGCCCATACATTTTCTTAAATTTTGGGGCAAATCTCAGCCTCAACGTTCTCAAATGGTTCTATAAAAGAAAAAGAGTGTATATTGTGTCCTGGAACAATCAATTCGTTCCTTTGAGCAGCTTGGAGCCCTTCAATGTCCAGTTCATTTGAATCGACACTTCCACGGCTTTCCCATTTGTTTTCACTTTTTAAATGGCGTATTTTGATCCGTATAATGTCCAAAGCCCTCTTGAAAATTGCTGTTTACAAAAGTCGGTCGGGCCACCATTTTTCAAAGGGTCCTCGAAATATACTATCGTGGTGGAGGCATTGCATTGACCTAGCCCTCTTCCGTCTCCACCCCCAGATATCTTTAAGTAACCAATCAATCACCCAGTGACCTTGAACAACCTACTACGACGACGAAACTGCAGTAAAACTAAAAGGCGGTGGCCGACAAGCTTACGGGCAACGCAACATACGCCTGATATCCTTGCCTCTAGTTCTGGCATTTGGTATCCAATTAATTAAACCCTATTCATACCGGGCTTTTCTTGGTCTTGTTGGACCGGGGATGAGAGGGGGCAGGGGTGCAGATTCCGCCCCACCTCCTTAACTCCGAGAATATTGAAGCTAAGTCAACGGAACATACAGCGCACATAGTACGTCGAAAAAATATTTCTTTGACGTCCGTAACATGACCTCATGACATCATATGACGTAAGGTTTACGCCATATTTTTTAACGGCGAACGGCGGAAATGCACCAAAAAGGAATCAGAATCAACAAAGAACCCAAAAATGTTCCATAAATGTCAACGTTAACGCAAACAAGTTGTAATTTTTCATTTGAAAGTGGGAATGATTATTTTATATATTCACCCTCACTTCAGATTTATTTAAGAACAATTTTATGTTCTAACAAAAATAGAACAGTAATTTGTACTAATAATAACAGAAAATGGTATCGCATTTTAGCCTATATTTGAATACTGAGTACATAAAACTTTTCCTATTGATAATTTGTATCTACTGAATTGTAGAATACATATTCAGTGAATGTATAGCTCGTTAAATAACAGCTTGCAGATAGTCATCTGGCTTTACTTTAAAGAATCTTCGTTTTCCGTAATTGCCACCCGCAAATGTTAATATACGTAAATTCACTGAAATTTTACATGTCGACCTAAGAACATATTCAGAATGTTTCTGTGCTCAAGTGGCCAAAAAATAAGAAGGTTGAGTACTGGCTCAGTCTGAACTCGAACTTTCGACGTTCTTTCAGTGTGAAACTGTTGGCGTGAAATAAGGAGCTCCTGCGACATGCGCTGTAACTACGTGGGGTAACGTCATCTGTAGTCAAGGCAACTCAGAGACGGTAAAAACGTCAATAACCGGCGTAGGTCTGTCTTGATTTTCCCGTTTAGCACCAACGAAAGAAACCTCTTTTAACAGGGAACTGCGAAATAAGTTATGAGTCGTAAACATTGCGTGGCAGCTCCTCAAAACGAACAAAACATGTAAACGGTTTGCGTGATTCACGGTATCATGTCTAACTTAAGCCTAGTTTTCACTAGGACATAAGCAGAAGAAAAAGCACAAGCATAAGTATAAGACAAGCATAAGCAAATGAGAGTACCGGCGACATAAGCATAAGGACATACGCGTACGCACGCGCAGAATACCATACGTGACGCAATTCTCGATACCAGCTCTCCTCGATCTCAAGATGGTGGACGAAAACGACATCTTTGTGGTTGACTGCCTTGTGCTTGTGCTTATGTCGCCTCCAGTTTTCATCGTCAAATCTGCGACATAAGCATAAGCATAAGCACAAGCTGACACAAGAAGAACGAAAGTGTCCGTTCTTTGTGTGTCGGCTTGTGCTTATATCGCCGGTGTTCTCAATTGCTTGTGCTTGTGTTTATGCTTATGCTTGTGCTTTACTTATGTCCTAGTGAAAACCAGCCTTTATGTAGGAAAGAACACTTAAAATAAAACTTTTTTTACAATAGTTGTTCAGTTCAGTTGTAACAGTTTTTTCAGTTGTTCTTCAAGAGAAGTCTTCTTGGTACGATAATTCGATAATTGCAGATTAGCTAGTGAGGACGGTCGCAGAGTTTTGACTGATTCACGCCTTCGGTTTGATTACGTCGAATGATATGACCTCGATTTTGTGTTAGCCAACTTTCCATGATCATATTTAACAGTATAAATTCAACCCACCAACTATCTAGTCAACTGGAATTTAACATGAGTTAGAAATGCTGAGAAAATGACATTTCTCGCTCAAAAAACGTTGAAAAATGACTTATAATTCTGTATTCATGTTCAGGTAAGATCTGTGTCACTTGTGGTGTTGCTAAATAAAATTGGTTTTACTTCTCGCCGCGGTACAAAGCCGTTTGGTCTTTTTAAGTGATAAGTGTTGTTTCTTCTGGACCTTCAGTCTCAGTCCACGCGCGGTCTATCTCCCTTTAGTTCAGTTCAGGAGCCACTCTTTGGTCTGGGTTATAGTTACTATTTATTGTGTGATTATCTTTATGTTTACATTTAGTTTGTGTTACTTTTGTTGCAGTCGTATGTCTATGTGGTGATCATGGAAGGTTCTGTTGTGGAACCTTGTGTTATCTTCAGATGCACAGCTAAGCCTGGCCCCATTAAAAAAACAGCCATCATGAGTGCTGTATTTCGCGTGAAGAACTCTTTTCTAAGACGTCTCACGAAAGGTGTAACTTCACGTTGTCTATTATTGAAAGATGGTAAGCATCTCCTATCGCAACAACTGGAATTGTAATGCCAAACCAACAAAAGCGATTCTTCTGATCAGACAACAGAATCAGTGAGTGAAAAAACCTGAACAATAAGGGAAAGGGAGAAGGCCTAAAATCAACGAGCCATTAGACGTGAAGGACAAGCTTTCTATTATGTTTTCGATGAAAGGTCCTCACTCCACACCTGTCGATAGTCTCTTGTGATTATATCAACCAGTCACGAGATTATTGTTTACAGTCCCCAACGACTTCAGGCACTAAATAGCTTATCATTGATCCATACTTTCACATACCGCAGTTAAAAATCCCCTTACGTCTGCCTTCTGTAGTTGTAACTCGGAATAGCTTTTTGATGGTAGGAAATAAATAGGCTACGTAACGAAGTTGAGCTGTTCTCTATTTTAGCGTTACGTTGTACATACGTCAACCAATGTGTACCTAACTTACTGCTTTCCATTAATAAATTCAAACGGTTGTCGTTCCCGTAATGTCCACCGTTTTCTTCCTATTGTAGAAATGGCCGCTGTTGATCAAATTGAAGCATCCACCAAGACCCGGGAAGGAGCTTCACATCTGACTCAAGCAACAGAAGGTATCAACCGAATAGCTCCAGGCATGTCTAACATCACAGAAAACGAAAAAATGGCCGTGGAAGTTGTGAACATGATTGACGATGCTATTAACTTTCACCAAAGCGATTGTATTGTTAGGGCTCGAAGTAAGCTTTGCGACGTTGTTAGACTTATGAAAAAAGTCGATGCCAAAGATTTCAGGACTCCCACCAAGTATTTCTGGGAAGTGGTTAATCGGGGGAAAGAGGTCTTTTTTGAGGGAGGCGTAAGTTGCGCTGTTAAGCATGGAACTATAATTTTGGATTTAAGTAGTTCTGGCACCCAGATATACGAAAACTTGCTTACCATACTTGGCGCATTTGCTTTGGAAACGTCTGAATTTCGGATTGCGAAGGAGACTTTTTCCACTTTGATCGACTCGCTCTTTGATCGGCTTGAAACCGCAACTAGTCGTTTGCGCGACTTAGGAGCTGCTTACAACAACAGAGGCTGCATTTCGCTTATTACTGGGGACTTCAACCAAGCAGGAAACGATTTCGAAAACTCGAAAAGACATTTCTATTGTGAAAAACATGGGAAGCTACCTGGTTTGTCAGTGAACCCCATGATTATTGCAGTAAGGAGCAATATCAGTCGTTTGAACCTGATGTCCAGGAATTTTGCAAAGGGCCTTGAAGAGCAAGAGAAACTTGTGCAAGAATGTAAAGCTAAAATACATGAGCTGCCTCTTCAAACGATTTTTATGGTAATGCATAACCAAGCAGTGTTACATACTACTCTCGGAAACTTGCCCAAAGCGGAGAAGGAATTAAGGTGGATGATATGGTACTGTAGAACAATGAAAAGAGAAGAGTGCGATTTCTTATTAAACTTCGTTTCGCTGCAGCTCTGCGAAGTATTACTTCTCCGTGGAAAAGCTAGAGAAGCCCACGTAGCATTTCCTTTTGAGGCACTAAGTGTACATGACCTGATACCCACCCTTGGAGGACTTCATTTTAACGTCAGAATGGAGGCATTTGAAAAGATGATTGACGTTTTAGTCAAGAGTGGGGAAATGAAAGATGCCTGCGAACTACTGCACAGTGGTTTAAGAATTGTCATCGACGCTTTTGGCCCTGAACATTTTAATGTTGCGTCACTACTTCACAAGCAAGGCTCGATTTTGAAACTTATGGGAGATGTGTCTAGTGCGATGGGAAAATTCGAACGCTCTGCAGAAATCTTGAGAAAGATATTTGGAGACAAGCATCCACTTCTGATCAAATGTTACATGTCGCTTGGTGATGTGGCCTTTCAACTTGGCCCCACAGACAAATCTCATCTTTACTTTCAACGAGCGATGGAAAACGTTGAAATCATTTATCAAGTGTCATTTCCAGATCAGTTGTCCACGAACTACATCAAAATAACCAGACGCTCCAGCCACATTTCATGTGGAATAGTTCAAGGGAGCAGCAGAAGTAAGATACAGGAGCATAGGATTGAAGGATTGGTTGCCGAGTATGGCCTAGCTTTAGCCGTGCTGTTATCTAGACTAAATGTCAAACATGCTTCACGAAGATTCAGAATCAGGGGAAAGCAGCCACTCCAAACAAACAGTGGAATAGTTCAGAACTCAGAATCCGTTTTGATTGTGTCTAAAAAATGCGCCTGTGATCTGTTGCAAAGTGGTCAAGCGTTGCTTCGTCAAGGAATGACAAAAGAAGCCGTTGCCTTCTTCCAGCGCGCGAGCAAGTATTGTCTCTCTCAAGGCCATTCTAATGCGTCCCTGGTACGTCTTTACACCGTGTTCAGCCATACAAGCTTGATGGACCAAACCAAAAGGGATAAAGGGCATGTTTTGAAGAAATACTTGGAAGAACTTACCGATGTCGTTACAAACAGTCGTATTGAGGACGGATTCATGAGGAGCTCCGAAGACACAGAGATGTTGACATTTGACAGTCACCTGAATTTGAAGCTAGTGCTCATACTTCTCATCTTACTGTCCATACAGCTAAAAATGCATGATACCACGTTTGCAGCGTATGACCTCTATGTTTCCTTGTCTCCGAACGATGACAAAGCCATTTTTTTTCTCAACAATGGGCTTCAGGTTTATGCATCAAGAACTTCAATTACCTGTAATGGAAAAACTGCCGTCCAAGATTTCCTTTTTTCGTCTTCGATCGGTCTCATTAAATCTGACTCTGAGTGCCACCTTACTGGAAAGCCTTTGTTCAGGAGCTTGGCCTACAAGAACAACGTTCCAACGAATAGTCTACTGGCGAGTTACAGTGCGTCTGCCTTTGTAGACATCGGCGATGTGAAGCGATTGGAGCAGAAGATTTTAAGCTCGTTCCAAGAACATTTTGAAATCAATTTTCTTGACACTGGAAGAAAAGCGACTCAAGTTGCTGTCGATCTTACTCCCTCTTCTTGTTTTGAACAAAACATCCTGGTAACAGGCAGTCGTATTGAACTCCTGCCTCTCTGCTTCTCAGGAAAGGACGACACTGAAGAGATACACAGCGAGGGGAGTAATATTTCTTTCATTTTCCCGGTTTTGTGTGAGAAGACCACCTGCATGACCTTTGCAGATAAGCTGACAAGCTGCTTCATGTTTAGCAGAATCGGTATATGCCTTCTTCAGCAAGGTAATTCAGGGACGATTTCTGTGATGAGGGTACAAAATCAGTGCCTTGTCCTAACCGTTACTGATCCACTTAAAGCCAAAATCACTCTGTGGTACGAGGGCAGATCTATCAAGCAAAAGGTTCAACTCATAGATATCGCAGCTGAGAACCATCAACACAGCTATATCGAGTCCGAGGAGAATCCAAGTTATTGTCGCAGAGCGTTTGACAAATTCTCCCCATCAGCAATTCTGCAGAGGGCAAAAACACGTGAGCTGGCATGTGAAACTACTGAAGTTCAGCACCAATGTTCGCAGTCTGTTGAGATCCCGATTGTCTCAGACGTATCCTCTGAGCCAAATGGCATTCCGCTAGATGATCGTCAAATGGAAAAACCATCAAGTTCAATCTTCAGTGAAGAAACGGCAAGTAACGGGATTCCATCTTTTCTCCTAAAAGCGGAATATACCCACACTCTTTCATTTTTTCATGATCGCTTTACTCGAAACTCTCTGTGCTGCTCAACGCATGTGGTCCTCATTCAGAGCGCACTTAAGCAATGTTAGGAACATTAGCATGTACAATAAAAAATGAATCGTTTTTATGATATCTTTTATACCTAGTATACTACATCCAATAGTAAAGCTGGTTAACGCATTTGGTATTAGAAACTCGAAACAGTGATATGGGTTAAGGAACGGAAAGGATCAGAAGCTGTTTTCCTAGGTACGCTAAAGAAGTCAAAGACGCGAAATAAGATGAAAATGGTGTCGCTATTTTTCACGGCATAATTTTCAGACAAAAGTTCCTTTTACTTACTTGCAACTTCTGTTTTGTGATTGCTAGGAGGAGTATGAAGGTTTGAGAAAATGTTTTGAGTTCAGTACGCTGGAGTGTTTGACGGCAATCAGTGAGATATCTCGCCAGATTTATGGAAACGTGGTACTTGAGAACGGCGACTTTGCGGGGGAACAAAGTGAAGCTCAAACAGATCACATGAGCCATGTCCCTGATCCGAACGTCGCTCCAGATCCTAACACCACTTCAAGTCCATCTGGCCAAGACACTATTTTCAGTCCACCTAACCAAGAGGCCATTTCCAGTGATTTTCAACAGGCCTCCTCAAGTCATGAAGCTTCTACAGAAAGTCAGAATTTATCACTCTCACCGGCTCCTGATTCGGCAGCAACAGAGTCCCAGTATTTATTACTCAGGGAAGGAACTACAACAAACGAAGCGAACGTTGATGCCAAGCAGTTGGGGAGAAAGCTGTTTGAGGAAGACAAAAAGGCGAGGAGTTCTTTTGTTGCAACGTTTTCTAAAGACCTAAAGAGAAAAGAAGAGTCAAGGAAAATGAACCTCTTGGAAGACAGCGAGTGCTCTTCAAATGAATCTTACGAAGAACCGGTGGTGGGAGAACACACCCACAATGAGGCAGGCAACGATGAATCTGGTAAAAGTGATTTGAAGGTCTGTGATGCCGAGAAGGCACTGGATTTCGAAGAAAGCAATGGAGGATGCTCATCTTCAGAAGATCTAAAAATGTCAAGGAGCCTCGAAAATCTTGAAACGATCGATGAAAACGAGAGAGCAGCTATTCTTCCGACGGTCAAAGAAGACGCTAGTGCAAAGACTGATTTTAAACCTATCAAAGAATTATCTCAGGGAGCCACAAAAGACAACCACAATGAGATCGTGGAAAATTTCCTGACAAATAAAGGAGCCGAGAATGCTATATTGAAGAAGGCCTCTGTAGTTTCTCAAAGGGAATGTGGAGCCGGTTTCTCTGACTGCAATCAAATACACCATCAGAAGCGAGAAGATCTGCAAATTGGCTCAAGAGGGAAGACACAGAGTGAAGATTTAGACAGAGTGCATGGTGAAATCGATCCAGATGAGAGGAGAGAGGACTACCGGTACCTTTGGAAAGAAATGAATAAGAAGGAAAAGGGGGAAACTGGGATCAGAAATAAAAGTATTACTACTCAGACGAAAAGGTCAAGACTAACTTCTCAACAAAACGGCGAGGCGTTTCTTGAAGGACCCTGGGAACAATACCTAAGCGACTTTAATGGGGATGCCACCGATGCAAGACTTTGGGATTCTCAAAGTGGTAAAAGTGACGCCAAACAGAGTGGAGTATTCGCAAGAAATAGCAAACGAAAGGATGGCAGTTTAATATTGAGTTCTGGGAAAGAGGTTCACAGCGAAGATTGGATAAAAACCACTTGCCGGCAATTCCTCGACGATGATGTTATTGCAGACGGCCATGTCACCCATAATTTAACACAAACAAATCAAGATGTTGTTGACGGACCTATCATAACGCCTAAAAAGCCTTTGAAAATTCATAGCAATAAAGCAGCAATGGGTCTTGTAGGAGGTGAGGAGGCTACAAGTGGCAGAAGTAGAAGTGACTTCTACCGATTGAGTGCAGACGAGCCGATAAAGAATGGAAAGCCTCTGCCATTAGAAGCTTGTGATGTCGTCGACGGACCCGTTGATCCTCCTAGGGTTGATGCTAGCATCGGGCACATATCTCCAAACTTCGGAGGAGCGAGACCAAAAGAGATATTCTCGAAGACCCTAAGAAACTCTGGCACAAGCTCCAAATTGATGTATCCCGTAAATCACCTGACTGAAAATGGGCCAGTTGGCTTAGATCCTGGTTTTGTAGCGCGCCATGCTGTCACTTGGAATTCACTGAATTCTTCGTTTGGTTACTTGAACTGCAACGGAGCAACATGGGAAGACGTTTCAGCCAACTATTGCAACAATAATGGGAGCCCAAAGATACTTGGCGAAAGGTCGCTACAGAGAAGCAACATGCCTAAAATGGGTAGTAAAATCGGTTTTCCTGCAAGGGAAGCTTGTCAAGAAAGAAACTCTCTCCATAGTAATGTTCAACCCACGGCTAGTTATCAGGCACCTACAATTAAGCAAGATGAAAGCTGGCATTTTCCACCTCTTCCAAATACCACTGAAAAACAAGTCTCACCGCGCCTTTTCACGACCTATGATAACCAGAGATGTGCCATTCAGGAAAATTCTACTCAAGTTCTTAATCCATTGTTTGACTTGCCTGGGACACAGAGTCCTTACAATGACATGGTGTCAATGACGAACGAGTTCTATAGCAGAGGTGGAAGCTATGGTGATAACACAATACATTCACCTGGTAACAGTCAAGCAGATTCAGCAGCAGTAAGCGAAGGTAACCAAGATTCAGCTGAAGACGCTACGGACTCGCTTCTCGCGTGCCTCGCAAAAGCCATGACGAGAACTGTCAAACTATTCGCTTCAAGTGATAATGTCGGAAAACATGTCGAATCGAAAGGAAAACCAGTCGAAAAAATGAGTGTACAAGAACAAGCGAGTGGTGATGGACAAAATGAACAAACCGAGAGAGTCGAAGAATTGAATTCTAGAGAACACGCAGCCCCTCTTCCACAAAGTGATCAAACAGTGGACACTGTGAGTGAAGTTCCACGCACACCTGTACAGGAAAGCCCGCGTCCTGTGTGCAGCCATTATCAGCGCAGATGCCTCGTCAGTTTTCCTTGCTGTGGGAAGTTCTATCCATGCCATCGATGCCACAATGATTCCAAAGCTTGCACTTATGATCAGGCGAGAGCCATCAATGCTACGCACATCAGATGCACCATCTGTTACCATGAGCAAGTGGTGAGATCATATTACATCCATTTTAAACTATACGATTTATTGAACTTGTTTAACGTCAACGATTGATTATCGCGTATTATCACGTAGATGTGTCACTCTCTAGTGAGTTTCTAGAGGGTTTGTGCATAAATAAACGCGTTATTGTTACCTTAAATAGGTTAGTTTGCGGTGCTTGGTGTTCCGTTTTGTCATTACATGATGCGTCTCCTTAAGTTATGTTGCCTTAGGTTATGGTATAACGTGCACCGCAATATATGTTATGTTACGTTCTTACGTTGTTGTGTTTCGTTATGTGGTGTTCGTTTCTGCTCATTGTGTCGTGGTGTTATGTAAAGTGTGTATCGCCTAACGTTCACGTTGCTGCGTTAAATAGGGTGATGTTACGTTACGTTTTGAAGTAACAAGATAATCTAAATAATTATGTTAGGTATCCTAGCATTCA
>Ga0126336_10000678_pt1 | contig 15115 bp, 6 predicted proteins | sample SidCmetagenome_FD_92530 | JGI IMG/M metagenome (GOLD analysis project Ga0126336, IMG submission 92530) | Coral microbial communities from El Islote,Puerto Morelos, Mexico - Siderastrea C C metagenome | ecosystem: Host-associated > Invertebrates > Cnidaria > Coral | place: El Islote,Puerto...
GCAAATTCAATTTACAAAATGCCAACATGTAAATGTAAATTTACAAAACATGTAAATTAGGATTTGCATGTTGTAAATTACGATTTACATGTGCATGTAAATTTTCAACTTTTCCAGTGCTTGGTACAATGCAAATCTTACAGTTTTTGTCCTCATTTGTTAAAAAATATAATCTCCACGATGTGGATTTTTTTCAAAGATGTCATACAAAAGAGGAAATTGCTCAAAAAGTTTAATAAATGAAAGACGCTTTATGTGTCGAAGAGGTGGTAAGTTGTCAGTGGTTTCTTTTAAACAAATTTAATATTGACTGGATGCCCTCCTCCGTTTTCTTTTCGAGGTGAACGTAATGATATCATTAAGAGGGTCGCGTTGGCACCTAATGTTATGTTGTCTTCTTGTTATTAGTTTGCTTTTATTTGGAAACACTGGTTCTTGTAATGGAACCAATACTTGTTTCCTAATTATTGTTTGTATGAAAGGATCGAAGCAATTGACGCCCGAGAATTGCTAGTTTAATAGCAAGTACCCATGTTAAGGTACTAGGTTTGAGGTAAGCCTCTAACGTCACTTCTACTAATTCGCAAGGCAGCTTCTGGAACAAGGGCCAGTAATGGTGGCCGTAAAATCTCGACAAAAACCGTCCGAAAAAAGCGACTTCCAGTCGAAGTAATGAGTTGAAATTTGGTATGGTGACTAAGAACCACACAATATTTTCGAACATTTAAAAATATGGAATAACAAAAATTCTGGTCCCAGTGCCACTTTAAAAGATGAGGAGAATTCTCGAATCATCACAACAACTGCGACTTATACCCGATGGCAGATAACAAACAACTAATGTCAACTGCAGCCACAGTGAACGGTACACTGCCTTTTTGTATTTGATCTGCTAGGCTTGATTGTTGTTGATGATCTTGAACTTGAAATTGGTGACGGCGGGTTTAAGGAAAATCTTTGTGTAGGATAAGATTGAGATTAGAAGACATAGTGATATACTAATAACGCCACACCACACCGTTACCTGTTCATTCCAAAAGTAAATTGTTGAAGAGAGACTGGATAAAGCACAAATGGTAATTACGGTGACCCATGTTCGTCTCAAAGTTATAACGTGCCTGTATCTTAGACCCAATAATAGAGAAAGAAGTCTGACCACGCTTATTGCAGTCAGTATCAACAGAGACATGGGACCCAAAAAGTAGGAAGATATGAAAGCACAGTTAATTGTGTAGCGACAAATATTCCAAAGTACCTTCAGGGAAGACAGCGAAAAGGTAAAAAAAAAACAACAACAACCAAAAAACAGGCCTGCGATAAGGCCGACACAGAGGTCGCTTGCTGATAGGACGCGAAGCAGGAGTTTGGTTGGCGGATAAACGGAAGACTCCTTGTGAAAGCCACTTGGATCAGAATATTCCCCAGAATTGCAGTTATAGACAAAAGAATGTTTAGGACTGAAAGAGATAACATTTGCCCCTCTTATTGCCGTTTAAGCTTTCGCCGAGCAAAAACGTTGATCCTCTTTTGAAAAGTTTGTCATTCCTATCTTACTTTAATGTGAGTATTTCAAGTGTGAACCAAATATGATTTATCTCTCGGTAACTCTGTCAAGATAATAAACTCCTATCCATGGACGTTGTGTGTTTCGTGATCTTCCACGGTTACAATCACCTTCCAATAAGCAGACATTATGAGTAATCATGATGTCATTTATGTCGAGACATGCTGTCCACAGGATGATCCGCTGGAGTCCGTACGTAAAGCAAACATCTATTAAGCTCGCCCCTATTAGACGTTTTTAAGTCAGTAACACACGCGTCCACATAAATGTATTAAAGTATCACGTTTTTTACACCTCTATTAAAAAACAGCACGATTCGTAGATGTCATGGAGAATAAAGAACATCACTCAACAAGCAAACTAAAAGAGCGTGAACTTGATTGGGCTTACAGTGGGTAAATATTGAGTGTTCTCTTGAGGAAATTTAGGTACGACTGGATGTCTCCTACTATTTCTTTCCGAGCTGTGAACGTACTAATTTTATCAAGAGGAGTGTCGCGTTTGCACCAGCCGGATTTTAATTCTTTTTGTCAGCTTGCTTTAATTCTAAAATACCTTTTTTCTTATAATGATACTAATAGAATTTGTAGTTCAATAACACCGTAACGTTTTTTTTGTACGATGATTGTAAATGCTGGGAATGTTGCCGCTTTTGCACTTTGTCATACTGTGTTCATTTTATCAGGAAAATTTTCAATTGAATTTTTTGAAACTTTCTCTAGACAATGCTAATAATGATATTTATATTACGTGTACTGTTTGTATAAAAGGATCATGTGATAAACGGTGTAAATAACTAATGTCATGTATGCAATTTTTTTAATCAGGGCAGGGCTTATTTTGGGCACTACTAGATGCGTATTCCCTTCGAGAGTGCTTCTTTTACAATGAGCCAAGCAATAGCTCTAGTCGCTTTTGGGAGCAAAACTCATTGTTCAACGAACAAAGAACTCTGACAAAAGTCAGTTTCGCTTGCTTCCGATAACTCGAGCTATCGTTAACTTCCGCTTCCCGTGACGGTTCGAGTGATCAAGATTCTAGCGTCACTTTTGTAAGAACATTTGTCACTCACTACAATTTGTCGAATGATAACAGGCACACCAAAAACAATGACCAAAGGGAAAAAAAACCTTCCAAAAGCTCTTAGGCACTATTTTTTGAAAACGTATTGTACAGATATTTAGAAAATAAGCCTTTTTTCTAGGCAATGCAAATTACGTCCCAGCTGCAATGCAAGTTACACGGATACGTGCTACTGCTTTGCAGATAATTTGATAGAGCAGAGAGCAGCCTGCCCAAGCACTCCCTTTCGCGACTAACAACGAAGTGAGCTTTAGCCTAAGGAGCTGAAGAGATGAGTTTGGGCTGCGAACCGTACTTGTTTTAAGCCGCAATAATGGTGACGGTTTGAGGATACTAGCGGAAAAGTAAAATGCTATCTTTCTCGGTTACGATGTGTATGAAAATATACCGGAGCAGTGGCTCGTGTTAGGAATGGTTCAAGTTCTTAATTTATGGCACACACAAAACGATCGACGAATCCCTAATAGTCCGTGGACCAGAAAGTGAAACCCCCCTCCCCCTCGGGGATTTTTGCAGCCATGTATCATTTCAAACCTTTACTTGAGGGTATTACAAAAATGCATATTTGCACTTGATTGATTGGTGGGTGTGGCTGTGCCACAAACAGCCACAGGGTACCCACACCGAAAGGTGAAAATAAACTTTACTCAAAGTCTATGATCGACACAGTTCACACCCAAAACTATGCACAATAAACTTCCTTAAACTCGTTTGTTGGTTAGAATTCTAACTTTCACTTTTAAACACCGAAAAAGACTACTGCGCATGTCACAAGTTTTAATTAGCCTTTATTTAGACATGTAAATAATACATTTTTTTGCCTTGTCAATTAAAAAAAAACACTGTAAAATGATTAAACTTCATGACGTTTTGGTAGTTTGTGGCCAATGAGACCTCATTAGCTACTAGATTATGATTAACCAATAGTTTGCAGCCAATGAGACATTATTAAGCCGTAGAGACGCTTACTGCGCTTTCTAAGGCCCTACAAGGAAAAGCAGATGTTTTCTACAAAACCAGAAGCCTATCGTGATATGCTCCGGACAAAACTGCATTTAATTATATGCGTCGAAGCCTTTTAGAGATTTTTTTGGGGAAAAAAAACCTTTGTTTCTTATTTTATGTGTTTTATTTTAATACGCATTTCATGCTTTTTTATTTAATATGACATGATGCATGGCCCATCTATTCATTTATCCCACAATCCTTTGAGATTCGGATTCAGATACGCCATATTGGAAAAATTGAAAGGTAAGTTTGCAAACTATTATGCTTTTTTCCTGTTAGGGGAGCTTTTTAAATGAATAAGTACTCATATTATATGTACATAACAAATAAGATATCACAGCAAATACTATTATATTTATTTCGGTCTAGAAATGAAACGTTTTTTATCGTTCTGGAAATAGACACTTTGTTCATGCTTCAGATGTTTTGTACAATTTCTTTTAATCATCATTAATCTTAATTAAAACTTCGATTATTAACTTTCTTTGTAGCCTTTAAATAGCTGCCGTGTATGTATAATATTTTTCAATGTACTCACGTTATCAGCCATTTGATTCGGTATTTATATATTTAAGTATACGTAAGTAGTTGCTAGATGGTTTCTTTTTCTATAGGGCTCTCTTAAGACTGTGTTAAATTAAATTAAATCTGTCGATATTTGGCGACTTCAGGTGTTTTGACGGTGCAGAAAGTTCTAATGGAAAAAAAGCGGGCGAAGGTCAGGGTGAAACGGCTTTCAAAAACAACGAAAGGAAAAAAGAAAGTTCTGGGTTGCAGTATTCATTTTGATCTCCAAACGGCTTGGAAAGTAAAGTTTCAGTTAAAAATTTACAGTTTTAATCGTATGGGCATGATTTTTGGCCATTTTAATGGCAAAACATGACCAACGACCTTTCTTGAGCCACGAAAACCTCTTTTGAGGCATAAGAGGCATGAACAAATGCCGTCGTGAGTCTTATTTTCAACGATCATAAAAATCAAAGGCTCTATTTTACATGGATGATGGCATGTAGGGTACTTCCGACCGGGGATCCCCGCTAGTTGGGCAGGTAACCCATTTTTTCATGCCTCTCTAAACCCAAAACTGTTGGAAGCAAACTTAACGTTACTCTGGACCTTCGTGGGTGTCTTCCCTTGTCCTCCGTGAAAAAATTCATATGTGCGCCATTTTAAAGGAAAGCACGGCAAACTATATATCGTTGGAAAGCTTAATAAATGTAGATTTCGGAAATAAAATATGAATTGCCAGTTTTTTTTAATCCCACAAAAGAAAATTGCAAAAATGACCGCCAAAATGACCATGCGTCATTCAGTTAAACAAATGAATTAATAGGGTACCAAAATTCGGCAGATTTCTGTGAAATTTGGCCTGAACATTCCTTAGATGTTGTGAAACAAAACTATGTCGGGGATTTTTGAAATTTATAATATTTCACCCGTGGCGATCTTCAATGCAACGCCCATCGCGCATTCTTTGCTGCTTGAACTTGACAAATTAATTAAAAAATAATCAGTCAGAATATCGAAAAATGCTGACACGCTTTTGATAATTAATCCTTTGTGATTAACACTGTGCAGTTATTTTGCCAATGCGCTTGAATTTGATACCCTATTAATTCAATTGAATGACACATGCTCATTTTCGTGGTTGTTTGAGATTTTCTTTTGCGGAATTGAAGAAACCGGCAATTTAAATTTTTTTTTTCCGAAATCTACATTTATTAAGCTTTCCAACGATATATAGTTTGCCGTATTTTCCTTTAAAATGACGCGCATACAAATTTTTTTCCCGAGGACACCCGCGAAGGTCCGGAGTAACCTTAAGGGGAGTTCATTGAGGAAAAAATTTGGTAGGGCATGGTTCGGAAAAGTTCATGCCCTGGATGTTCTTTTGCACAAGGACAATCCGTGCCAAGCGACCGAGGGAAGACTGCGTTATAGACGAGAAAAAAGGTCATGCCGGGCGTGAAAATCGAAATGTCATGCCCGGCATGACTTTTTTTATCGTCTCAAGCCCAGTTTTCTCTCGGTCGAACCAGATTTCACGCCCGGCATGAAATCTGGCTCTTCATGCCCGGCATGAAAATCGACTTTACATGCCCGACATGAAAATCGACTTTACATGCCCGGTATGAAAATCGACTTTGTATGGCCAGCATGAAAATCGACTCTATATGCTGGGCATGAAAACCAACTTGACAATTGCCTGGTATAAACTCGAGTTAATTTTGAGTTGACCTGCTCAGCGGGTATAAAGTCAGTTTTCTATTCAGGTTGAAACGGCATTTCCTTCTTTACCGTCATATCTAAATCGAAAGAAATTTGCTGATAATAGGATTATAAAAAATTCAGCATTTATCAAAAGTGTAAAACAATGAGGTGACCCTTGGTTGACTCCTACAAATGAGCTAAAATTCTGCAAACACCCATCCTCGCACTGACAAATTGTCTCTTCTAGAACCTTTACTGGCCCAAGTACGTACCAAGACTCAAACTGTCAAACGAGGACGCAACGTGGGCATTTAGAAATCCTTTATTATTGATTTGTTGCAATCCAATAAAATGCTTGTACAACATACCATATCCTCCACGTACGTCTCCTTAGAGTGTCCTCAACGATAAAACTAAGATTGTCAACCTTCTCATAGCAGACCAATTAAGAGCCCTTTACTTTAACTCGATGACCGATGCCACAAGAAGTTAGTAGTCTACTGACAATCGTCTGCTATCTTATGATACAAGTTTTTTCCACTTTCTGGCAAAAATAAATAGCACGTGGTCCCAAGCTCGGTATAATGAACACAACTCAATTTCCCAATTTTTTACTGTTTCCTTATTTAACCTCTGATGGTTACGAATTATCCAGACATTTTTCATACAGGGCAGTGAGTACAGATGTAATCCCATATAATTTGCACCGATCAACATCAGGCTAAGTGCAGTTATTCTAAGTTCACTATTCAGGTCCCAGGAGGAGGGGAGTAGTCCTTGGAATTTTTGATGGGGGCGTGTCGCCAAGTTCTCCAGTGTAACTTTTCAATACATGTTTTTAGACCTAACCTCTACAGTCCATGCCCATTTTCAGATCTGCTACCCAAATTAGACTTTTAGACCAAAACAGTCAAAATCCATACCCATTTTCAAACCAAAAAGCCATACCCCTTGGGGTAGCAGATACCTAGATAGCTTATACAAGGGGGTTACCCCTCCTACCCCCTCCCCGGCCCTTTGGGATTCAAGTGTCCCTATTTTAAAAGTAACATCTTCCCTATAGACTTATTTATCAAAAGGAATAGGGAGGTTGGAGGCAGGTTGTGGTGATGGGGGACGCTGTAATAAATTTCAAATATTCCAAATAAGCAACAACTTTTCCCTTGAAACCTTGAAGGTACTAAAGATAATTCAGTTGGTTTTGCTCATGTGGATGGATGCCAAAGAGGACTATGAGGGGAAAACATCTCACTGGGTCATTGCATGCGGGATGGAATATGTGACCAAGAGAAAATATCCCATGTCAGTCTCCTTTGCAAACAGTGTAATTTGGACATCATGACTGTCTGTTAGGTCAAAATGGCCAAGTATAGTGCTATAAAATGGCACCATGTTTGTAAAATTACATGTTTAAAAGGCCAAATTTAACCACTTTGATCTCCCCAACACAAAAATTCCCTTCCCCCAATTAAAAACCATCTGAAGGAAACAGACCATCATGGTCAGGAAACACACTATGTCAGGCCCTGCATGGTTGTTCAAAGCGGGGTTAAGCTAATTAACCCAGGACTAGCCTCAACTTTAAATTCACTTTTAATCCATAACAATGTGGATTCCAGTAAATTATTTTCACTTAACAATTTGACTTTGGCTACTTTAAATTGTCACATGAAGTTAGCAGCGGTATCGCTTTTAAACAAGAGAATCAGAAACCTTGGACAACATTTAACCCAAGGTTAGCGCTAATCGGCGTTTGAACAACTGGACCCTGGTTCCCATTTTAATTAACAAATGCCTATTTTAATTATAGGCAAAAAATTAAAGAAATCAATAAATATTTTTCTACTTCTTCCACCAAATGCTTAATCTACTTTGAGGAAACCTGCTAGCAGAGCCTTTCTTAAACTCCGAGAGAGAAAAGAAAGATTCCGCAGAAATCGAGTCAAGTCTTTTAAGCAGCCCCAACTTATGGGCTAGTCAATCCGGTTTTCTATCGTCAAACCAGTTTTTTCGCTGTACGTATTAATTTTGTTGATAAACCGGAGGTCAAAACTGAGCCCACTGTACCAAAGCAAAGTGGCGTCCAAGTGTGCGAGCCCCCTGTGAGAGTTTGAGTACTGAGTTCGAATCTGTGTTTGACGAGAGTCTTTTTCGACAGTAAGTTTGATAGAATAGAACAACTACATTCGAGCTAGGTCAAGCGTATCCCCATAGAATAAAAATTTGAAGTTGATTCTTGCAATACTGATTCGGCATTATTTGTTTCACTAATCCACTTTTCAAATGAAGAATGAAATATTCAAACTGAAACTCGATCCCATACTCGATTTTTGATTCGATTAATTCATGCGACAGGCAAGTTGAAATTTGACAGGTTTCCCGATTTACTTAAACCGCTCCCAACGGATTCTCTCACATCGTTTAATTTTTCCTCTGCTTTCCTAATCCATTCACCTCCTTTCAGTCCCATCAAAATGCTCAACGTTTTTTCCGTGTTTTGATTAGTTTCGAAAAGCTGGTAGTGGAGAGAAAAGAAGAGAAAAGTTTTAAAATCAGATGACCGTTGGAATACAGTTCGGGGAAACCTGACAAATTCCCACGTGCCCGAGGAATGATGTCGTGCATTCGTTCAAATTGTATCCAAGCAACAACAAGCGCATGCTTAATAAAGACTTGACTCGATTTCTCCAAAGTCTTTCTTTTCTCTCGCGGAGTTTAAGAAAGGCTCTGCTCGCAGGGTGACCGTAGAGTTACTTTTAATTCATTTTCCTTTTCTATGTCTGTGTTCTTGCTTGTCCTAGTTTTTGTCTCCACCAAGGAGGGTTTCCACTCCACCAGGGATTCTTTCTTAAGCTGAAAACAAGAAATTGAACATCAGGATAAATGACAACTACGATATGACTGTTGTAGTGCACACGTTGCTTCCCTGGTGTTTTCGCACCTTGGGTTATCTGAATAGAATCACCTTAATGTCAATTGTAAAATTAATACACATAGTAACATCTTACAGAGCAACTCTTACAATCTACTGATCACTTCATATTTTTCAGTGTCTGTGGCCTGTTACAGGTGTCATATATTTGTGAGGAGCAAAGGAAAGAAGGTTGATCAAACATAAAAGTCATAGTCTTGATGTTGAAGGAAATTCTCCCAACTAGTACCTTAGATTTATGGAGAACAGTCAGGAGCGCATGCACGCCTGTTGATATTGGGGCTAATAAAGAGTTCAATAGTGCACATGAAGGGAGTTTTTAGTAGTCCTAGGCTATGAAGAGGCCAGTACCTTTTTAGTCAAGGTACTGGCCTAAATAAACCTAAAAATATTTAAGTGAAACTAAACTATAATTAATGCAACCCTTAACAAAGTTATGCTAGTCTGATCATGTAGCACAATTCTTTAAGTTGTTCTTGTTAAACAATAATGAAAGACCTGATTAAGGCAAATTAATATTAATTATTTTTGCTTTCACTGAGACAAAAATCCCAATAGTCAACCTGAATTTTAGGATCGGGAAAGCAAGGTTGCCACTCATCAGACAAAAAAACTTCCCTGAAATTTCCCGATTTTCTATTTACCACAGTCCAGTTTTCACTGATAATGAATGACAAAAACAATTTGAAACGATGTTACCTTTTCAACATGAATAAAGCTTTGTCAAGTCTGTTGACGAGCTAAATCTAAAATTCTCTGATTTTGACTAATATCACGACTTGATGCAAAGTTACATTTACCTGAGCTTTACATTTAAATGCTTTACATTTACCTGACCTTAAAAAAATATATTTTTCTCTTGAACTGAAATGAGTTGCATGTAAAATAGAAGGTCAAAGTTAGCGACCATAAGCAAACAACGGAGAAATAACATATTCCTGTTACGTACGAGCTGCAAGTATAGAGTGAAACCGAAGCCAATAAGCTGAGTATGCTGCTGTGTATGTGTCATAATATCGCCGGTTTAACTACGAAACTAGTGACCAATAGAAAAAAAAACGATCAAACGAAAAGAAAGAGATAAACTTTTCCATAATAACCATCATTTGGAAACGTTTTGCGCACATTGTTGATGGAAATAATAAAACAGTCGTAACCGCGAACACGAAGAAGAGCAAGTTTTAAGTTTATGTACTTACCGTAGAATAAACCGCCACCGGACACTCACAGGAGGTTATAGTTTCTCAATAAAACCATTTGCGTATCTGCAGAACGAAGATGAACCAGCTGGAAAGGTGAGAAAGAAATGCCGAAAAAGCGATTGCGCAAACATGGAGCATGTGACGCCACAAGTAGACGGCACGAAAATTCGCCCTTTTCCGAAAGCACTTCGGCTGCTTTGTTTGCCGACAAAGTCCTTCTAAAACACTTTGACGCTCGAATATTCGAGCCTCTTCGGCTGACGCGAATTCATACGCTGACGTTTCCCCGCTTTTTAACACGCAATTTATCGTCAGCAAGGAGAAAAAATTCCGTGAGCAAAAGAGCCGAACAAGAAAGCATCCCGGGCGCAAAGAAATGTTACGCGACGTTTTCAGCCTTCCCTCCCGTTTAACAAGCTGGTAAGTTTGTTTACATTGTTTTTTATCGCTGTGTATGTTTCTCACGCATTGTCAATTTAAATTTCAACTACGTAGATCACATCGAAATGACCGATATGTAAGTGTTCTAGCTCCGTGGACTCAAATGTTCGTACTTCTAATTTGTTTTGTATATAAAGGGTTTGCAATAAAGGTGTTCAAATCTGGACGGCAGATGCATGAATCCCACAGACGTTGCAATCGGACGCTGAGGATATTCTACCAGGACCTGCCGAATAATTGAAGACATTTTAAAGTAAGTTGAAACGATTTTTTAAAGAATGACAATAGGAACAAATCAATATCAAATCTGAGTCAATGGCCACCGTTTCACTGATTGTCTGTCAAAACGGCAATATTCCAAAACAACCGAAAACATGCTTAAGCAACAGGCTGTGGTGATAATCCTTAGCTTCCTGTAAAGTAGCTCCGTTGTTGTTTTTGCAAACCATGGACAGGATAACCCAAAAACCACTGACTATATACTTATGTATAAAAATTCGGTGGCCATTTTGTCAATAAAGAAACCCTGGAGGAACCGCTGAGTATGATTTCTGGTTGTGCTGGCTCAACACGGGAAGGAAATTTGGGATTGGAATCGTGAAGACCAGTTTTCGGATTTTAAATCATTCGGGTATTTATTATCCGGACAGGCGATAACAGTTTACCTTATGAAATACCAAATACAGCGTATGTCTTTAAAAGTAACGAAAACACAAATGTGAAAAGAAAACACAACCCAAGGAACCATGGTTCTCACTGATGTAGTTTCGCTAATGGAGGTTAAAAACAACGGAAAATTTCACCGTCAGGCCTAAAGGTGGACGCTTACAGAGGGGGTCGCTCATGGCAGTTGACTGGGGAAATTTAGGTGGTCGTTGTCAAGGAGGTTGTCGCACTGGGAGGTTCGACTATATATACTTCTCCCTGAGTTTAATCTGAGTTATGTCCAACTGTGCATCTATTTGTTCTTCTCTGTGAGTCTCTTTAACATATTTTTCTCTTCACTAATTGCAGTCGAAGACGTCCAATCCCAATAAAACGTTATGGAATAGGAGGACAGCGTCAATGTTGTCTGTGTAGAAGCTTTTATCATAACAGGAGTGCAGTGACTGTGCGAATAAGTGTGTAGGTGGGTGGTTGTTGATTCAGTAACTAAGCCGAGCATTAGTGACCAAAGAAGTGCATTAGCGGTAGTGTCAATTCTGAGAATGTTTTCATAAGCTATTGATACCAATGCCGATCAAAAGTGGATGAAGGGGAGGAACCGAATGGTCGACTACAGAATATTATACTGTGAACTTCAGGAGCAAAAACTAACAAATAAAAGATTACAAATTTTCTCGACAGGATTTGTTTAGTCAGTGGTTTAGACAGATTGCAATGAGATCACCAGACACTGAAACTCTTATCCAGGAAGATTGCACGACACAATCCGAGCGTCATTTAATACTTACCAATAGAAAACGTCCCATTCATGATAAAAAATAAACCATCTCTTCATGGAAAGTTGCCGAATTTTCAACTGGCAGATAAGACAAGAACTAAATTTCATGCCTGGCATGAAATTGGTTGAGACCTAAATTCATGCCGGGCATGAAATCAACCAAATATATGTTTTCATGCCCAGCATGAAATCTAGGTCTCAACCGATTTCATGCCGGGCATGAAATTTAGATTTTCATGCGGGGCATGAAATTCAACTTCGTTTTCATACAATAGTCTCGATATCATCCGATTTCATGCCCGGCATGAAATTTAGATTTTCATGCCGGGCATAAAATTCAACCTCGTTTCCATGAACTGCCTCAATATTATCCTGGGCAAGAGTTGAAACTGGCTGCAGGGCATGTGCCGAGTTTTTTCATGCCCTGGAGATGAGATTTTTTTAAATGGCCCTCTGCCTGAATTTTTTAATGCCCAGGGTATGGAAATTTGAGAATTTTGGAAAATGTGACCGTTGGAACAGACTTTTGCTTGAATTTGGCATGAACCGATAAATTTCATGTCAAAACCATCGTTTTTCCATTTTTTCATTGAAATTTTGCTTTCCAAGCCGTTTCCAGAAGGAGAAATTTATATTGTGTACTCACCACCATCCCTCTCTTGTACATGTAATGCTGACATGAAACAACATGAACAGTGAGTTTTTCTAGATACACTGAATAAATAGAAGATTTGAATATTAGGCACTTAAACAACACACTAATTCCACTCTTTACTTTTCAACACTTAGCACTTAATATATAGTCTACCTTTCCTTTATATAATAGCCCAATTTCCACATATTAAAATTGTAACTTAGCTGTGGGGCTGAGAGGATAAAAACAAAAGAAATCACCCGTAATGTTAAGCCCCTGCAAACAGAGTTGCAAGTCATCACCAGTTTGAAAACCCCAACTTGCGCCACAGACTTGCCATGGGTGGCCGAACGGACTTGCAAGTTCCTTAGACGCAAGTTTCAAAAGAGCCATTTCAGTGCAGCCTTGCGCATGCTAATCCCAGACAAAACAATACTGAGACCAATTCTCGTTTGGTGGCCAAACGATGAAAAACTTGCGTAAATCTGCCTGCGAATTTGAGCTGGATCGAAGTGATCGAAATTCATCGCAAGTGCACACAAGCACACGCAAGTTGTGGCCAAAAAGAGTCACAAGACACCACAAGTTTTCAACTTGCAATAACTTGCGACTCCATTTGACCAGGGCTTTAGAGATGAATAATTGATTTCTTATCCCCCCAAGCCTCGCAGCCAAGTTAGAATTTTAATCAGAATTGGGCTATATTGTGCTATTTTAGCCTTTTAATTAACTAATGTATACATGTCACATGACAAATTTGTCCAATAATGACATACAAACAAAGAATGACGTAGAAAAATGGTAGATAAGCCCAACTTGCAACTTTTGCACGCAAAAGGTAAGCTCAACAAAATATCATTTATACAAACGACAAGCAATGTTTACATTCATCCTATTAGGTATTTTTGAAAGTTTACAGCATCTTAACAGATAAGCTCAAATAACAAGACACACACAAAAGATATCTGCAAAAATTTGTCGCCCAGTTTATAACTGGCCAAATGCAAGGGTAAGCTATCCACAATTTTGTTCACAGTTGAAACATAAACTTTTATGCTTTCGGAAATAGAACAAAACGGGGTAGCATAAAGCCGTAATCCCAAATTACATTTTGTTCCAACAAAAACAGATCTTTGCCGGCCATTTTTTAACCAATGACATTAAAATTTTGTGACTGTGTAAAAACCACAGAGAACGGTATTATTTTCAAGGTCACTCTTAAGTCTTGATAATAAAGACTATCAATTTCCAATTTGACATATCAGTCAATAGTGCTTTTTGACTTCTTTTTCAAACAGGTCTTTTCCCTTGAACAGGAATATGCAAGCCAAAAAACAAAACAAAAAGCAATAATTTCCACTCACCTCTCCTGTTAATTAAAACTAGCGGGAAATGCATGCCGGGCCGCGGCTGGACAGTCCATTTCCCGCCGAAAGTGCATGCCTAAATATATCAGGATGAAACTAAAAGTACACTATAATTGATCAAAGACTGAGAAAAAAATCGGAAATGAAAAAAATACCTATCACCTCAGTATAAACAAAACACAATAAAGATTTCAAATCTAATCGTAAAAGAAAAACAAATTATAACATTCATCACCGGCTCGGCGATCGCGCGATCCCTGCATCACAAATCGTTCAAACATTTTAGTTTTTTCTCACATAAGCTTAAAAAATTAACTTTAACTTAGATTTAGATTACCAACGATCAACAGACAAAACAGGAGTTGCATAAAAGTACTATATAAGCTTATACTACCACCTGGATGTTTCTTCTGTGCAGTGGCTGGAGGTGGACAATATGGCCTGGAGTCTTCTCGAACCGTTCAACAGATTTCTACATCTATGTTCCATGGTTTTGGGCTTCAATACTGCAACTTCACAAATGATGCATAAACAAACCGTCAAACGTATTCTACAGATCTTCATCCTGACATGCTTCGTCCTCTCCGGCTTTAAACCTCCCACAAATTAACGTCTTCTTCACGATGAACCAGACAACTGAGCAGAACAGCGCGCAAAGAACAACGCATCGCGATCGCTTTGCACTTCATCAGGTCGCAGTGAGCCATGGGAAATGTGAACATTCTACGCGCGCGTGGTCACCCCTCGTTCCCCACGGGAGTCCGGAATCACCGTGGGGCTAATCGCCTTCCGCGCGAATACCATTTTCATGATGGCGTCAACAGGAGGGAAATGTGCATGCGCATGCGTGCATCCGCTGAACTGTAATCGCGTGATCGTGGGAATTTAGTTGGCCCGGGAAGCGGGCGACAACGCTGTACTTTTGTTTGTCTTGCGGGATAAATTAAGACAGCTTGATTACGATGTTTAAAAGAGGGTAGTTTTGCCGTCACTTCATTTTGTCCATCTGAGGAGTTTTTAAGCAAAATATGCATGTGACTTTCTTTGGAATCAGAAAATTTACGCGTGAAAATGTCACATTTTTTTCTTTGAAAGAGACGTTTTGCTTAACACAAAAACGTTGCTTGCTGAATAAAATGAAGAAGGATAGAAAGATAGATTCTGGGCGTTAAGGTTGGTTTTATGCTTTGCTTTGGAATTGGATCTGTGACTTACTTGTGTCAAAGAAC
>Ga0126336_10000679_pt1 | contig 15112 bp, 12 predicted proteins | sample SidCmetagenome_FD_92530 | JGI IMG/M metagenome (GOLD analysis project Ga0126336, IMG submission 92530) | Coral microbial communities from El Islote,Puerto Morelos, Mexico - Siderastrea C C metagenome | ecosystem: Host-associated > Invertebrates > Cnidaria > Coral | place: El Islote,Puerto...
ACCGCCCATGTGGTCCAAACTCCCAGTTCCTAACCAACTTCTACCACACATCGACGGAAGAAGCATTTTTATTGCCAACAAGTTAACAGTTAAATCAGTTTGCGCAAGAAGAATTAACCAAAAACAACAGAAAAGCGCTCGGCTTTAATTTTCTAATGAGATCCAACAACAGAAGTGGTGTATTTTTTTTTACCTCTAGACTCTTGCGCTGCTCTATGAAGAAGGTGTTCAAAGTCACGTGACAAGCCAGACTCGTTGTAATGAACACCGTACGCCATGATCTGAGGAGTACTTACTAACACGCCCTCTTGTTTCAAGCTGCTGACTAGAGCGTTCCATTGAGACCAGTGTTGACTGTTTTGAGTAATTATTCCAACGCGATTCCAGTTGAAATGCTTCATTAGAGCATGCACGGGTGGAGAGAGCCTGCTCATTGGTGGTACTGTACGTGCAAATGTCGAGTAAAGCGTTTTGTCTGATAGCTTCTCGTTTGTGCACATCTGCTTGAAACAAAGCGATAAGGTGGCAGAAGTTTGATAACAAGTAACGTCATGGCCTATCTACAGCATTAATAGTGAATGCAGATGCAATGATGCAATTGTTGCGTACAGCGGTGGAAGCCCATCAATTAACCCATTAACGGGCCCGTTCACCAAATGAACCACGACATTCTAGCTGTACATTAACAAGTCTGTATTAACGGGATGACCGTATTAAGTAAGGGGTTTTGCATAAGAAAATGAGATTTTTCTTAAGAAAGAAAATGAGTGCTTGAACTTTTGTTCGGTCAGCGCAAAGTGGTCGTTACAACAGGCGGTGGGTTGCCGTGAAGAGGGTTTGCACTGAGGTATTTGTCCAACCACTGAAATTGGTTTCTACCTCAATGCAACATTGCACACCTGTGTCGACGCCTACTATCTTTTGATCTGGTAAACAAATTAGCTATTTTAACTTCTGTAAAACAAACATAGATACCGCTGAAAAGATAAACAAACCAGTAACGTTGAGCTATATGTCTTCCCAAGAGGCGTACATATGGCGAGGGGAATGGTCGAAATTATTTCAGATGTTTTACACAATTCTTGCAAACCGAGTACGCAAGAAAACAATACCATGCTGCCATACAAAACGTACTGCTTTAGAAAGTCGGCGAATTTTTAAATACACTATCGGACCTATGGCTGTACAGCCTGTAGCGTTCTCGCGCGAATAATTGTCCAGCTTAGTCGTAGTCTTTCTCGCAGGAGCAATGACTATGAATTATATACTTTGAGAGGGTTCCAGGCCAGAAAAAGAACAGAGACAAGCAAAATATATATCGAAATTTTCCAAACAGCTTGTCACTCCAAGCCTTGAAATTCTCAAGGAGACCAAATTTAATATTTTTTCTTCTTTTAGGAGAAATTTGGTCCGATAGTTTTTGGCTGAGTTTGAAAACGAAATCAGAATGAAGAGGAAACTAACAAGCATATTGTGTCTGGAAAGTGTGGAATGTTTCTTGCACAGAAATAAATTTTGAAATTAACAAATACTCTGAGTTCACTCTGACTTTCATTTGCCTTTGCCTTACTAAAACATTGAGCAGCACTTCATAACCCCAGCTGTCGAATCCAATCTCTTGTGGAGTCACAAAATGTGACAGATATTTCCTTATATCGTTTACTCAGCAGAGAGTATGTTGAGATTCTCGACACCGTTCATATCAATAAAAATCCCGTCTTGAAAGGAATCCTTAGTTGCTGCCCGCTTAAAGCAAATAAATACGCCAAAGTGGACGATTAAGGGATTGTGACTAAGAAAAATGTTTGCACGGCAATTTATCATTCGTGGAAAATTTAAAATTTCTTTAACAGTGGCATGAAGTCTCAAATAAATTAATGACCGCAGAATTTTATTGGAAGTTTTTTTTTTATGAGACCATTACAACATTAAACAGGTCAAAATGAATAAGAAATAATCGAGAAAAAACACAGGATGTAATAAATATTTCGGTCTCTTATATCAATCGATCATAGATATCGATCACAGCTTCGGGGCTTGCCAAATCAACATATTAACTGATGCGCGAAGAAATAACATCACGTATTTTTGGACACTGGCTCCTAGACATGTAAAAAATTATTATTTAAAAAATCTAAGAAAAAGAATGTTTCTTTTAAAAATGTGTGATCTACTAGCGCTACCTTTGACTGCCTTTGAACCGGCAAAGTCCCGTAATCTCCCCTTATTCCAGTTATTTCATTTCCACGAGAAAATCAGGTTAAAAATCTCAACTTTCATTTTGCAAAAATTGAAGGTGAAAAGCACAACATGAAAGAACAGTGCTGTTCGAAAAGTTTAATTTGAATGGTCACAAGAGAGGATTCCTTTCACAGACTCAGAAGTTTACTGGAACTGCATTCGTGAACTGAGGCCTAGGAAGGGGACAGGGGGGACAGGGGGGGGACAGTGGGGACAGGGGTGACAGGGGGGACAGGGGGCAGGGGGCTGGAACCCGGGAGAAAAAAGGGCGGGAGGTGAACGGGAAGTGGGAAAAAAAAAGGGCGCGTTTAGTCAAACAGTCACACGAAAGAAGGTGTCTCAAAAAAGTAATTTTAAAACGAAGCATTCGATTTTTATGAATATCGATTCTTGTTTCAAGCGTCAGATAAGTGGTGAATGATAGTTCTTCGCCAAAAAGCGGAAAATAATGTCAAAATTTGGTTCAGGTTTCCTTAATGGACGTACGTTTAGTTTACAAGAAGACGCCCAAATGTCAGGCATTTCGTCGCGACAGTATTTTCGGTTTGACACCTCTCCTGGTAAATTGTAATATAAAACGAATTAGCAAGCTCGTTTGCCGCCTCATCTATAACGTTCATTTGCTCGGACAAACCAAAACCTTCAAAGTAAAATTGCGCCGCCACTTAGCCTACGTATTCAATAACAATACTTCATGATGTCCAATGAACGTAAGGCGGAAATGGCTTTCGCTATATAATTTTCGAGTAAATAATCAAGCGAATTTTTAACGCACAAAATTGTCGTTAAACATCAATTTACTACAAACATTAAGTTTCCTTGGATCATTTAATTAGTAACTGATTATGAATCATAGCAGAAATACCATGCAGAAGCAGGTGGAAATTCGCTTTTTAGACATCTTTTTTCCTTTTAGCTAAAATGTCAGAAAATTCTAAGGTAAAAAAATTCAAAAATGTCAAAATTACAGGATTGCAAGGAGCTCTGAAGCATGCTCGTTCTCGATATTAAGGCTTGAGTGAATTTCCGTGAAAAGTCTACTAGGATTTTAGTTGAATCCTGGCTAAAACCGTCTCTAACGAGATGGGTTATTCTGTTTCTTATTTCTGTTTTTTGAAGTGAAGCGGATCGAGTTTCGAAGGCCTTCACAAATCGTCTTCTTGTAAACGAAAACCATATTTCTGTGCTCGTTTCTCAAGGAGAATATTTAATTCCTTTCTAAATTGTATGGCGGAAAATTAACTTATGCTTCACTTATTCAAAATAGTGTACCAGGAATAACTCTCAATTTTGCATATTTTCCACCTTGGCTCGTTATAAGACTATTGTGTTTTAGTGAGTGGAGTTGTTTTCATCTTATTCAGTTTTTTGTCGCTAATGACAGGAAAATTGGCAGCCTCATCAAACTGCCTACAATGTGTTTGGAAATTGGATGGTACGGTATATTTGTTGATTGATATCTCACTGCGACGAAGAAAAATAGATTCAAAATCGATAACAAGAAGTTAATTTATAGGGATTTCAGCAGAATTTTTCGGCTGCCTTGGAAAAATTTGTATCGTCTTTGTTCTACGTTTGGATAAACTGATATGGAAGCCCAAAATTCAGATTCTGTCCGAAAAAATATAATTTCTAATTTAGGTGGATTTGAATAGAATAACAGAAAATATTTTGACTGATATGCCAACTACAATAGTTTTATCAGATAAACGAACAAGACAAACATAAAAGCGGCTTTTACAGAAAAGTGCGAATAAAGAGTTGTCATCAATGATTGTTTTTGCAATACAAACCTGTATCTATAAAATACAAACACCATGGAGACGATGAGAAATCACTTCAAAGTTGACAATATTGTCGATGTATGCTTTCACATCGATGTCAAAATTTGGCACAAAGGTTTTAAGGCGAACTTTTACTTCTTCCAACGTACCGCAAAATTTAAAAAAATATATATGAAAGGGCAGAAAATTACATCGAGAACCATGTGAATAAAAATTACTGCTAAAACAAGTTTTCGGGATTAATTGTATTTCCCTAAAGGTTTTTCAATTGCGTCGATTTCTCTGATGAATAATAACTTTAATAGACGCACCTTCCCAGTTTACTGTATGCACATTATAAGGTGACTCAAGTTAATCTACGAACTGGCTTTGGATCTGTTCTTATAAGCCTTGTTATGTTAAGGTTTGCTTTGTTCGAAGCGAAATATTCTTAATCCAAGGGTTTAAGCCACGACTCCTAACAGTTTGCATTAACATGAAATCGTGTTTTTCTTCGTCAAAGGTCTTTGTCGATTCCTAAGTCGACTGTGTTTACACAAATCTACACTTTTTCGATGAACTCCTTTCTTAAATCCATATCGCGTGTTGTGTTTGTGTTTACAAAAGCGCAATAAGGTCTATGAAACTAGGCGGAACGTATAGCTTAGATCAGTGTTTTGTTGTATATTGACGAACCGCCTGAAATTTGTAGTCCTGACAATGAATTTGTCGCCTGTACAAAGAGTACACAATTGATGAAGTGTATTTGTCCGTATTCTCTGTGATCTAGCGGTCAATTACAATTCCCAGAAGAGTAGCAGTTATAAAATAACTGCGGTATCTACGGTCAACCATGCGAAACTCACTTTAATTTTTACGACTAAGGATCAGTAGATTTGAAATATGAGGCATTTGATCTACACGAAAGGCAAATGGAGCAAACCACTAAGTAAACGCACGACCAATCTTTGGGTTTGAGCGCAATAAGAAGGTCCCAAAGTAAAATCGTTCCGGCCTATCAAGTACCTCCCCAGATCAATATAAATTCGCTAAACCTGCTTTAAGACTGAATTTCACGCTACATTTCGCATTGATAGAATTCTTGTTCAGAAACAATAAAGCTTTCAAATGAAAAGTGAATGACAGCGGTGGCCGCAGCATGCGAGACTTCGATAAACCATTAACTCTCATCCATTAACTAATTTTGTTTTCGTGTTGTACTTACGTAGGAGATCATCGGGATGTTAAAGGTCGCTGCCAACTTTGCTGTTGTCTTGCACATACACGCGGGACCAATAAAACCCTGCACTCCTTTGTCCAGCTGGTATAGCATTGCTTTCACTGAAATCTCTTCGTTGCATTGAGTATCGTTCCAAACAAACGTTACTTGATGCCCAGGAAGTAATGTTGAATCATTTGTGATGGCTTCAACGGCCACAAGCAGCGCCGAAGCGAAATCTTTCCCCAGCGCTAAAGGACCAGTAGATATGTTCGCTGTGGCGTTGTAAGGTAGTAAAAATCCTAACGTAATAACACTAGCCTCTGGTTGTAAAATTAACAGGGTCAAAATAAACAAAGCCTGAAGCCATAACTTGTTGCAGTTGCTAGACGGCACGTTGAAAGCGAAGTTCATTTCTTTGTTGCGCGCTGAGGCGCCAGACCAGCAGTAAAGTATTATCTTAAACGTATGTCATGTATATCCCGCAATTGAGTGCTATCCATGAGTGGAAGCCATGTCCTGAAAACGATATCACAACATAACAAAAACTCGTCAACTCATGCCACACCGTTTTAGCGCCCTATGAATAATTTATAGCTCATTTAATCCTCACAAATGCAATTTATTTGTTGAGCAAACCGTGCCCTTGACGACCAATGGGAAAGTGCATTCGGAAGTTTTCATGTAAGTGAAGTATTTAGCGTTGAGTTGATCTTGTCATTGTCCTATTCGCCATTCAATGTGTTTGTAAAAGCAAAAAAGAGGAAAGCGCCTTCTCAAGTTGACGTCCATTAGAAACGCTTTTGAAGTTTAAGCAAACAGATGTCCTAATTAAATGGATCGAATGTCCAAGTTGATGCTTGAAAGAAAAAAAGCTAGCGCTGAAAATGAAGGTGTGAAGAGATGGATCAGAAGATTTATTAATTAATTAATTAAAAAGCGTTTTGAACCCGAAGAGTGTCCTCTAAGCTAAAAGCGACCAAAACAGACCCCCAGCTAGTTTAATTTTTCAAAGCACTAAAAAACAAGCTCTTGGAAGTAGGGTTTTACTGATTTTCTCTTAATTCTGAAAATGCACGGTCGAACTTTTTATGCTGTAATCATAATTCGTAAGGTTAAAAAATATACCTGCGCGTAGTCTAGTTGTACTCGATGGAAATAAGTTAAAGTGTTTGATTAAAGAAGAAAACGATAAGGCTCGCGGAAAAGAGCTGGCGTCTTTTTCTGGAACGATAAGTTTCATGCCCTTTCAACATGAAACCTGTCATGTTGTTGGTTAACAAAAATTATCAAATGCCCATCAAGGATTTTAAGTATACGTTATAAAATTCAATACGATATAATTTCATATTGCTACATGTAACTAAATATGAACACTATACAAAGTGCTATTGACCTCAAGCGATTTGAAATAAAATTCACGAATCATTTTTATTATATTTCTCACTTTACACCATTCCAGTTCATGAGACAACCTTTTTACGTGAGCCGAATGTGAAGGTTCCCATTGAAAAGTAGAATTCGAAGCAGATAGAACAACAACCAGGATTAAAACTAAAAGCTCGAGCCCCCTTACATAACGTAATGGAATCATAAGAGGGCGTTTGGAAGAAATCTTCAGTTTTCATCAGGCTATAAGAGTGGCACAAGGTATAAACCCAGGCAACCAAATGTGACACGATACCAAGAGCCAATCAAAACGTATTAAGGTGATTCCCCGGAAAAAATACAGGCAATAAACGCGCGAAGCCAACATGCTCAATATTTCCACTGCAGATTGATATTTCATGTATAAGTTGACTTTATACATATGTGTAGTCATCTGTGTCATACAAAACATGGCCGAAAAGCTTCAAATTTACTGGACGCTCAAAAAGTAGACGGTGACGATGGTAGCTTGATGTGCGGTCCTCTACCCTAAATGGCTTTTTTCGTAGGATTTTTTTAAACTGTGCAAAATCTGATCATAGATTTTTGCTAACTTTGTTATTTTGCTTTGGGAACACTGTCCTGATTGAGTTTATACAATAAAAAGTGGGGGTCACCGTGCTCCATTAGGAGAAAACGACCATTTATTTCTATGAACAACTCAGTTTTCATAGAAAACCTACCAAGTTCTGAACATGCGCGCGCTCGTGCGCGCGCTAATCACGCAAAAATGATGGGCAGAAAGGATGCGCAATGCAATTTCAGTGGAATCACCTTGAATAATAAAAGTTTGTTTGACTGCGAAGGTGGATTTGAACTGTCGCGTAATTTTTAAGTCCGTGCAGCTGATGCCGGCATAACAGGCTTTACGTCGTAAGAGACGATGCGTTGTGCGTACACGTAAAAAAAGTTATAGGCGTCGTTCCTGACGTTCACTTTTTTACGTCGTTTAGTAATACATAGGTTGTTGGTTGTTGTTCAATGTACACTTTATCCTTCATTTTATGTGTACGCTAGATAAAATCCTGTAGATAAAATCCTATTCATTCAAATTAAAATCCTTTATCCCTTTCCTTTTTCATAATAGTGCTCTTTGCTAATTCACATGTTTCAAAATAACATTTAATTTTTTGCTTTACTAACTCTTGAGTTAAGTTTCTGACGATTATTATTTTGTACAGTCCTTTAAAACCGAAGTACACACATTTTGCCTATCCAAAGCTGATTCAAAAATCGACCCGGAGTTTTTGTCAAACAAAATGTAAAATACACTTAAGAGAATAAGGCAAGCCAAAAAAAGACCTGATGACAGATTTCAAATATTCGCTTGGGAAAAATTGATAAATGAACAGCAACACTCAAAAGTTCTGTCAGAAAACTTTCAATTTAATACCCACTCTTCAGGATTTCTGATTTTCAGATGAATTTATATTGCACGGCTAATGGCTAAGTTCTGAATTTTTAAAACGGGAAATGGGGGAAACGATTGAACTGGATCCGCTGTGTTTAGTTTTGCCCTTCAGTCCGGTCGGACATTACACCGTTTAGAGTTGATTTAAGAAGCCTGAAGATCAATCGTTTTTTTAATTATTGTCGGCGAAGTTCTATGGACTGTTTTATACACCAGGAAATTAAAGCATATAGAAATGCAAAACGTGCGAACCGCTAATGAACGTCGAAACATTTTCCCTGAGATTATACATGCAACGAGAATAGTGACGAGCAAAAATAGGAGTCTACTAGAGAACAAACAACTCACTTGACTCAGAATTGACGACTACTGCTGACGAAATGAGGGCCTCTTTATACCCAGCAATACTGTTTTATTTACTTATTAGAAAACAGTATGAAGTGAAATACCGTGACAAGTTCTCGTTTAGGATAGATGAAAACCGGAAACAACATGCCCACAGCAACAAAACCTATAACTCTTAATAAACCCGACTCATTACTTAGAAGTTAGGGAGTTAGGTTTTATCCTGGATGTCCAAGCCGGCCGCTTTTCTAACGCGCAGCCTCGCGAATTTAGTCGATGTCTTATGCTTGTTGATCGACTTTCGGCCGGCCTCTAGTTCCACGAACGTTGGCGAGCAAAAACCTCTTAGGATACACAGGATAATAGAGTTTGGACGCAGGCTGAGAAATTAATCCAAAGCGTAGGTAAACCAAATATATACTTGTAATCTAGGCGTAAACATTTGACGTCAAAAGATCGTGGAAGATGACGGAAGTTTGCATGTCTTCGTCTCTTTTTTAATCAATCGTGATTACTTTACCTTCGGAAATGTTGTTTTCTGAAACCGCGCGCACGAATTTTCATACAGAGGAATTTAAAGTCACAAAAAAAGTCCAACACCATTCCGGTTATAAGCGGTAACGGAGGTGTTTTAAACTTTCAATCACAATGGTTTTCCACAAGAACCACATTTAAAGTACAGTTGAATGTTTTTAGTTTAATAGTTGCACTTGATTTCATCCACGGACACAAAGTTAGAACCACCCTCTATCGAGCATAAAGGTACTATAATATTTCACCATGGGCCTCTATAGCTGAACATTTTTCATCGGTGAATGTTGACACTTAGGGTGCTTATCGTAAGACTCCAGTACAAGTTATAAACACCGAAAAATTAATTACCGATGGGCTAAACATTCAAAACCGCGGCTTTCAAAGAGACAAGGACTTGAAAAAAATCACTTACCTTTAACTTTTGTCTTTAGTTTTTCCAAAGTTTCTGGTAACAGGGAAAAAGGATTATTAACTAAAGGAAGCCACGCTAATAAGGACATGCAGCGGCTTCATGTGGAATTTGAGAAAGTTATGTGACAATCGCTGAGGGGTTTTTACGCGGAACAGTTGAGAAAATGGCTTTACTGATACAGAGCTAAAGAATATGTGTCACCAATTAGCTTTCATGCTTAAGTTTCTTGACACATTAATAAAGTTATTATTAATATGTTTTAAAGGGGCCTGTATTATCTAAGAGAAAAGCGCAAAGGAGACCGTTTAGTTGGTGTCACTCGCTTACTCAATCTAGATAATTCACGTGGCACAATGAAAGCTCTCCATATCACCCCACCCTCTCCAGAGAAAAGGATGGAAGGTAAAATTGTTTCGAAAACGTTTAACCAACCGTGAGTAACCATGTTGTTGGGCGTATAAGTTGCATTTAAAAACAAAACTGAATACGTTTACCGATTCAATTACAGGAAGCAAGTGCTTACCGCTACAATTACTTCACTATAAGAAAAATATGGCGCCAGAGCTTTTTAGAAAACCTATGAGTTGGTCTGTAATCCGATTTTACCACTGAAGGCAAAGGACTGCCGACAAAATCCCGGAATTGAGCTTTTCAGAGGAGATTGAAAACGAAAATAGTTACGCAAAGGTGACTTGTAGACTAAACTTCATTTAGCTTGACCTACGGGTACGGGGTAACTGTTTTTCTGGACTGGCGCAGAATCACACCAATTAGAGAATCTTAACAAAATGCCGGGGGTGGGGGGGAGGGTAATGTTCATCGTCCAAAATCTCTGCCATCCCCGCTCCCTTTGATTATTACATTGCTGGAATTTTGTTAGCAGTCGATTTGCTGTTTCAAAATACGGATAAAGATAAATATAGGCCTTGTGTACTTGAATTATTCATGTGTATTTTTTGTCAATATTTTCTTTTCGTTTCTCCTCTCTTTTGTTTTCTTTTTTTTTTTAATTTAAATTTTATTTTTTCCCAACCTAACGACGCTGACTTTAGCGAGAGGAGAGGGAGATGGGAAACCAAACATTTTCCTTAGATGACCTAACTTCCCACTTATCACAAAGTGAGTGATATTACGAAGAAAAACGTATAAAGAATGCATCTGAAATACAGTTGCTATAGGTAATCGGTTGATCACGATTATCTCGTCTGACGACGACTAAATCAGCTGCTGAAATTCATAAAAGTCCTTGGAATAGCCATAAAATATAACAGTATTCTCATACGGCTATTACGTCTATTGAAAAGACCGTTGCCCTGTTTTAACATCTTTGTACAGAATGAATTTTAACAGTCAACGTGAATTTCTCTTAGGTCACAAAAAATCGTTTCTATACCAGCCTCTGTCGTTAACGAATGTAGCCGTTAAGCAACTAAGTTGCCTGATTCGGGTCTAAACATTTACTTCCAATAAACAAAGGTGATAGCTAAATCATAAAAAATCGTCTTTACCATTGACAAATTGGTTTTCATTATAAACATCTTTGGCTGGTTCTAGTCTAAACATTTACTTCCAATAAACAAGGTGATAGTAACATTTAAATAAATATCGAAAGCTAGACCTTCACCATGGAGATACAGGTAAAGATGGCCCCACGGCCTTAGACACCAGTTCAGTATTGCGTAGGCTTTTTGCATCCAGAGCAAAAACATCGGCTATACATGTAACTCGACGTTATTGATAAAGACAAAATCTCACATAACGGAAAAAGTGTGCCAAAATCAAAACATGTACCTACTGATTTTCTTCAGGCAACTTGTGGTTAATTAAGTAATCACTGTTTCCATCAGAGCCATACAACCTAAGTTTTAGTGTCACTGAACTGTGCGCATCAGTCGAACGTCCGGTAGGAATTTCAATAAAATGAAACTTGTTTAAATTTTATGTATTAACTGGTGTGGTAAAACGTATTTAAAAAAAATGAAAAATTCATAGAAGGCTTCACGAATCGGAATTGGAATAGTCAAATCATTTTGATCGTTTGATTAAAAACCCAGAAATAATTACTGGTATTACTGGTATCGTAAAACTAAAATGTATAAATTTGCGTTACTCGGGCTTCTCGAAAGCTAAGGATATTTTTATTATTAGCCTTGTGCAAATCAGATCACGGCAGATTTTAAGATATTTGCGGCCAGGATGTGTAAAGCTTAAAAGAATAAAAGACACTGATTTAGAAGCTGAAACGCATTAATTTCCCATTTTATTATTCACCGGAAGCCGACTGAAATTGTTAATGCATGTATTCCCGAAAGTCCTTTAAATTTAGGAACCTACGCCAACAAAAGGAACACGACTCTAAGAGCTTTGGTTAGAAAAAGTTTTGTTTTAACTGATTTAAATTTGAAGGAAGCATTTGCAAGGGTGAGCGACGGCTTTTTAAACAAGAATTATAATAAAACACTCGACCGGGTAAAAACCTAGATTACTCTTTGTAGGGAGTCTTGCCAAAGCTAGCCGCCTAAAAGGCTATAGAATCACAAAGGAAATAATTTCTTTCCTATTATTGTTATTTCATAGAGAACCTCTGGATAGGAGCAGCCGACATGTACGCTGATTGGCTCCTTGTAACATGATATCGACCCATATCCTCCGATTAGAGAAGTCGTGCAAAACAGGTGGCGAAAGCAAATGCTGAACTCATAACCAACTCAGCATCGTGCGCTTCTCAGGCAATAAGCTTACATTCGACTTGATTTAAGATGCACTATTATCGGGACAAGAGAGGGTTAAATCCTCTCTTGATCGGAAATCGGGGATTAATAAATTTTGAATATAGGCTCCAGCAATCTGAACAAGGGAGGATAAGCTATCGATTTCACCATTTACGGAGTGATTTTAGGTTTAGGGTTATAAACTGTTTTTAGCATTAGAGCGCTAATTTGGGTGTTTGCTGATTTAAGCTTTCAAGATGAAACATTGTTTAGTCTGCTCGGAGACACCACCCACCAATATGCTAAAATCGATCAACTCCAAATAATCTCACAGGCAACGCGAATTGCACTTGAACTCGAATGGCCGTTTCTCCATCGTGAACTGACTTTGCTGAATTGCTTTTTGGGGTATGAACAATGCTGGTTTAACTTAGAATTTTACCGTGAACGCAATAACAGTCCCTACCAGAGTTACAACCCCATAGTTTCCTTAGGTTCCGAACGATTATTTAGCGACTAGTTTAGCCGTAGATTGGGGCAAATTGTCTTCCCTAAAGAGAAAAAAGGCCAGACGTTTGCTGTAGCTAATTAAAAACGACAGCACTCGGGCAAACTTAACCGCCATTAAAATTAAAAGTCCGAGACACTAAACAATGATGTCTGTTGAACCACTCGGACCCCGAGCCTATCGTTTACCGTAGACCAGTTCTTTCACGATAAAACAGTACAGGCCAACTATACTGTATACGTCTTCCACAGCGGCTCTGGATACAGTCTTTGTAATCATATAAAGTCTTGCATTTAGGGCACACAACATATTTAACAAAGTCATCATTGTTCAGTAGTCCAAGATGTTTCTTGAGTTTGTATAGGGTATTGGGCATGCACCTTGCTACTTTAGCCATAGCACTGTTCTCATCAAAAGTCCCAACAATCCAGAAAAAACGACTAAGAAACTTAAGCAGCATCTCCACTGCTGAATTACTGACAGAAAATCCACATTGCCATGAAAATAAAAATTACAAGCCAATAAAGAAGCACGCCACTTTTCTCGGGTAATGCATGTAGCCAAGAGCTGTTGTTGGCAGTTTCTCGTTCTTGTCGCTGGTTTTGATCAAAGTCTTCACCTGGCTCACTGTCCTCCTGACAGCTCTCCCAGTTCTCGCTAACGGAGTCACCAGAAGTGTCTTGTTTGCACTCAGAATAACCTGAATCATCATCGTCGAAATGAGCTAAATCCTCCTCAGTAAACCGCTTTCTTAGTCTGTCCCTTAACCTCTCTCTGAGATCTGATGGCAACATGGGTTCAGTGCCCGGGGGGGTACTCGAGCCATATTTGGGTATAGGTGAGCTGCTGAGGGTTTGAAACCCTGACCCTGTTTAGGACAAAAAAAATCCTAAAATACATACCCTGTTTAGGAAAACAACCTGAATTTTATTACCCTGTTTAGGACATGCAATACCCCGTTTACAACTAGGACAGACTCGCGCGAAATTATATACCCTGTCTAGGACAGTCTCGCACGAAATCACATACCCTGTTTAGGACAGAGAGGCCAAAAACCATAACCTGTCCAGCGGCACATCCCCTCATAGGCCATATAAGGGAGTACCCCCCGCGGGGGTTCAGTGTCAAATCCTGCGTCAACATCCCCGCAGTAATATCGCTCCTAACATCCGATGACACATTCAAACAGTCGAAGAGATCAAAGGCGGTCTCATCAGATTCCGGTGCATCGTCTCCACAAGAATGTGATCTCGGTCCAGAGTATGAGTAGCTTTTTCCGCAACGAGAACACTCAATGCGACGCCTGATCCTTTTCTTTGACTTTCGAGGCGAACTTTGTTTCGGCATATCCAAATCTTTCGCTTGAAACTCTCCTGTTTGGTACGATTTTCTAGGGAACTTGACAGGAATTTGTGTTTTGCCGCCATAAAAAGAAAAGCCGCTGATCAAAAATTATTCTGGGCCCAAATTCGTGCCCAGGGTATGGACGCGCATCCCGGTTTTTCCCTGTTGGCCAATAGGAGCCTCGGTATTATTATATGGGCCAATCACATCGCTTGTTTACCGTTGCCCGCCATTGTCAACTTTGTAGTCTTAGTTGTCAAACATTTCATCCTCGATCGTCAACTTGGAAGGCTGTTTTCTTTAATGTTTCTTGATCTTTGAAGCGATAAAATGTCAAGTAACCGGCCGGGTGTACGCAGGATCGGAATTTCGAACGCTTCTTACGAGAATCAATGAAGTCAAAAGCGTGCTTCAACAAAGCGAACATGCTGAGCTAGCGAAACAGCCGAGTGAAGTGAATGACTCTTTACGGGTCATCGAGGGCAATCATGCCGACTTCTCTGACGCCGTTTTCAAAACGATGCAGGACATCCAGACAGCCATGGACAATGGCTTCAAAGCGATGGAGGCAAAGATAGTCGCTCTAGAGGCTAAGCTTGAAGGCAGAGATGAAAGCGCTGCTGGACCCACTACGCCGTCGCCTCCGATATATTAAGCACTGTTCCTCAAAGTCAAATGTTAGATGTTATGCAGAGAATTCTTTTTGTTGCATGATGAATAGACCTGTGTAGGGCGTATACAGTATGTTTCTATTAGGGCTCCCTGGTTATGCAATTGTTGATATGTATATTAACATTAGTCTTGTTAGTCTAATGTAAAAGCTGCCAAAGGACCAAATAGTGAGAGCTTATAATATAGTCAAAATGTTGACTATATATAGCCTGCTGCTATTTTTATTTTTTTCAAAAATACTGAACACTTTTAATTAGATAAACGGACACCAATGTAAAGCGTAATATAGTGAGTCCTTTAACACTTGTAAAATTTTTGCACATTGTAAATAAATTATGTTTTTAAAATCTTCTTTAAAAGTGTTGTCATCTTCGCCTATCTCCTTGGGAAGGGAAATATGTGATTTAGTCTCCCAAACTTTGAAAGTTAACAAGTTAGCTTTGAATCATGGAACTTGCGAGATAATCTAGAACACGGATGGACTTGGGAATGCAGAAAATGGAGAAAACACGCTTTTTTCAACC
>Ga0126336_10000680_pt1 | contig 15108 bp, 10 predicted proteins | sample SidCmetagenome_FD_92530 | JGI IMG/M metagenome (GOLD analysis project Ga0126336, IMG submission 92530) | Coral microbial communities from El Islote,Puerto Morelos, Mexico - Siderastrea C C metagenome | ecosystem: Host-associated > Invertebrates > Cnidaria > Coral | place: El Islote,Puerto...
AAAACAAACAACAAATACATTGAACAAAGAAAACTTACACATACTACCTATTAACCGGCCATCGCCATATGGCGACCGCCGGTTTATAAAATGGACACGGTTTTTTTTTTATGGTCAGTTGGCTAAACATACGAGCAAAGTGCTGTAAAGGTTGTGGTACGGGTACTCAAGAGCGGTACTGTCTTATATAACACGCATGCGCACATTAGTCTGCTGAATGTTACCTTCGTGTGTTCTTGTCTTTTAATTTACAGTATTTAAGATATGGACGATGAAGGGTAGTTAAGTATGGGGCTTCAGTATTTGTCTTGTATAACACATGCGCAACTGAGTAAAGCAGCTAATAGGATTGGATGCGAAATTGGCTGTGTTGTCTGATCTAGTTAGGGGTTATGGTGAAAATGTTTTAGCGCAGGACTTTTGTTATGGGGATTGACATTTTGAGGGATGTAACAATGTGGGAGTGGAAGGATTTGTGAATGTGAGGAGCATACCACACTTCTGTGAGTGTGATTTGCTTTGAAAGTTGCGTTTTGTATAGCAGCGGTGTAATATTGCGCTGCGTGAGAGGCCGTTTCCCTTGGCGTTTTATGGGGGGACGTTTTCCGCAGTGGATTTTGAGCTTTCTCATTGAGTAACCTGTATTTCGCAGAGGAGAGAAACGACAGCTGTTGTTTGCAGCTTAGCGCTGCAAGGAACGGTGGCTTAGGAAAAGAAGGGATTGGCACTAGTATGATGATGCAATCATCATAGTGCTTGAGAAGGGAGAGAGATGAATGTTTATTTGACGGAGAAGTTGATTTGAATTGCATAAAGACGAAGGAATCGGTCATTAATAAGGAGATCAATTAATAAGGTAGCTGTTACGAGTCTTTAACCCTTTGCATACCAACTACGCATATATGCGTAGTTATATACAGGACCCCTTCCGGCGGCCCTGGAAGAAAGATCTTATTGCTTGGGTACTACTATCACATTTAATTGTCATTTACATGAAGTAGTTTCTTAGTTTTATCGACGTTTGCTCAATTTCCCTTACATTTGGACGAGTTTTGAGAGATTTTTTCGACTGTAATGACTTTTGACGTGGCGATTTAAAAATACTACATACTACATACTACATACTTTATTGTTACCTCCCCAATGGGGCTTTTCAGGAACAATTACTTAAATTACTAAGTTACTAATAACTATACAATCAAAAAATGGCGGCTCTAACAGATGCTTCTTCGTGAGATTGTCACTCTGGAAACGATCAAAACGATATAAACTTTGCTTTGTTCAAGATGATTACTTGTTGGCGAAGGTGACTTGTAATCCATGGAGCATTCAATATCATTGAGGCTGTGAAGAGTAGTTTTACTTTGATGTATCAGAATCCAGTCACGATGATTCAAATTAAGTGGACTTAGAATGGCCCAGAGAAGTCAAACACAATGTGGACACGATTTAAGTGAACCTTACTGAAGAAATGTCAACAATAGAGAGCTAAATCATGTTTTGATTTCTTCACACTCATTGTTATGCAAGAGGTATGCATACTCTACGATCTGCTCGAGCTCGTGTTTATCAAGCATTATATTTTGATTCTACTGCTATGTTCACTGTTAATATTTAAGGTCTAGGCACAACAGTAAATACTTCGTCGTCCCTGTGCAAGTATTCTCAGTTGTGGATGGATTTATACCGACATTCAACGTTTGAGTGAATTTGCGTTTTTCAGCAGAAATGCAAGCGATAAGAAAGATAAGCTAAGTCATCAGAGTTTAAACATTACGTCATCCAGTAACGCTATAGTCAAAACATTGTGTCACACAATCACACTTTTCGTCACGCCGGTTCGTATAAATAGAGGATCGCGCTAACATTTGTGAATCCTAGGGGTGGAGAGGGTCAGAACGGCCGGTTAAAATTCCCATTGGGCTTTCTTGTTGTTTATAAAACACATAATCATGTACTAAAGTGATGCGAATTTGCTTATAATAGCGGGTAGTAATATAGACTTCAAGTTTGGAATTGGCTAATCTGCATGTATGCTGACAGTCATTTGCCATGGAAAGTTCCAAAATCGATAAAAGGAATTATTTTTATTTTTATTTCTCAAGAGTGGCTTCTTCATCTCGTTGTGATGTCCTAATATATAATATAGTGACTGACACGGTTACTACAGGACATGCGACACAGGACACGGGACACGGTCCTGACACGGTGTTCTGGTTAAGCTATTACAAAAAGTACAAAACCGAATTCGAAGAAATTGAATTTTTTTCTTGTCTGAATTTTTTTAATTGTGGTGGTTTTAAAATCAACAAGTCCTGGCGATTCTTTAATGGTGTTAATTAACAACAGTGGAAAATTCCTCTTATGAAGACGATCTAGCTGCAACTGCACTTCTTCATACCGGTGTACAAGGTAGACTACACTTAGATACACTCGCAGACACGTTAAAATTTCTCCTTGAGTTTGGTATTGCGTTACGCCTTTTAGCGTGACCTCTTTCAGCGTGAGCCTTTTTGGCCCTTTTGCGTGAGGCCTATTTAGGTCATACCTTTTTTTGCGTGGCAGCTATTGGATGATGCCCCCTTCAACAATGCCTTCCTTCTATAGTGGCGCTCTCTATCTTTCGCTTTCTATGTTGTTTGTCATAGATGTACCCTTCTACCAGATGAACTTAGAGAAGTGGTATCAATTAACCTACACCAACAGGATTATAGGGGTGTTGTGTATTAATATCTACCTGTGAAACAAGTAAAGTTGTAGCAGTTATCGCACGACACATCATTCCAAGTGAAACCATGCTTGGCACCAAGAGTGTGCACGCAGTCTTCGCTTCTCCAGTTATTTGGCTGCCGTGAAGCCCAAAATCTAAAACTGCTTACTTCTTTGTTGGTCCAAACGAACGATCCTTCCACACTCCTGTCATTCAGTCCAATCCAGCTTCGTCCACCATTGTGCCGGTGCTGAATGTATACGTTTTCTTCTTGGTTGTGAACAGTCACCAGACTTGAGCTCATTGCAGTACAGTTTGATTCAGCGGTCAGCCACGAGGCGCATGCGGAACTTGTGAAGTAGCAGTAACCGCCAAAGTAGCCCCATCCTGGCAGGCATACGTCTGCAAAGTAACAAGATCGTTTGAAAGTCAGTCACATGTTTTAATTCTTTGGGTTGTCATGTACGTTCTTTTTTTATATAGAATGCTAGAAAGCTGTACCAAGGAGTCACGCTTTTACCCTAAGTGATTTAGACAGCTGACAAAAGAATGTGCGCAGCCTGCTGATTATGAAAAAAGTCATGTTTCTAAGGATTCCATTGACAACTTGGTTTAAATATAGTTTAATAAGATGGCTTTTTTCCTGCTGACCTTCAGAATAAAAATTATGAACTGGTGAAAGAAAATTTGTAGCATTTTCATTGTTTTGGATTCGACTTCTGAAGGTTTGTCTTAAAATTGTCTGTGTGACCACGGGTATGTGAAGCCAAACGGTTAGTTACATAATAATTTACATGGAGATTAAAATAAATGTCAATTTGGAAATCAAGATTTACTCAATATTTATCAATATTTCCTCGTACCTGTCAAGACAGTGTATGATATGGAAAGCGGGTCATACTTTGACTCGTACAATTCCTTTAGACAAAGTCGGGCTCCTGTCGTGTTGATGTACTGTAAAACAAAACGAAACAAAAATCGAATCAAATGTTTGTTGCAGAGCCTGGTTGTCCAGAGCCTGAGAAAACAGCCGACGTTTTATTATCCTAATTATTTTAGCCATCTTGGAGCCTCTTTAGTTGTTTAATAGTCTTCTTTTTATTTTTTTCAGCCTGTAATAACCTCCCCTAGGATATGAGTCGAAGCAGCAATTTATTTAGTGCTTTTATTAAATGGGTAGTAATTTCCTCGAGACCGCGTCCAGTAGTCCGTTCAGTATATATACTTTTGGCAACTGAAATAATTCTTATTTGCCTAATTATTTTAGCCATTTTGGAGCCTCTTTAGTTGTTTAATAGCATTCTTTTTATTTTTTTACCCTGTAATTTGACTTGAAAACGAATTCTATTATGTTGTTGCAGGAGTAATCAAATATTGGTAACTCGTCATGCTCTATCACAGAACAAAACCAATTTATCCGTATAAATTAGTTTAGTTTCCATGAATGTAGTAAAGAGAATTTCCGTTGTCTTACCTCCACCCAAGCTGTCACGGAATTGTGCATGGGATCTTGATTTCCACCACTCGAGGAATGGTTGGCTGACACAAAAACGCTCGGGGCGTTTTTATACACCTTAGTGAAGTGGATATCCTTTAAAATAAGAGAAAAACGTCCTTCAATAGAAACACCTGTCAATTGTTTATCCAATACCTTCCTTTGCAACCACTATTTTCATCACCTAGCCTGACGGAAGGAGAATACTTTCTTAACAAACAACGGGGCCTTTGGAGCCCAATGCTACTTACCTTGCAGAAGGCGTTATTGTAATCAGCCGGAGGATGCTGAGAGTTTGCAAAATAAACCGAATTGTGTTCTGAGAAGAGAGGTTTATGTAGAGACACAAACGCCAACCATTTCTACAATAGAGAGAACAACGAAGGAACAATGGGTATAAATCTAATACATTAAAAGGGTAAATGTTTGCACGTTCAAGACATTTGAGTTAAGTAGTTTAAGAAGAATCAGAAACAGGCCTTGATCGAAAAAAACACAGGCCTTGTGTGATCGAAAAAAATGTAGGGGATCTCTTATAGGCAGACGTAATGAAGTTGTGTTGGTAAGAGAGAAATATACGATCATAAAAAATACAGCACTTACAACATAAATATCCTCATGAGAGCCAGCGTAATTTTGTAATTCTCTCAAACATATTTTGAAAGAAGACTGCGTGATGTCCTCTATCCAGATACTAGCAGCGTCTCTTTTCAGACCAGCGTGGTGATGTGCCGCGGTAATAAACACGGATGGCTTCTTTGAAAACTTCCCCTTTGAAAAAGAGGAGAGAAGTAGAATAATTAATACAAAACGCCCCACTGGGTTGTTGCAAGTACGCTTTTACCTGATGACTTATTAAGAACTATAATCATATTCGTTTCGTCGCTTCGTGTATCAACAATTCACAACAGCAATCCCTTTTTAGGTAAGGTAACAAAGCGTCTCTCTCTTTCAGGATGAAATGTTGACAATATTTTCTAATAGTGGTAACAAAACCTGAAATCTAAGTTTACAAGAGCTATCAACTAGAAGAAACACTCTTTTGGAGCTATATGCCTCTCAAGCTAGTAACAGGTTAAGTTTGTCTGGAGAGGAATTCATAAAAAACTGGCCATTCACGCACTGAAAAGTAGCTAATCATGTAGATATTCGTGATCTCCGCTTCTCGTTGCGTTTGTTTATCTTTGCATCTGTTTGTTTGTTTGCTTGTGGCATATTTTTTAATTCTGATCAATTTCACCTAAGGCACAGGGCAACCAAAGATCAAACTAAATCACTAACCGAAGGAAAATTCACGGTCTTGCAAGTCGTCCCAGTCCACCACTTTGATATACGCACGTCTCCTGTAACTCCACCCACTGGGGCTCCCTGGTAACCAATCCAGTCCACCGTCACGTTAGCAGTCGACTTGCGCTCGTTGAAACCTGCTGTCATCACACACGCAGTAAATCGATCATAATTGACATCCTCAACCCACGACACGGCAGCATCATGAACATACGTCTTGTCACTGGTATCGATGTGATTGACTGCAATCTGCACTTCAATGGGTTTGTCAGGATAGAAGACATACGGCTGAAAACGAATTACTTCACAATGAGAGTACCCCAGGGATGGAACGTGTGGCATGTGGAGACGACCGCGTTGAAATGGAAATCCTGCAAAAATTGAACAAAACACAATATATTGTTACAGTAGTGACTGAAAATAATATGTCTGGTGTTCATAACGTAGCTATGTATTGAGTACCGGATGGGTAATTTTCCGTTGTTTTAAGTGACTCGCATCATTAGGTACAGGATAAGTTATGAGACTGTGCTCACTTGAAGGCATGAACTTCTTTCGTCTTCAGTCACGGGAATTCGAATCTGACGTGTAAACTCTTGTCAGGAATTTAACGGAAGAATTTTTTGAGAAAAATGCTTTCAAAATGACTCGAGGTTTTGGAGCGGGTAGTGGTTTGTCCTTTGAAAACACGAATTTCCCTTCTTTTTATTTTAGAGCTTCTAACAGAAGTTTGACAACTTTAGATAATAAATTGACGTTGTCAACTCACGAGTGAATTTAGAGAGCTTGGCCACTTGTTTCAATGCACAGATGCGCGGATTTTACGAAACGAATGATCCGTCAAAGTAATCAAGCCATAATCGCTGTAGTTTCGCTCTTATCTGCTCAAATTCCATTCCGTACATCCGAAATTTTCGTTGCAGCATCAAAATTTAACTTTCCGTCCAATTTTAATTTTTTCCGAATTTGACTTCGAGAATGCACACAATTCAAAATTTTCGGGTTCTAGGACGAAATTGCCCTTCTTGAGAATTGACCCTTCAAGAGGCCCAAGCCCAGCTAAACAAGACAGCTGCAGAGGCCCAAAAGATCGGCATGGTCAACGACACAAAGAAAACAGAGTTCATGGCCTTCGAGAGCTGCAAGAAAAATCTGACCTTGAACAATGAAGACATCAAGCTGGCTAACGATTTCACCTACCTTGGATCATGGCTTCCAGGCACTGGAAGCGATGTGAAACGGCTCCTCAGCCTGGCCTGAGGCCCGTTTCTCGAAAGTCCCGGTAACTTTTCGGGCCCGGAGCTATATTTAAAATTCAAAATTTATAGAAAGGTGGTGTAGCTTTCAGCCTACAAACCAGCTCGACTTGTTTCGCCAACTTACAGTTTTACTGCTTAGCAAGGTAAACCTTGCGCTCGTAAAAAAAGCTTTTCGGGCCTAAAAAGTTATCGGGACTTTCAAGAAGCGGATCCCTGGTCAGCATTCTGAAAGCTAAAGAAGCTGTGACGATCCAAGACTGCCCACACAGACCTTAAGATTAATGTGTTCAAGACAACCTGTCTATCGATCCTTCTATATGGATATGAAGAAGCTTGAAGACAGACTCAACAGCTTTACCATCAGCTGCTATAGAATACTCATGGGTATCAAGAGACTAGACTTTATCTCAAACGAAGAAGTCATCAAGAGGGTGAATACAACAACGACACCTCCACTTCCCAGGGCACATCCTCAGGAAACCAGAGAACGGATTAGTCAGCAAGCACCCCGTTTTCCACCCTAAGTATGGCAAACGCAGGCCCGGTCGCCCAAAGCTGATGTTCCATCAGTACATTGCCGGCGTAATCAGCGAGGCAAACCTACCAATTCCGGAAGAGATACGAAGCATGTCACCAGACAGATAGATAAAGCTCGTAGCCGACTGCGGTGCAGTTGGGCGATGTTGAGGGCCCTGTCCCGTTGTTGGTGTCGCTGTTTATTTGGTTTTATTTTTTGTTTTTCTCTTTTTGGTAGGTGTCTTTGATGAGCAAAGAGGTCAGTTTTAACAGGAAGTAGCAACTAGTGACAAGGTCAAAGTTTGCATCAACTTCACAAGAAAATTGTTAGTTTGTGTAACGCTGGTCAAATTTATATGAATTCTCTCGTTCAGGCATCTTTTGTTGGAATTTTGCCTCTCACTAGAACTGATGACGTCACAAACCCAACAAGGACCGTGCCCCTCACGGCCTGTTTTAGCCGGCACGGGCAGTGATAGGTTAAGATGTACTACAAAATGTAAATTGAAAAAATTCTGCTTACCTTCACAGCTGCCAGGATGCTGTACGGTGAAGTTAAGCTGCAGCAGACACATTTCTTGTTCAAACAGACACTTGTTATCATAACTCGTGCCGTTTGAAGAACAGATTGGTTCTTGATATGATGGACAACTGTAGACGCACACACAGCGAGCATCATACGGACCAAAAGCCTTACATAGACCATAATAATCACAGGTAACATCAAGACAGGGATCCAAGTCTTGAATTGTGGTTAACAGAAACAAATATTATATTAGTCTTAAAGGGCACTTATTAGCGCGCACGCAGCTTAAGGCAAAAACATTTGGCTAAAATACACCAAATACTACACTAAGAACTCTGTTTTTAGGTCTGAACCCAAATATTTACATGTATTTTTTTTTCCCGAAAGCATGATCAATTTTTCTGGGCTTTTTATAAGTTTTGACTAAACTATAAAGACTGATACGTTTCTGCTTTTGAGACAGGAAATGCCGGGCAAAGGAATCGTTCAGTTTTAGCGTCACCCACCATGTAAATTTAACCAGCTATGACCATGAACTACTCTTCATTTTTGTTAACTTATGACTTAAATTTTTACAGACCTCCAATAACCAAATAGTCGACTTTAATGGTATCCTTATTGTTGGCGTCACTGTTGTAGGATTTCACACAAATCTCCGTCTCTGTCGTGGAAGTGTGCTAAGAGGAAAAAATGCATTTTATGCTCCATGGAAGAATACCTTGTATAAATTGCAATGTTTTGAGACCAGGGCGGATCGAAGGGACACAAACCCACACCCCCCCCCCCACCCATCCTCATTCCCTCCCCACCCTCTTACCATAACACTGGAAGCGATTTTCCTCGTAGAATTAGGGCCCTACCAAGTGCTATTCCATGCCAGTAACATGGATGAACATTTGAATGTAAATAAGGCAAAGGCAGTAACTGTAAATTTAACTAATAAGCCAGTCAAGAAAAAGAACAAGAACAAGAAGAAGACGAAGACGAAGACGCAGACGAAGAAGAAGAAGAAGAAGAAGAAGAACAACAACAACAACAACAACAAGAATTAGATAAAGGTGAAGTACGTTTTTCATTGACAGGCGAAGCTTGACTGAATGTTTCATCCAAGATTCAGAGGTTAGATCCACATGCCTATAAACCAAGGATTAAATCTGGGATTGAAATTATTTTAAAAGTACTAGTACTAGTCTTTTTACCTCGACCCAAGTGGTAACTGCGTTACATCCACCTGATCCAAACAAACGCGAGTTGTTCTTGTTATAACTACGTTTTGGAGTCACCACTACCACGGGAGGAGCAAAGAAAGGCTCTGTGAAGTTAAATCTCTGTAACATAAAAGGTATAACAAAATTACTAATTAAGCGTGATCACACTACTGTGAGTTGCGATTATAAAACCCTAAGTTGCTTAAATTGTTGTGTTTATTCATCACACGCCGTCCCATTGAGGATTAGGGCGTAAGTCCTTTAATACTTCATTGTTCAGTCTGGTCTGAAAGAAGGTTTGGAATTTTACTCTGTTGTCGAGAAAAGAAAAGGGGACGATCTGAAAAGGTTTAGGGTTTACGTGAGAAATGAATGCAGAATAAAAAGTCTTCTATGTTGTGCAAAAATAAGGTGAGGGTTGTCTGCTCTAGCCAGCGTTGCCAAGGTTACTATACCACTCAATGCCGCCTCTCCTACTTTTCCTCTCACCAGGATTTTGGAAAAAAGGAGTTAATTAATTTTTTTTTCATACACAAATTAGAAAATCAGGATAACAACTATAACTTTCTGCTTTCGATTGCTCTAAGTATTTACCTGACAGACCGCGAAATTATCTTGTTGAGATGGAGAGTTGTTGCTCGCAAACACCAAACTGTCGGTCAAAGTAAAGTTTTCAATACTCAGATTGGTAAATGCCAACCAATTCTGGAAGAAAACAAAAGAGTAGAATGAGACAGTTACCACTGCTCCTTCTCATCATAAATTGTGTTCTTTGTTAAGGTGGAACAAGCATTTACGTGGTCATGAATCTGAAGCACGATATGGTTGCTCCATGATCCACGACAACCAACCATGACAACTGTTCCTGTTTGTTTGTTTGTTTGTTTGTTTGTTTGTTTTTTCTTTTCCTGAGAAGTTGCTCCATTCCCTCAGTTGTCTCAAGACCTTGCAGGTCGTTTTGGCCTGGCCGAGATTCAACCCTTCTGACCGACACTTGCTACTAGCATATTTAACTTATGTCTAGTCATGAATGTTTGTGTTTCGATCTTTCTTGTTGTGACTGTATGCTTTTTACGCTGAAATAAAGCCGCCAGTTCCATGACTGCCCTGACCTGTCTCACCGCAGGGTTGTAAATTTATGAGGATCATAGGAACTGCTACTTTTTTTTTTTACCATATTCGCAAAGTAGGTTAGGAACAACACTTAAGTTTTCAGAGGGAACACTGCATTTATTCAATAATTCACTCACCATTTTTATGTTCTGGTGCAGCCCATCAAAAATCTTGATTTCTCTATAACACAGTGTGAAACTGCTCTCGCTTTGTTCTTCCAGCCAATAGGCGATCGCATCCTGAGGTCTATCTGGAACTTGGTGACTTGGTGTCACGATTATGGTTGGAGGAGACAGGAAACGCTGGAAAAATCAAGTATGACAAAGATCTACCTCGAAAGGGGAAAAAGGACGACAGGCCTACAAATAAGTGGAGTAAGAAAAGGACATGAAAAGTAACAGAAGGTTGTGTTACTATGGATGCATGAATTAATAGATGCATGGATGAATAATTATAAAGATGCATGGGTGGATACATGAATGTATGGATGGGTGAGTGGATTCTAATGTCAAGGTGAATTTAAAAAAGAAAACAATAAATGGACGGATTGGAGGATGGTTGGATGGATGGATAGATCAATGGGATAAAGGGAGGAAAGAGGGTTGTAGGGTGCCTAGATAAACTGACAAATGTCTAAATTAAGATGGATGAATAGGTATGGGTGCGTGATAGGGTGAGGATTTGTACCTGCTTGTGCGTGTGCGTGTGTCCATGACTGCAAAAGAGTGTGAGTGTGTGAAAGCACGTGCTTGCGTGACAGTTGGTAATTGTGGGAGCGCATTTGTGAGGATTCGTACGTGGTCTCTCGTGGGTGGGTGGATAAATGGGTAGGTAATCTCGCGCGTGACTGGTTAATGAAAATCGGATCTCATGTGAGCGTACACACCTCAACTATGCCGGACCCGTACTTCTTTTTCCTATATAAGCTCATTTTTTTCGAATGATTACGTACTTTTAAGTAAATATGTACCCATCTATTTCACGAGGCGTAAATCTGTGAAATGTTCTCCTTTTGAAAAAAGAGTCGAAGGAACCGAGCTTTACTCTTTCCGGGTCTTTTCCGGCTGTTTTTGATGACCCGGCGATGTTTGACGCTATTTAAATTGGAAGTCGCTGTAACAAAATTTCATAGTTTAGTTAAATTTTCCGGTTCAAATGATTTGAGCTTCCCCAATGATAAACCTGGTTTAATACATGGTAAACTACAAAAGGACAACCGATACAACATATGAGGTCAATAAGTTTAACCAAAGGCTTTTTTATAAAAGCATATTCCACGATAATCACCTTTGTGAATTATCGGATCATATCGCGCTCAATCCTATTTTACTAAACCAACTTATCATGGAGTCACCGAGATTTAATACGGATGTTCAGTGTAGTCTGTCTACTTGTTTAATGGACGTATCTGATAGCTTCTTGTCTGTTATGTTGTCTGTTATTTCCGAAAGCTGTCTATGGCCATTCTTGTTTCATTTTTCATTCATGGAGATACTGGAACGAACAGGTGCCATCCTCAGTAGATCAGTATAGAGCCAAAAGCAACATGGTGTGTCTACAGAGAAGGCAACGTGGTTTTCTTTCCCCCGTTGCGGGGGGGGGGGGGGAATTCCCTTGCATTGGCTCTACAGGCATGTGCATCCCAAGCGCTATGGTTTTGAGCTATTTTTGCTCTGAAAATGGATATGAATTTTAACCATTTTGGCCAAAACGTCAGAAGTAGGTACATGTATGGATATTTCAGACCAGTTAGGAAAATAGATATGGATTGAAGAGGCGAGGCGGAAAAGTTGCATAGAATAGTTACATATTTTGCCTAAAATAATGCCAGAGTCGGATAACCCGCAGGAACCCCTCCAACATCAATTTCTGGAGCTCTCTACCCTGCATCTCATCTCTGTTTTTTCTTCCTGGGGCCCTGAACTCTTGATATGGACTATGGACGAGGCCCAACATCTGATCTCAGACATTCTTTTTTTATCGCTAAATTGCACTGCGGTTCGAGTTGTTTTTATCCGACAATCGAACGACCACTTTGTCTGGTTTCCACTGTTTACCTCATGAGCTGAAAGTGTCGCTTCGGTGTCTTTAGGCTTGTGCTTAGTGCATTATATGGGCTAATTTATGGCCTTCACAACAACTCTTGATTTAACCTTATTGACCATTTATTCTGACATTCAAGTGTCACTGTTTTCTTTAGAACATTTTGTAACGCAAGAATTTAACCCCACAGTACTTGATCTAGCTTCTTTGTCAACGTCTTGAAACATTTTAAACAAGAACTTGAATAAACATATCTATCCCAAGTTTTTTTAATAGACAACAGATCAAAAAATGTTCTTGTTGTTGACAGGAAGCTAATCCATTTTAAACAAAAAAAATTGGAAAAAACACTCTCCAATTGACAGGAAAGGTTGAATTTTAAGTGGCTATTGTCATACTTAACATCCTGTTAAGCCTTACAGCTGCGAACATTCGGATTACAAAAAATCTGCCTTGAGGCACTGTAAAAATATATTTTTTTATAAAGACAAATCTCGACGACCGACCAAACCAACTTTTACTTGGCATTGTACTCTTTAGCAGCTTTCTTAAGATTTCGCCCGCTTCTTGAGTTCCATGTAAACAATAAACATGCAAGTAAGAAACTAACCTGAGGGAAGTCAATCCTCTTGCACTCTGTTCCAGTTGTCCAAGGGTCCAAAGAAGTACTTCCTATTTGTGCCCCAGAAGGTACCGACTGCACTGCCACCCAATTTGCCTCGGCACTCGAATTGGAAGCATCTCCGTATTCAGATATACAGGTTCTAAATTCACGTATGTTCTCTGATTCCACCCAAATAGCAGCGCCGTTACCACGAGTTGGGTTCCTTGCGGAATGGCCAAGTGAAGCGAAAACTTTAATTTCCTTTCCACCATGGAATGGTTCCGGGAAAGACACCTTCTTGCAAGCGAAGAGTCCTGGATTGGATGCAGTCACATTGACTTTTCCTGCTTTGAAACTGGCTGCTGTAAATAAAATAGTAAGGAGAATTTTATTTAAAGAGTCGAAGCACAGTTTTAGTTTTGTCATTTCCTCTATGTGAGCGCCCCACCCCCAATACGTTTGTTTTCTATCAGTAGGATGTTAAAGACCACATAAATCACAGGAAACGATAATTAACCAGTTAAAAAAAGCAGCTAGTAAAAGAAAAACACTGATTTTAATTTCTCTTACCTTCACCACTGCAGGTGAACAGCACAGCTGTGAATAGAGTGAAGAACAGAGAGAAAGGGAGACGGCGCCCGGCAGACATCTTGCTTCAACTGAAGGAGAAGATAACTGTGTTGCATGTTATATGCACTATCTGTACGTGACGAACAACATTGCCTGCTTAGGCATGCAGATGAAATCTTAAAATACCCGAAATGGGATCTTAGGGTACTATGTTGTAGACCGTGCTAAGAATGGGGAGAGGGGTGGTCAGTGAGTGGTAGTAAGCGTTTAGGTTAGGAAAAGGTGTCCCTCATGTCAAACATCCATAGATTGCCAAGGTTGTGACCCCCTCATGGCTAGTTATTTAAAATAAAGACATTGTACGTCATTGTTTGATGGTTGTAAAGCTACACTTAAGGTCGTTGGCAAGTGACGTTTCCTCAGCTTATGTGTCCAGACGTGAAACATTCTCTCAATGCTTAATCTTTGCTTACAAGAAACAGGAAGTCAGTTCAATTTGTCACCCATCTGCAATCGGGGACTTAAATTGTGTACTCTCTTTATAATTCCATTTCATTTAGTCATAAGATTTATGTTTCCCGTAAAATTAGCAGCAAATCTAAAAAAAAAGAGCTATTAGTTCCAAATTTCCAGGACATATAGCTAAGTAACGGGAAATCCGACCCCTCAAAACCCCCTCATTGAGTCATAACAGCGATTTTAGTTATGGTACACATGCAGTTTCAGCTTATCTGTTCCGACGTTTCTTGTTTGTTTTGCTACTTGCTCAAGGTCTTGAAAACACAGGAAGCTTTTTGAATATGTGCTGAAATATGGACGGTTCAATCTAAAACCATCGACATAACTAAAATGTTGTCGAGAAGGTTTAACCGTAAATCGGGTGTTTACTTATATTCAGATATCTTGTTTTAGATGTCAACCACCCCATTGTCACGATAGCCCCCTTGTTGACTTAGAGATCATAAAAGAGATTTCATTGCACAGTTTCAGCTTATCTGTTTTGACTCGTCTTTCGACAAGTCTTTGCTCAAACTCGGGAAAACATTAGTGTAAAAATTGCAATACTCCACTGACAAGGTTTTTTGTAATTTAAAATACATGTAATAAACCCACTAAGACTGAGCATTAATTTTTTGAATATGTAAAGACATTGTAAAGCCTAGTGACCAAAAAACCTCTTGGTGACTTAACGATCATTAAAAATAATAATAACAATAAAATGCAGAGTGTCAGGCTTTCAGCTTATGTGCTCAGATTTGTCTTTTTGTTTTTATGCTCCACGTCGTGAAAACAAAGGAAGTCCTTAAATTTGTACTGACATATCCGGGGGTTCAATCACAGTCGCCCAAAGTAGCTATTGGGAGGGTTTAATCTTAATTAGCATTTCCGAGTCCTTTTCCGTTGTTGCTGTGGTACTATCCTTAAACCCCCCTCCCCCCTCCCCCCTCCCTCACGCAAAACAAGTGGATGCTCATATTGAAACCCGGCGTTGAAAAGGGAGCGGCGGGGGGAGGGGGAGGGAAAAGGAAGGAAGGAATGACTGTGTTCTTGCGCTAAGCTACAAATGTAAAGAGTTGGATGTCTTGAACAAAACGGTAGTGCAGTCGATAGTTCGAGTTTATTTTTCTTCTTAACGAATTGACAAACGAAACAGAACAACAAAAGTAAACTAGCTTTTAACCAAGACATATAAAACAGACCTCATAGTAAAAAGGACTCTCTCTCTCTCTCTAAGGGGCCGACCATTTAACTCTTGAGGGGGGGGGGGGGGGGGGGG
>Ga0126336_10000681_pt1 | contig 15101 bp, 9 predicted proteins | sample SidCmetagenome_FD_92530 | JGI IMG/M metagenome (GOLD analysis project Ga0126336, IMG submission 92530) | Coral microbial communities from El Islote,Puerto Morelos, Mexico - Siderastrea C C metagenome | ecosystem: Host-associated > Invertebrates > Cnidaria > Coral | place: El Islote,Puerto...
GCTGCACCGGTATCGCAGAGGTCATGGGTTCGATTCCCGTTCAAGCCTGAATTTTTTCAGGTTTCTTCTTTTCAACTGCTTAAGTTGAAACACCTTCACTGCGATGATCTTCATATAATTCTAGAGAGAACTTGGGTTATCTGTGGTTTGGTTTATGCAAATACTGCAAACTGTGATTACCATTGTTGTTCTTGTTGATTTAGAGAACAGATGATGATGCAAGCATTCATGACCAGGTTATATGGTAAGTCCACTGAGCAAATTCTTTATTGGAAATAACTGTTTGGGCAGAACTTCTCTGTAATTGTTTTGGAAAAACTTTGCTTTAACTTAGTGTATACATTATTTTATGTTAGTTAGTGTTGGAAAAACTCCTTTCATTACTAAACTTATTAAACTTGTTGCTAATGATGTTGTTTGATTACTTGCTTAGGAACCTTCATGTTAATGGAATAGATGATCTTTTACTCTTCATAGCAAGTTCTCCAGATGAGGTGGGTAATAAGCATTAACAGTTAATCATGACTATAATTAATGATGGGTTATTAGCAGCTCTGATTTGAGCAGTAATTGGACATTGTGTGTCATGTCTGAGTTATGTGTAGTTCCTCCCCCCCCTTCCCCAATGGGTGTTTTTTTTTATTTGAACCCCCACCTTCATCCTTCTAAAAAATCCAGTTTAGCTTCATGCTTTCCTTCAAAATCTTGGCTTTTGAGACCCCTACCTCAGATTTCCAGTTACCATCCATGGGGTGGATCATATTTTCTGGAAGTATACAACTGTACAGTATGTTCATTATGCACACTGACTTGATTGGGTTCACCTATCTTGATAAAAAGTTTTGTTGCTTTATTCTACAGAAAGTGTCGCTTATCCTCAGGAAATATTTGTTTAATCGACACATTATGTAGATCAGTGAGTTAACATTAATTGTCTTCCCTGTTCTTTCCAAATTCTACAAAAAGACAGCATTAGAGTGTAAAATTTTAATTTTAAGGTTGACATTTTCTACTATGCATACAAATTTCATATTGTTACATGCAATAAACACTTGTTTTCTGCAGAGGCGATGGAGTATGCACATACTGGAAATTGTTTCACTAATGCTCAGGGAACAGGTTGGTGGGAAATGTTCTAAGAAGTACAGCTCATAAAGCCAGTATTAAGGCTATGGCACTGAAACTTAGGGTAGTTAGGATGAACTTCAAAATGTTTCCTTTGAAGTCCACATATTGACTTGATGACATCGCTTGATGAGGGAATTATGTCATGATTTCAAATTGGTGGCCATCTTGGATCTGCCATCTTGGATTTCTGGCTTTTTCCAGAACCTTCACTGACCATTAAAACTGGCTAAAAAGTAATAAAAAGCTAGAAAAAAATGATATAAAAAGTGTAAAAGTAAGCAAAAAAAAGTTAAAAGTTTTGTTTCAAAACAGTAAAATTCAAAATTTTAAGAAAACTGCGAGTCAAAATATAGTTGCCATGAAAACATTGGATTTGATGAATAATGACATGCCACACCAAATTGTTACCAGGTAAATTGTTGGTAAAGTCACAAAGTTTTTTTTTGTAATTTGTTTATTTTTATTTTGCAACAACACAATACAGTACTTAGGATACATTACCTACAGTAACTTAACTTACAATACGCGCTACAACGTTTGGTGGCTCTTGCTTGCATAATAAAAAATTATAAATGATCAAAGTCAGCATGGGCTCCCAAAATATACTCCAAAAATAGTGTCTCCCTGGACGCTGACTCCCCAAATGGGTACTTAAATTTTAAAGGCTCATTTACGATGTATTGAACACCAATTTATTTTAACTGTTTGCGTCACAGGCAACCCAAGCCCACACTGTGATCATGGTGATAGATGCTAGGATTTGTGTGGGATTTGAGAGAATTTTTGGAAGTTTAAAATAAAATATATATTTTTTACAATAATTACTTACTTGTTTTAGTTTATGTCCCTCCCGTGTAAGTTGGCCCATCGCTTTCTCACTGTGTAAATATAACAACAAGATTGGGGCCAGAATATTACTAAGGGTGAGTAAAGTCAAAAAGAAGAATAATCTTGTTGAAATTGTTGAAACCTCTCTTGCTTTTCAATAATTCTTTGCTAAGGAGAAAGGCAAATGGCATTCCTACCTTTTGACACCAGCGAATGGAAAGTTATGTCAATTGTTGGGTCACAGATAATTGTAGATAAAATAAAAATGGGCTTTAAGTGTTCAAACATTGCACGGTACGCATACTATAGCACCTTTATACGGCCTGGACTGGGTTAGTGGTCAGTTTTCGTCCCTATGGGGAGATACCTGTGGAATATGTTTTCTTAACTCAAGAAATTAACAGTCTAAGGCCCGTGTATTTACAATGCTACATGTGAAAAGCAGGTTCTGGCACATACAACTAGAGGAGCTAAGTAGTTTTGTGACCATCTTTGGAAGGTGATGGGGATGTTACAGGTGGCCTTGAATGCCATTTGGTTTATCTTCAGCACCACAGGAATTTCATAGAAGGATTACGTTCCACTTGAAGGTCTACTGAGAAAGAAAGTTCTAGCAGATGACAAACTGGTCTTTGGCTTGGGTGAAACAAATGAGGAAGCCTTCATAGATCATGACTGCAACCTGAATGAGTTGCTCAACTGGCAGAGGGGCATTAAGCTGAATGCAGATAAGATGCTGCTTAGACAGTAGCAAGTCACCTATAAACTACGGGCCATGTAATAATTATCCCTAGAGAGTCTTAGTGCTGATCCAAACAAGTTGAAAGCCATCAGCAAAATTCCACTACCCAATGATAAGCATGGTGTCTAGAAAATTCTAGGTATGGCCAACTATGAGCAGATGTGACTAAATCACTGTGGGGACTTTTCAGGAGGGACAACGTGTTTGTCTGTTGGGAAGAAGTCCATGGGAAGTTTGTCTGGAGGAAGTAAAGACCAGTAAAAAGCAGGTTCTAACCCTAGCTCCACAGAAAAGTGTTAGAACTGTAAAGGAAATTGTAAAGAAAGCCACTACTGCAGGCCATGATCTCCACTTGTCATTACTGGACTTCAGGAACACACTTCCAAAGGAATGGACAGCTCCCCGGCACAGCATCTTTTCTCATGCAGAAGCTGAACTCTACTACCCATGGCTAGCAAGCTGTTGCAGCCCAAATCAATGTGAGTCACAAATTACAAGAAAGAAAACAGAGACAAGCCTTCTACTACAACATGTTGGAGCTAAGGCATTGGGACAGTTAAGAGGGAGTCAAAAGGGCAGTCAAAATGGTTCAAAAGTTGATCAGAAGGCTGATGTATTCTGCTACAAAGTCCACACTGAAGATGGTCAACTGTATCACTCGGACCACCCTCCTCTAGATAAGATTTCTTAGAGGTTGATACCCAAGGTTGATGAACAGGTTGCACCAGCAAAGATGGCTAGTCTGACCCCTCCACACCATGAGAAACCTGCTAAGGATGCAGCCCAGTTGCTGTCTGAATCCCCAGCATTAAAGGTGCTAGATACGTAATTCATGCATCCTGACCACTTAATTATTCTGAGAGTGGAGGAACTACTGAGAGTGGAAGAACAGTCAGTAGCACCTGCGAACTTGAGGGAGGGAAGACGTCACAATATTTTTATGTAATAATTGCTTGCCTTCAGGCTTGCACAAGAGATTGTGATATTCTGGATACACTTGGATTCTTGGATGTGCTGTAGCTTATTTATGCTACTCACACATTGTCCTCTCACTAAATTCTGACTATTTAAAAATCCTTCAATATTTGTACCCAATTTTTTTGTCAAAGCCTTTTTGCAAGACGTCTGTGGTATTGAAGTGGCTGAGACTGGCCACTAGCAGACACGCTACGAATGCTGTGATGATGTAAGGCTAGGTTACCAATTTTGCAAAGCATGGCGAATGTCTACTGTTAAACTAAGCTGTTCTGATCCATTGAATTGACAACGAAGACAGGATAAAATGGGAGATGAAACTGCACAAGAGGAACACAACGAGGCAAGGCAGGAGTGCTGGCAGTGTTTAGGAGAGCATGGGCATCATAAATCTGAAAGGACAACCAGCCCAACATGAGAAAGCGTGGAAGCTATGGCAACATCAATTCGAATGAGCAATGCAGTGGATGTCAGTGAGTCCGGCAGTTTAGCTCAATGTGTTCCTGTTAGTAGGCAGCGAAGAACTCCAAATGCTACTAGAACAGCCTACAAATCACAAGTCGCTCATCCAGAAGCTAAACCAGCACTTTGAGGCATCGACTGGTCCCCCAACCTACTTTGACTTTGAAACGAAGTGTACAAAACAAGGGCTACACTGCGAGTTCCCAATCACTTTAGAAAATGCTATCTTCATAAAAACAAGGAATGGAGAGCTTTGCAATGAAGTGATCCAAAAGAATGGGAAGCTGAAAATGGTGCGTGAAACAGCAAAAGCATTCAGAATAGCTAAGCAAGGAAATTATATGATAACAAGTGGCAATTCTAAGGTCCAAGAAGGTGAACAATTGAATGCAAAGGATAGGAACAAATTGAACAAGATCACCAGGCCAGGACAGCACAGCATGAGGAATAGCACACCTGACAAAGACACAAGCAGACCAAAAACCAAGTTATGCTGCATTAGATGTGGAAACACCGCCCATCCAAAGGGAGGTGTTTGTAAGAATTGCATCAGATGCGGAGGAAGTAATCATTTAGTTAGAGTGTGTCCAAGCAGGAAGCCGAGCTGCTTTGGTAAGCAGGTCAGAGCCCTGGAGCCAAATGAGAGCTGCCTAGAAGAGGGCAGGGAGGCAGTAGAAGAGGTCTACAGATACTAAGTAACAGAGGGCAAATTGCAAAACCCTACTGTGACACTGGAAGTAAACATTGTCCCTGGATACCCAAACAGATGTCACTGTCATCACTGAGAAACACTTCAAGAGACTTAAAGGAACAAGTCACCTGCAGCTACATGTAACAAAAGAGGTTATCAGAGTTTATTTGGGAGATGACCCGGGACTGGCATTGGCATTAGTTGGCTGTTTCACTGCCACCTCAAACCAGAAGAGCATCAAAGAGGTCGTAGATGTAGTAAAGGGTCAAGGGGACACTGCACTCCTAAGTTGTCAGGCAGCCAAAAACATGGGTCTCCTATAGTATCACATCAAGCAGACAACAAGAGCTTCTCACCCAGTCATGGAAGTGGAATGATAAGCGATAATTAACTTGATGGAAGAGTATGAGGATGTCCTTATCAGCATCTGAAAACTTGAAGGTGTGATCATAAAACTGCATGTGGTGCCCAGCGCACTAAAACGGATCAGAAGCAGAGAAAAGTATCTTTACCACTGAAAGACAAACTTGATCAAATCTTAGACAGATGGCACAATCTAGACATCATGGAGGATGTACGAGATGAGCCAACAGATTGGTGCAGTTATGTGCTCCTCACTCCTAAGAAGGATGGTGAAAGCATAGGGCAAGCCTCGACGTGACTGACGGCAACAAGTACATCAAGACGACAAGGCACACCATACCCACCCTGCTTGAACTGGAAACCAGATTGAATGGAGCTAAGTAATTTTCACACCTGGACATGAATGATGGCTTCATGCAGTTAGAGTTAGCAGAAGAGGGCAGAAAGCTGTCCACATTCTATACACATTGTGGACCTGAGCGTTTCAAGAGGCTAGACTTTGAAGTGGACAGTGCAGCAGAAATAGTCAACCTAATATCATCAGCATCCATGATGATGTCATAGACTACGGTGCCACACAAGAAGAGCATGACCACGTATTGAGACACATCCAGCAACTATAGCAGAGTAACAGACTGACCCTTAGCATCAAGAAGAGTCAGTTGAACCTATGATCACTGACATTCTTTGGGAAAGTGTTCTCCAGTCAAGGAATCTCACCAGGCCAAAACAAAGTGGCAGTATTACATGCAGCAGGCCCAGCCACGTCTGAAGCAGAGGAGCAATCATTCTTGTTCTTCACAGGTTTTGCACAGGCAACAAAGAAGTCTGATGAAAGAGGGGGCACGGTTTCAGTGGACAGCAAAGTGCCAGAGAGCATTTGAGCAAGTGAAAGCAGTGCTCTTAGGAGACATGGTCTTGGCGCACTTCGATCTGCATTGAAAGACCGAACTCAAGATGTGTATGATCCCAAAGCTGGATGGTGGAGAACCCAAAATGGCTGATACTGAGACTAGATACTCGCAGCTAGAGAAAAAAAACAAGAGCTGTCAAATGGGGTGTGCCGCTAACCACATCTACTTGTATGGTCTCTGAAATATGTTTGAGATACAGATGTAGATGCTGACCACAAGCTGGGGGGCACTGCCAGATGCAGTCTCATGGGATGAGCGGCTAGAGGGGACAAGTCAGGGTCCAGAACCGAAAGACCGCAAGAGTACAATAGCTAGAGGGTCCTTCACAGCACCAGAAAGGAAAGCCCTCAGGCCACAGTTTGACCAGTCTTCAAAGAGTTAGTGGTAGCAGGGCAACTGTGTCCAAAAACGTGACAGGTATATAGCAGGGGATCAGGGCACTTTGAGACAAAGTAGCTCGACTTGCTCATGAGGGACATCATGGGGTTACAAAGAGAAAGGAGTATCTCAGGACCAGTGTCTGGTTTCCGGGTTTTGCCTGAATGGTGGAAGCCTATATTCAACACTGCCACTCAAGCCAGTGACACCAGTGTACAAGCATTCACCACTGCAAATGTCACTTCTACCAAGTGATCCCTGGAAGGAAGTTGCTATGGACCTCTGGGGACCTATCAGTCCAGGCGAATGCCTCTTTGTGGTCATATACAAACATTCACACTGGGCAGAAGTAGAGTTTGTTAGTAGCACCAGTGCCCAAGCGGTATTAATACCAAAGCTGGACCATGTTTTTTCATTGCTTAGAACAGCAGTGACCATGGTCTTCCATTCAGCAATGGGCCTCCATTCAGCAAGTACCTGGGCTTCAAGCATGACCCCAAGACATCCAAAAATCCCTAGGCCAATGCAAAAGCAGAGCAGTTTATCAGGGTGCTTAAGAAGCTCTACTGCATATGCAGACTAACATTGCAGAACTTTAGGCAAGAAGTACACAGATTTCTCTGCTGCTATTGAACAACTTCACACAGTACTGCTAAGCTAGCCCCGGTTGAAGTGATGTTTCCTGCCTGGAAGTTCTACACAAGGTTGCTGGTTGGGGTGACCTCTTGACAAATTTATTTTGAGGAACTGTTTCAGCAAGACCTAGAGAAGAAGATGCGAATGAAGGCACTTGCTGACAGCAACAAGGGTGTGAAAACATCAGACGTCCAGGTGGGGGATACAGTTCTGGTCAAATGAGAACCCAGCAGCAAAGCCACACCGCTCTTTGTGGATGAGTGGCCAGAAGTGCAGTCGCAGAAGGGAACACAAGTAGTAGCCAAATGAGGGATGGCAGCACCATCACAAGGATGGCACACCCTACCAGACCTTTGAGGAAGTAGGCAGATGGAAGCTGGGGCCAGAGACCAGCCCAATCAGGCCCACTGTCGATCCCACTGAGTGACCATGAACATCCCCAGGAAGTGTAGTCACCTGAGACTGATGATTCGAACCCTCCTCACAGGACGTACCCTTAAGCAGATTGTTCAGTTGAGCCACCTCAGCCACCCCTTTTACAGCACGCCATTGGACGTACTACAAGGCCATGAAAGAGTGTAAGAGGATACCTTAGAAAGATGTATCTGGATCATATGCTACCTGACAATATCAAGTGAATGAATGTTGTTATTGGACTGTAGTTACATTATTAGTTACCTTGAACTCTGAACACCATAGCATTTAACATTTTCTCTAATGCATGGGGGAAATGTATGGTACGTGGCTGAGACTGACCACTAGCAGACATGCTATGAACACTGGGATGATGTAAGGTTAGGTTACCAATGCTTTGAAATCGTGGTGAATGTGTACTGTACTAAGCTGTTTTGATCTATTAAAATTTCCAAATAACAAATATTAGCTACCATTATTTGTGTCGCAAAGAATTAATATAACTTGCCTCTGAACAGTGTTAAAAGGTGGTGAACAATATCGTTGTCCTGACATCATTCCCAAATCCTCATATTTATCACTGCCCTCACAGTGTGAACTTAGGTTACTTGGGTTCACAGATAATTACTTTCCTTTCTGCAGAATCCAGAGAGTTTAGCTAAAGCTGGCGAAGGAAGATCCAGGAGTGAAAAGAAAGATGATGAAAAGTAAGAATGTGTCAAGAAATGAAATGGTCGTCAATCTCCAAAACCAAATAAAAATGTAACAAAAGTCACAAACAAAATACAACCAAATAACTCAGCATGGAACAAGAAAAGCATTTTTATTATGTAACAGAGCAAAGATATCATGCTAGTAGAGCTTACATATAATATGATCATAAAAATATTTAAATGTGATGAAAACAAAGGTCATTTTCATTTAATAAGTTTCCAGTTATTGATGTAGCATGAAAAATTATTTTGTTGCTTTTTTAATGTGAAACTTTGAAAATTTGTTCTCTTGCTGTTGTCTTGTTATCAGGCAACTTGAGATCCTTCGTCAGCAAGAGATTGTAGATAAACTGAAGAATGCAAGGAAGTTCTCTGGAAGGTAGGCAATGCTTGTTTTTGGAAAAATTTGTAATACATATAATTTTATTACAGGTTGAAGTATCTGTAATGATTTGCATGAATCAAATTACCAATTAAGCAAAAGAAAAGACTTGCACCACACTCAGTGCACACCCTGCTACAACAAATAAAGTACAATGTTGTCTAGGTGGTAAATTTACATGTGGCGCAAAAAAGGCCCACATGGCCAGGACTGAATTTCAGTTTCTTTGGCATGAAAGAAATGATTGAAGCAACTAGAAGTAAAGTATTACTACCCCTCCCCCAGATAGCATAAGTCTATTGCAAGGTTAGTGCCAGCAATTTTTTTTTTTGCAAGTGCCCATTTATATGTGTGGGTGAAGAGAGAGAGACAATGTGGATTAACATTTGTTGTCTGAGGAATTCACACAATTTGGTCCGGAGGCCAGTCTGGAACCCTTTGACCTTTTAATTGGAAGTCCAACATGCTAACCGTAACACTACTATGCCACCACTCATGTTGCCTCTGGCCCTGACTTAGATGTGCTTGACAGTTAGTAGCTATTTTGGGTTTGATGTCACTGACCCCAATACCTACTACTGTGCTACTACACTCAGTGTAGCTATAGTATTTAAAATTTTCTTCATTGATACATGCAGTTGCCAGCCAAGGACTCTTTGTATTAAAGCCATAATTTTTTTGGCCTAATCATGTATCTGCTGCAGGCATTCCAGATTTGGAGGAACATTCTACGTGCAGAATATGAAATCTATAAATGATCAGAATCAGCTGATATATCACAGACCTCTAGCTGGTGAGTGAGTTCAGATTGTGCTCATAAGAACCATTCAGCCACACAGGCAACAATAGCATAAGCCACACAGACAAGGCTGGCTTAAGTCAAGAGAAACTTCTCCTGATCAGCTACACAGACAATGCTGCCATAAGTCAAAACAAACTTCTGATGAATGATCTACTGTTTTGTGACTAAGTATGAGAAAATTATTAGTGGTAGTTAAAACGGAGCCCTATGCATTATTCCCATCCCTTGAAATCCCCTAAAAATGCCTTTATAAAGCTGTTTGCTCACTGGAATGCTTCCCTTTCAGAATGTTTCTAATAGTAGGTAGGATAACAGTTGTAGTAGGTAGTAAGTGCTGGGACCCCTTGCCTGCAAGGGGGGAGGGGGTGTCAAGATAAATGTCCACTGTGAAGTAAACAGCAAGTAATCTGAAGGTAGCAAAATTGCCTGTCTGCTGGCAAATTTGAGATGTTTGGGAATGGCAGGATTTTTAACTACTGTATGTTGGCTTGATTACAATCTGAGAAGGTTCTGCTCTTGTGCCATGGTCAGATCTAATTATGAATCTGGAAATACCCTGCCTTTGGTGATTTGGCCATGGCAGGCTTAAACAAACGAAAACAGTTTTTTGCCACTTCCGTTTATTATGGAAGCACATTCTGTGGCTGTTTTGTGCACTCAGGTCTTCTACATACAATGTGCACAGGAGTGAAAGTAGCTTTGCTGATGAGTTGCTGTAATGTTGTTGGGCCACTTTTGAGTCCAAATGGCATCACTCTAAAAGTGCTCTTAATGGTTCCAGTGGTTAAGATTTAATTGTCTATAATCCACATAAAAGTGGGTGCATCCACCCACCTCTTCTTTCTCCAGACTAGAGTACTGCATGTTAACGTTTTTTCTAGCACACCTTCTTTACTTCAACTGCTGATAGTGTAGTATTGATTTGAGCTTCTGTTGATTTGGCTTTACATCTAGATCCAGTATTACATGCCTGTTCCCTGTTGATCATTATCTGTGAGACCGAGGCAGCAGTGAGTTTCATCAGGAGGCTTGTAATCTGTCTTTACCTCATTACTTGTAACTGCTTACACATGTTAACTCTAGTTACTTGTTACTTAGAGGTGAAGAATATGTCATTTGATCACAATAAGACAGCTCCAAAGAAGAGGAAAAAACAGTTGCCTGCCAAAGAAATGGGAGAAGAAAGGCGTTCCACATTGAGCATAAGGTTTGCTACCTGTCATTTAATATGCAAAGTATTTTTTTATCCATTTGTCAGTGCATTTTAATTTAACATATCCCAAACAGTAAATGTCTACAAAGTAGTGGTTATTGTTCTTTCTTCTTTTAGGTTGTTTCTGAAGAACTTTTGTAAAGACTTTCTGCAAAACTGCTACAATCCAATGATGTATGTAGTAAAGGTACACAACTGTTCAAATGATCGTTCATTATGCTGACAGTTTGTTACATAGCAAGGCCTCCTGCATGTTTATTACTAAATTGATTAAGACGTGGTGTCCTGTTTTCATAGGATAACCTCAAACATGGACGATCACAAGAGAATGATGAAACCTACTTCCTGTGGGCTATGAGGTAGTATTGTCAGCTTTTAACAGCCCTTGTGGGTATAGCCTATGACTTAAATGTAGCATTAATCTGCAACATGTCATAAACTCAGGGCTCAAAGTTCGCAACCACCTGGTCACATGATTACATGCCTTTTTATTGTGTACCTGAAAAATACTATAAGGTGGCACACATATCCCTAGAAAGCCTGTTTAAAGTCAAGTACAACTGAATCACTATACCCCTCTTCCTTCGCTCTCCCTTGATACTCTGACAGGTGATGTAAGAAATGATATCTTGAAACAAGCCAGTCAAACGTTGTTTTGGTTACATTGTTTCCCTTGTGGGATGTAGCACTCTTAAACACAAAGATGTTTTAAAGCATGGCACTTTTACTGCTGTGACATTTAACATCATGCAATTTCAACTTTCTTCTAGTTCTCCTGGTATTCTTGGTGTGCCTAAAATTTTAAACTGTGAGCCCTGCTACTCCATTTAGCCTACAGGGCCTGATTGGCCAAAGGGCATCATGCTAATCCAGAATAAGAATCAATTTTGAATTCCGAATTCAACATGGTAATGACGATTTCTAAACGTACATTGTATTCTTCATATTTAAACTGACTCTTGACATTTTTTAACAAGATGAACAAAAACCATGGTCAATACTGTAGTTACTGTAGAATTCCGAAAGTAACGGCCCCCGTTACTTTCGAATTTTGCAGGCCAAAGGGGCTGTTACTTTCATGTAGCCACTACTTTCGGGTAGCCATTACTTTGGGGTGGTTGAAAAACATTTGTTTCAGCGATTGCTTTTCACAAAGAGGAAGCTCAACAGGAGCTGAAAAGGTCATTCAGGTTACATGTTTAGTTCATTCACTGATCTGTGTAAACAAAGCAAACTATAACAAAAAAAGGGCCAAATTGTTCGTTCTAGTATTGTTCTAGTAATGTTCGTTCTAGTAGTGTTCTAGTTGTGTAACGGGCTGGAGAATTACGCCATTGGTCATTCAATGCCATGTAGAGCAAATATGGTTTCATCACAACAATGAATAAAGGAAATAACTGAATGAATAAAACGATTTTTAATTACATTGACACCGGTGGCTTCCCCATCAGTAGCTAGAGGCTTTTGGTCATTTCATGGTGAACATAAACAAGGAAACGTTAGGCAAATTTTTTGCATTCCAGTTACATTTATACAGAAGGTACTGTCATTTCTGGGTTGCATTGTAGTTTGATTTGATTTGATTTTATTTTTATTTTTATTTTTATTTTACTTTGTGAAAGTACAAGTGTGAAAATAGGAGACGATTGCTGGTAGTATTCGCTGAAAATAGTTTTGAATTCACTCCTGAAAATATCGTTCAATTCACTGCTAAGAACCTACCGCACTACTTTTTGTTCAAATTGCCATTTTTTGGAAGGGACCGCTACTTTTGGGAGGATCGCTACTTTTGGGGGGGTCGTTACTTTCGGGCTTCAATAAGAAAAGCCAAAAAAAAAATCGTTGCTTTTGGAGGGGCTGTTACTTTCCGAATTCTATGGTAACTCTAGATTAGTTTTATACAGATTTTCAACAATTCGATGGGCCTAAGACTGCAACCCACTTTTTGCAATTTGCAGACTACAGTTAACAAATTTACTACATGACTTTACTTTTTAGTGAGGTGAAAATATTTTCAATATAAATTTTATGGAACTATTAATTTCAAGTCTTAAAGGACTATTCTAACTAATAACATGTTTTTAATGTGTAAATGTATTGTTCCTGTAAAGGCCTAATAGGGAGGTTCAATAAAATGCATATGTAATGTGCAATCTGCAATTGGAAAACTGCTAATAATCAGTAATGTAGAGTTAGTCTGCAATGAAGAGATCGCCCCATCTAGGTAAAAATTGCAACTAAATTGAGTTACTGTCAAGAGTTACACTTTAAGCTGTATAACATGTGCGTGTTGTTGATGCTAAATTGAACAAACTGAACAAAACTGACGAAGCTTTTAACTTTTAAGGTTTTTCATGGAATTCAGCAGGCACCATGACTTCAGAGTGGATTATGTCAGGTACATACTGTAATGCTTGTCAGTTTTGCAATTCTTGTTACCTTCTTTCCTGTCAGTTGTCTTAACGTGTTGCTGTTGTTTGCTCTAATACAGTGAGACACTCAGTGTGGTTAGTTTCACCGACCTGTTAAACATCATAGTCAAATTTTATGACAGCTGTGAATCCAACAAAGCTGAAGCTCTCATCTGGGGACGGAGGTAAGAACAATGAAGTAACATGGTCTGTTTCAGTCTTCGTAGAGAAGGCCATGGCTGATAAGTATTCCTGCTTCATAAAGTAACTGTTAAATGCTGTTTGTGTTAACACTCTTTTAGGCTTCACCTGGCAATCCAAGCCTACAAAGAGTTGCTTTTAAATGTCATGTCCATGGACAAATCTGACGATGAAACTCTGAGAGAAAATGCCAAGATCATCAAAGGTAAAGCTTGTCTTGTTACTTATTGCCTTCAGGTCCTTAGACGCTAAGTGTTTCATAGGGTGCATACTGGTACTGGCCATACTGAGATAATGGCATCATTTTATTACAACTTTCAGAAGTCATTTTGTGATTCTTTTGTTATTTTAAATTAAATGTGGTCCCAGTGAGAAGTGTAAATTTGCATCAGAATGATTGTAACTGAAGGATTCTCGTATTCTGATATAATTTAATAATAATAATAATAATAATAATAATAATTACGTTCGACGAAGGAGAACGCATTCCTAATCTTGTGTTGGGTGTCCCGGTCATACAGTCAGAAAAAATCGAGATTTTCTCTGTAATGGGTCGTCGATGCCAATTTAGCCCCCCCGAAGATTTTTGCAGGGGCCTACGCTCGGCCGGAAACTGGTATGGACTTTGGCCTCGCTTTCATTACGTCCAGGTCCTAAACGGTCAATGTAGCCTATAAACACTTAACGAGAGCGGGCGAAATTTATGGATTCTGGTTGAGATATTGTATTTATTTTCTTCGAGTTTTTGAGAAAAGTTTTCGAGTTTGCCGACAAGGCACAATTTGAAGTTCGCTTATTAACACAAGCGGTGCAGCTAGAATGTATTAGTGGTCGAGAAAAGATTGATTATTCGTATGGACTCGGACTGCCATGCCTGTTGCTGAATTTGAAGAGAAAAGTTTGAGATTTGCCGAGGACCACAAAAGCCTTCACCAGACTTTTCGGAGCCAGAAACTAACTTTTCTGGGAAATTTTGAAGTTGGTTGACAGGACACAGTTTGAACGACTCGTACAAACACAAGCGGGTATTAGTAGCAGGGGTAGGATCTACAGCGCTGGAGAAAACATCACTTGTTATTATTTGTAATTATTCCTTGTTGCTGAATTTAGAGAATTCTGAGAGTGATTTGCGCTGACTTTCAGAGCCAGAAACTGGTCATGTTGTTGTAAGTCATGACGATAAAGACTAGGAAGGCTACATATAACTTTAAATGCAAGATAAAAGTGGACACTTCTGTTACTTGTCGAGACACACAACAGCCTAGCTGTGTTGTTATTTTTGACACGAGAAACGTGAATTTGTCTACTGAGGCATGAGATTGCTCTTTGATACTAATTCATCCTTGTTATGTAGTGCTTACCTTGGTGGTCATTTTAAAACATGACACTGGCAAATTCGTTGATGTAAAGTCGTGCACAAACCACCGAAGGGTTTATAGTTGAATTGATTCCTGCCCAGTAATTTTGTGTATTAACTAAGTGAGATGCCTACCTGTGAAGCTGTACAGCCGAAAGCCCCATACAAACTAGAAATACTATTGCAAACTGTATTTGCCTGTGTAGATGAGAAAATTATCACATTTTTATGTTGCAACACAGTGTCTTTGCTAATTAAACTGTTTAATAGTCAGTTTCATTTGTCATGTGAATTTTCTATTGTAAATAGGTCATCAAAGTTTTCTGGAAAATTAGTTTTGGCCCTTTGTTAGTTCATGTTTTGGGGCATTTGTGCTGTCTAACCAAGTGATTTAGCTGGCTTGGGTGCTTGCTGTTCCACTGAAGGAAAGACATTGCTAGCACATATTCAAGGACCTTTGTTGTCAGCAGAAAATTTGTTCACCATGGTCA
>Ga0126336_10000682_pt1 | contig 15087 bp, 5 predicted proteins | sample SidCmetagenome_FD_92530 | JGI IMG/M metagenome (GOLD analysis project Ga0126336, IMG submission 92530) | Coral microbial communities from El Islote,Puerto Morelos, Mexico - Siderastrea C C metagenome | ecosystem: Host-associated > Invertebrates > Cnidaria > Coral | place: El Islote,Puerto...
AAAGTGTTAAGTTTTATCTTTCTTGAAATATTGGAGAAAATTGCAGGAATGACCGAAATCAGCCCGTAAAAAATGAATCATGATTTACATGAAAACGCTCTTACAGATTTTTCCCTAATTTCGTATACAAGTTGTGTAGGTTGAGTAGTTCAAATAGTTCAAGTTTCGTCATAAAGTGTCAGACTAGTTTTCGAGATATTCGACATTATTTAAAATGAGGGGTTGTCCATTACCGTTGCTATGGTAACAGCTGTTGCTAGGAAACCAGCGCGAAAATAAACTTTGATCATATGTTGAAAAGATGGTGTAGTATCCAGGAAATCGAAGTTTATCTTCTATGCGAAATTTTGACTTCAAAAGACACACTCCAATAGACCAAAAAAGCTGTTGCGAGCCTCCTTAAGGTGACTCGATCGAAATAAATGACGCGCTCTATGCCTCTCTAAAAACTCTAATAACATCGTCAATTCTCACTCATTTTACGCACAATAGCGCTACTGTGGAATTCAGATAGTAACAAAGCCGTATACAGAACAGAGTTTCGATAGTGCATCACTTTCAAATAATATATTGTCCAAACCAAGACCGCCCCAACAAAGTAAAATAGCGTAAAGTATGTGTAAAAGATTCAGTTTCATGTTGCGGTAGTTTTATTCAATTCGTCCGGTTAGTTTTCATATAATTCAGAAAAACGTGAATTTGGCGACTTCGTTATATTTTGGTGCAGAAAGTGAGTTTGTAATAGTCGCCCAAACTTTTTCATCGTTGCGGATAGCCAAATGCATTTTGGAACTAACTATAATGATACATTGAACTTACTTTATCTGGAGTTATTACGCTTTCAGTCAACTTTGGAAAGCACTGGAGCGGTCCAAACTTTGAAGTCCGTCTGGGCTTGTTATTTTGACGTTCAAATTGTGCCGGGATTTCTGTTCCTGCGATTTTTCGGAAACTTGAAGAGTCAAGGTAAGATGCTATTTTAAGCTGATTCTAGAAGTTTAAACCAAATCGTAGCGCTCAGTTTTGTTAGAATGGCAATTTTATTAAAAAAGTAGTGTTCAATAAAAGCAAATTCACGCAAAATTAACGAGGAGTACATCTACGTGTTGACATACGTATTATTCCCCGATAAATTGTGTGTAAAATGCGAAAGTTTCAAGGAAATCGAGTGAGAAATGACGATGATATTAGAGTTTTTAGAGAGGCATAGAGCGCGTCATTTATTTCGATCGAGTCACCTTAAACGAGTGATTTCATTTTGAACAAGACAGCTCATTTCTTTATCCTTGCTATGAGACATCGCGGTTTGTTCTAAACGCTTATTGTTTTATGATATGTTTTTAGTTCTGTTTTATCGTTAGTCTATCCTTTATCCCTACGGTTTGCTAGAGGCTCTTTTTCATAAGCTTAATAATTTTAAACTTTGATAGTCGGAACTAGCGCACGTAGGTGGACTGCTTACAAACAGTTCTCAAACCAATTCGCCTCGTTCCACCTCCAAAATTGCAGAAAAAAATAAACACGTTATTCACCGGCCTAGGTCGGTCCGTATAGGGAAAAACTGTGCCCTCAGTCTTGAGTACGGCCCTCGGCCTGCGGCCTTGGGCCGTACTCAAGACCTCGGGCAGAGTTTTTCCCTATACGGACCTCCCGGCCGGTGAATAACATATATTTTTTTTTTTTCTGAAGCATCTCAGCGGTCCGGAATCCTAAATTCTTGAATCTGATTGACTAATGACGCACGCTCCAGCGGTCCGGATTTCCCCAAATTTAAGTACTCAAGATCGAGGGCACATGCAGCAGTTCTTGTCGAAGACACAGCGTTGCGAGGTTTCTTGTTTGACAATTTTAGCTAACAATCATTAATAATCATATTCTCTTGGATGAAGCTAAATGGAACAAGATTAGAAAAGAGATCTCCAAGGAAAATAACGAAATTTCAAGCGAGAAACGGAGGTCAAAAGCCTACCTTGCAGTTAAATGGCGTGTCAATAAGAAAACTACATCTCGAAAAAAACCAAGCCTACAAAATTTTCTCAAAAAAAAAAAACGTGTAGGAATACTCGCCTTTTTCGGAGAATAAACAGGCCTTTTATTCCATTGCTGATATTTCCTTTCACTTTACAACAGTTAGTGAGAGAAATATTCCATTTTAAGAAGAAAAATCCAACGTTTCGTTGTGCTGGAGTAAAATGATTTCACTTCAAGTTTTCCCGCGGATTGGAGCGGTCCGTGGTCCGTACGCGGGGTACGGATGGGAAAATCCGGACCGCTGGAGCGCGCGTCATTAGCCAATCAGATTCAAGGATTTCGGATTCCGGACTGCTGAGATGCTTCAGATAAAAATAAGTTCCCGAATTCTTGGCAGATCTAAGCTATTTAATCAAAAGCCTTTTACTTTGTGTACGCGTAAGGTCAAATATATAACCTTTTTTTCAAATAAGTGGCTTTTAGTTTGCGACACTTTTAAGTCCCTATCTTCTAACACGTTTTTCCTTTGTAACATCCAGCAACTCTGTTGTAAGCTCTTTCGAGACGTAAAAGGTAAACGAAACTGATAGAGCGATAAAGTGGTATAATGGGGCACTGTACTCTGTTTACAGGTAGCCCAATCTCTTTCAATAACGACAGCGTTGATTTACGGCATAGTTAGCAAAAGAATCTGGTCATGGAGCTCCTCAAAGTCCTTTGTTTTATGTTTTTGTTACGGTTTTTAGCCTTAACCCGTTAACCGTGCACAAACAACAAAAGGTTTTGAACTTTGCGTGAGCAACTAACCAATAAAAATGTTACTGTTAAGTTACTCTAGGTGCAATGTAATATAAATTTTTGTAATGTTGTTTTGTAATGTAACTTATAAATTTTTGAAAAGCGCCATTGGACCACTGGGAAGTGGCGCTATAGAAATTTATTATTATTATTATTACTCAACCACAGTGTGCGAAATGAAAACAAAAGATTTTGCACGGTCGTTGCAATTGTACTTTCAACATAAATTGCAACGCCTTTGTTATGGCCTTTGAAACTTGCAAGGTTTCATAACCAGTACTTGACTACGTCTACGGAAACTAGTAATTGTATTATTCCGAACATGCTATCCGTTTACTGTTTATTCCTTTCCTAGCGAACAACTTTGCAAAAGGAAAATCAAATAACATGAAATTACATCATAAATAAGCAATCACTTTTCGATCTTTATGACTACGTTGACTTCATGACTAAATGACTTCAATAAGTATGAAATCAATGTAAATAAAACTAGAATTGTTGTGAGAGAAATTTGAATAAAAAAGCCTAAGAAAGAAGAGCTGTGCTAAGAGAGAAACAGAAGACACAACATGGGAGTGAAATAAATTATGTGTTCATATTTTCATGTCGCAGTGAATGCAATGAATGAGTTACTAAAGTGGTAAGAACTTGGGGCGAGTTGCAGAAGACATAACGTCCGGCGTAACTTCAAACTTCAGACGTTCACTCCAGTCAGTCACAAATTTCAACGTCTGACGTTACTAGTTCGTTCGGCGCTAGATTTTATGCAACTCCTCGCTCAGATGTAAACACCCTTGTATCATGAGGGCATACTCATCAAGATTGCGCAAATCAAAGATCCTAGGAACGAGGCTCTTTGATTTGCACAATCCAAGATGGCGGCCACTCGGATGGGTGGAGCTTTGGAGCATGCACTTCGCGCAGTTTTGGAGAATACCTGAGCTCAATTCACCACCAAAACAGGCATCATCCCTTTCAATTTTTGCCACGTTGCGGTTATATTTAGTCTGTCTTGCAAAAAATACTCCTGTGACATTACGGTAATTTCAACAATTATACAAGGTTACACGGAAGTGTTTACGGAAGAAATCAACTCAAAACAAATAACATTTAAAACACAGTGGTTTATTGCCGGGCAAATTCAAAGCTAGATCTTACAGAAAACACATCACTAAGTTGCTCAATCAACCTTATGTTACTTGGTGACTTACATCCTACGTGACAGACATTTATTTAATTAAAACCACTGATCTATTTTTATAGTGGGGTAATGCAAACTCCTTAATTATTGTATGCCGGTACCCTACGTAACCCTAAATTTTTTTTTTTTCAGATGTTCAACTTCTTCTTCAATTTTTTTTGCACAGAAACAGTTGGTATTGGTTGGTAATTCAGAAACAGGAAACGTTTCGAAAGTAATTTATAGACAGTACCGACAAATTTCCGACTAACAAGGACATTGCCTAGTGGTTGGTAGATTTAGAAGATTGCAGACTGTTAGGAGAAAAAAGAAACAGGAATGTACATTGCCCCACATTATTTAACTGTTACAATTACCCACAGTTACCAAAGTCTATGTACTAATAGTATATACCTAACAAGCGAATAGAGTTTTTCGCGCGCTCTGATTGGTTACTCAAACTTGGGATAGTATCTGCTATTCACATCCGGGCATTTTCTGACTCTCCACTTTGTTAGGCGTATACTAAAACAATTATTCCCCTCAGTGTCGGCCAAGAGTGGTAGATATTTACCTCGCCGCTAGGCAGCTCGGAAAATGTCCACCACTATTTACCTCCACTAAGGTGAATAATTATTAACTAATCACAATTTCATTTCTTCTTATTTACGCGTAACTTTAATCAATGACTAGTTTTAAAGAGAAAGTGTCACTAGCTGAGGGTCAACCTTAATAAATCACACTAAACTTTTCAAGACTTTCCTAACCTTTAAACTCCACAATGCCGCATAATAACGGCAGCCGGCCCGGGGGCTGCAATGATTTTACTTCCTGATAAAGCTATCTGAACGGCCTCAAAAGAAAAGGTCTGAAGAGTGGGATTCTCACAAAACAAAGGTTGCTAAGGCTAGAAGGAAAAACTTCACTTCTTAATCCATATATCCCTCCATGTCACTTTTTCTTTACTTCAACAACAGAGAATTGATTACATACTTATAGTTAAATATCAAGGTGGAGCGTTTCCAGATTTCATATTAGTTTGCTTTGCATCGCGAAACGTTGGATTCATATTCAGACAGAACTGAAAACCTGCAGATAACCAGTCCTGCTTTATCAGTTTTTTGTTTAATTTACATTTACAGTTAAAAAAAACAATTTAAAGAAAAATATATCATTTTGTTAGCAATAACGTTTGAAAGGAAATGCACATTTTTCACACAGTTTCAAAAATGTTGACTAAAAGAAATTCAATTAAAGTAACTAGAACCGCTCCACCTTAAAGGAAAACTTATTTTACGACAACTTTGGAATCTATTTATAATTTTTCTATTTTCTCTAATATTTTTTCTTGATTGGTCCAAGAAACTTATTCAGGGAACAATCTTTACTTCTGAGAGAAGAACCTCTTTTGACTGGCAAGTTTTTCATGTGATACTGCGACCTTGGTCAAACAGACACTTAGCCCCTATTTTCCATAAAGAGGTTCAACAGCAGAATTCTTTCTAAACATTTACCCTTAGGTCGAATGTTATTCAATGTTGTTGTTTTGTTGTTCATGTCGATGCTATTGTTGTTTTTGCTGTTGTTGTTGTCGACGACATTTTTGTTGCAGTTGTTGTTGTTGTTGTTGTTGTTGTTGTTGCTGTCCTTATTGTTGTCAATGATGTTGTTGTTCCCGTTATTACTGTTGTTGTTGTCGTGTTGTTGTCGTTTTTATTGTTGTCGTTGTCAATGTTCTTGCCATTGATGTTGCTGTTGTCGTTGTTATTAATGTTGTCGATATTGTTGTCGCTGGCAATGTTCTTGTTGTTGATGTTGTTGCTGTTGTCGTTATTGTTGTCGTTATTGTTGTTGTCGTTGTTGTTGTTACTGTTGTTGCTATTATTGATATTGTTGCCGTTATTGCTCTTGCTGTTGTTGTTGTTGTTGTTGTTGCCGACGCTTGTTGTTGATGATGTTGCTGTTGTCGATATTGTTGTCATTGCAAATGTTCTTCTTGTATTGTTGTCGTTGTTATTGCTGTCGTTATTGTTGTCGCTGGCAATGTTCTTGTTGTTGATGTCATTGCTGTTACTCTTGTCGTTATTGTTGTTGTTGTTGTTGTTGCTTTCGTTGTCGTTTTAGAGCCTTGCAGCTCACTGGACCGGTGTTAATGGCCGGCTTCCGTAATAAGAAGGTAGGATTAAAAGTATCCCTTAACTCCAATTGCTTACCAAATACAAAATTAAGCTAAAACTCTACAAATTAAGAAACGCTTTTGAAGCTGTTTCAACCTATTCATAAACAAACAAACATAAACCTTATTTCAATCAAATACCACAAGTACTTAACTATAGCTCAAAATCTTAAGTAAGAAACACAATCTTACTTAAATTATAGGAAAACAAATATCTTAAACCTTCCCAGCGAAACCGTATATAACGAGCAAGCGAAGCCATCTTCGTTAATTATTAGGTTACCCCGTCCGTGCGTATCTTCAATCTATGTAGGTTTCCTACAAAACTTCCCCGTTTATATACCTGGGTGTACAGAGACAACGTGGAGTAATGTGCCTTGTCCAAGGACACAACACGAAAACATCGACTAGCGACTGTGCCTCCAGTCAAACATGTGAACACGTCACAAAATAAGAAAAGATGGAATATTCAACATGTCGCGACGTTTTCTTAGAAAAATTCTTAGGAGCCCAGGGCTCTGAAGTAAGGAAAGCAAGCTGTAAAATGCTGGGTGCCCGACAATGCTGAAGGACGCTAGAACTAGTCAGCTGCGCTAAACGCGAGGTGATTAAAACGACCGCCATTTCTAACGGATTTTTCAGTTAGAAAAACAGAGAATCGTCTAGACTGACTTTGGCGTTCGATGGTTAGTCCTAAATTTAGTTGCGAACAATTTTGTTTAGGCACCAAGAGGGAAAATTGCTTTAAACTCAAGTGCGAAACCTCGGTGACGAGTGTTTACGGAAACGTCAATGAACAGCTGCATTGAACATGCGCGTTATTCAGTACTGTCTGGGTATCCCAGCTAAGGCACCCACCTTGGGATCCCTGGGCTCTTTCCCTAGCTGTGCACAGCTGAGTATTTACAACAAAAGAGTAGGAAAACTAAGCTACACAGAAGCTATAACACTATGGGAATAAACAGCCCATAATGGACAGACCATTTTATTTTTGAGGCGGGGAGGGGTGGGGTTGGGAAAAAAAAAAAAAAAAAATGCTGCAAAGCTTTTGAAAAAAAAAAAAAAAAATTAATAATAATAATAAAATAAAATAATAATAATAATGATGATAATAATAATTGTGCATAGTGGCACAAAGCAAAGAAATATATTGCTAGCTAGTGAAATAAAAATTCATACAATGCATACAAAAATTGCCCACCCCCAAAATAACGATCCGTCCCTAATCACTAGGTAAATAGCTGTGAAGACCAAGCCTCTTAATGGACTGTACAGGTGAACGTAGAGTGTTTGAACTTCTTTAACAAAAAGGTGACATTTCAAAGTGTAACTTACTAGCACATTAATTCTATAAAAAAGCTTTTAAAAAGGGTATATACCTTCCGTTACCAGACCGTAGAATCTCGGACAATAGGTCGTTTTCACGATGGCGTCATTTCACCATATCTCCCAGAATCCCAAGTAGGTTGTTAATTCTTGATGCAAATTAGCTAGGGCTATTGTTATTCAAACCCCACTGGTATGATAAAATTCAAAAAAAGAAAGAAAAAACGACTGAATTCTGGTAGTTGTAGTGTAATGACGCCATCTTGAAAACGGCCTACTAATAGCTTCATCCCCCTATCCCACAAGAACCAAAGGGGAGAAAGGAGGCGGGGGGGGGATTTGTCTCGCACCCTGCACTTGAGAAACTCCCGCTCCCTCCTCTTATGCTGCCTGCCACGAAGGATGAACATGCCTCCGCAGGTTAATATATCTCTTTCCCCAAAACCGATTACTATAAATGCTACTATATACTGTATACTGCTATATACAATATATATAGTTCCAAGGCATCGCACTCTTTTCTGAAGTGAGCTATAAATCAAATGTAAGCACCAGAACACTTCGGTTAAATATTTTAAATGCGTCTAAACTATTATATACACTTATACAACTGTACACTAACTCTATACTATACCTCTCCGACAAGAAGACCACAGGTAGTGTAAGTACTGAATGTATTCTTGCACATAGAGCCTCTTCCTTCTAGCTTTCAGAGCTTTGAAGCATCCATTCGTCATACGTCGTTCTTGGTCCCCAAGCTTGGAAAGTCACGTTCCTGCTAACTGTTACACTACTGAAAAGAAATCACGAATATCTAATATAACTACAGTCACTGACAAAATCTCTCTGTTCACTTCTCACGCACTAAGACCTTTACAAACATGGCGTCACCACGAACATAGGCTCCACTGCTGAGGTTGTCCAACGGAATTGAACAATGAGGCTCAGCACCAGGATCTGGAACCTGATTCATATCTTGAACCGGTTGAGCAAATGATGCATCTCCAGGATGCGGTTGTACGTGGGCAACTACATCATCTCCTCTGCTGCCAGCTTGGCCCATCAATCTAACTTCAATGTGACGCGAAAATGGCCACTCAAGAATGGGATCATACTCTCCTTCCATCACAACAAAAAACAAGGACATCCTCGAGCCCCGATCCCTTCCGTACCCATTCAAGTGGAGGCGTACACACATTTTGTATCCATCGCGACTCGTGCAAAAAGGTGGGCTTGACAAAAATCTGTCTGGGTTGTCTCTCGCCTCGGCACACTTTTGGCAAACACCGTCAATTTTCCAAATCAACTGCCCATCGTATGAATAGACTTGTTCCTGGCGGGGGAGTTGCTGGTAATTGCGCAGAACAGTAGAAACCATTGCACGTGTGAACTCCAACTGGACATTCATTCTATTCTCCTGAACTGCACTCTGTGCCTCGACCTCTTCAAGTCGACCCCTCAATTCAGCGTTCTCTTCACTAAGAGCTGCTATTTTGGTACGGAATTCTTCAAAATTCTCCAGTACTTGAGCCTGAACCAGTGCCAGAGAATCAAACAAAGCTTTCACGTCACCTCCTAATTTTGCCAGCCACTTGTAGTGAACATTTAAGGCCCACTCGTGACTTTTGACTTCAACTTCAGTTGCAGTGAGTGCTTGCCTGAATTTACTTTCTTTAGAGGAGAGGCCACATTCTCCACCATCGTGATTGTGTTTTGCATCCACTACACGCAGAAGCAAAAGATGATGCTCGGTGATACCATCTTTTGAATGCCTCTTCAGACCATCCTGGTCCATCAATTCCTATTCAACCAGAAAAGACAAACTTACATCAAACACTGAATTTATTCTTAACAGAGAAAAACGCTTCTGGAAATCCCGGTATGTAATTGCAAAAGGGAGTCACGAAAACGTAGATGGAGAAGCAAAAGGAAAGCCGGATCAACTAAAGCAGTAAAGGACACTGTAAGTCCTTCGTTGTGCACTTATTACCTCTTGGAATGAGGCAGCCAGTACATCACTGACTCTTGAAACAATAAAGAACAGCGGGTTACAACAGAGTCCCTAACCTAAAAAACAACAATAACAGTAGTAAGACTCAACTGGGTTAAACACAATTACTGGTATATCCAGTAGTCTACATTGTGACCCATTGTGACAAACGAGGTTCTGTACATGTAAGAAAAGTAGCCAGGTATTATCTATGGTGTTTCCTTCGGCTGTTTACAATGAAATACGCATATTGCACAAAGAGTATTACAGTCGACTGCCGATAACTCGAACCTTCGAGGGAAATCAAAAAAGGTTCGAACTATCGGAGTTCCTGGAGTTCGAGTTATCGGGGGATAGGATTCCTGCTGACACCACTTATCACATGTCTTCTCACAGGAAGAACTGACGCGTTTTGTGTACCAAAGCACCAGGAAACTAAAACAAATTGACACAAAGAACAAGTACACACGTCAAAACTACAATGCTGCTCATTTTTTCGAAAATTGATTCAAAATAAATTCAGTGTTCTGGAGTATGTTTTGTCTCATTACACTTTGACAAACAAGGTTCGAGTTATCGAGGGTAAAATAAAAGAAAATGACCTGAAGGGAATAGGATTTCAGTTCGAGTTATCGAGGATTCGAGTTACTGAGGGTAAAATAACAGTAAATGTATGGAGCAATTCCAGGGGAAATCAGCGCGAGCTTCGAGTTACCGAGGGTTCGAGTTACCGGGAGTCGACTGTATAATCTGTTGATGACGTTTTAAAGTTCTGCGATGCCACTAATTTGTCGCTAATAACACAAACCTTACAATGGAGGTTACACTTTTTTAGTACAAACTCATGATCAATCAGTTTACCATACTCAAGTCTTCTAATCTGGGTCCCAAAACCTCAACAACTTAATTGGAAGGTCGCTTATATCTTAAATTCTTTTTATAGGCTCTAAAATCGTTTTTATTTAAGAACCAGATGTTGAATTTTAAATGTCATAACGTAATTATTCACTTACATGTATGCTTTCTACACGTTTGCAATAACTTGAGAGAGGGGGGGGGGGGAGAAACAGATAGGGGGCACTCAATTACATAAGCCATTTATAAGCCAAGCCAACCACCTTCTTAGTGAAACCCTTCCCACTTCTTAATAAATAAATTGGTTTCTTGAATTTACTTAATATTGCATTTCTTATATACATGGGCTCAGAAAGTAAATGAATAGAAATAACACCTACATGTTCCAGCAGACTGTTAAGCACCAAATGGGGTCAGGGTATTGTTGTAGGGAACAGTTTTGGATCAAGTGAATAGCGAAACAAAATACCCTTAATGTCATTTAATTAGATGGTTGAATACAAAAATAACACTCACTAATTGGTAAACTTACTTCATGTGCACAGCCATACTCTACAAAAGGGCAACGCATCCTAGGACAGTCACCATTGATCGGATCAAGATGGCACTTCATCTGCAGAAAATAAAAAGCTGTCAAGTGTTGTTTTGAACCTACTTGAGTACATACCAGTCAATATGGAGTATTTAAATAAGCTTGTTAATTTACCTAATGATATGCAGTGTGCTTACTTACTACTTCTAACTGGTTAAGAAAATGGTCAAACTTTTTGACCCTGAAAAGTAAAGTGAAAACAAAGGAATGCAGGTTGCAGGACCTTTGTATCGACACTCGAGAGAAAACTAATCTTATATTGTACTCTAATTACTCTGTTTCTACACCAATACACCGATAAATATGCCACCTATGCTCACACGAGTATCATGTAACTGCAAATTAAAGTTTGGTATTGGTTTTCAAAAACCAATACGTGATCATCGCTTTAGCGTCACCAGCTAATCTTGTGACAACATAAATTGCAATGTCTTGATGTCCACATAACATTCCTGATTATTCATGGCAGCTTTATCCCATTTCCTTTAGAATTCATTCATTTGGACCTCATGCTACCCAATTTCCTTGTTAAAAATACCTATTCGTAATGATCATTTATCCAACCTTTTCATACTAGTCTTTATATACATGTATGCATATTCCTGGTTATCCCTGGCAGCTCATATCCCGTTGCCTTTAGAATTCATTCTTTTGGACCTCATACCACCCAATTTCCTTGTTAAAAATACCATTTCGTAATGATTTGTCCAACCCTTTCATACTAGTCTTTATATATCTGTATTTTAAAAGTATGTAAAGACAACATTCATGTTCATTTCACATGTGGGATATTGGAATGCAAAATTGACCTATTTTCAACATCTCAAGGCTTCACAGCTCAGTCGGTAGAGCAATGCACCGGTATCACAAAGGTCATAGGTTCGAATCCTGTTTTTTCAGGTTAAAGAGCAATTGCTTTTATTAATATTAAGAGAGAGCTGCAAAGATCATTTCACTCACTTCATTTTAGTTACAATACCTACGTAAAGCAATTTATGACTCAAAAAAGAAAAACAGCTTAACATTAAATTACCACTGATTAGTCGACGCAAGGTAGCCAATTTTCAAACTACTTGTTGAAATAAATGAACTTAACCAACCTGGCTTCTTGGCAAATTTACATGGCCACAATTTGGGCAGTCAATCGGAAAATCAGGACACACAGTAAGGTGGTTCTGACAGAATTGCAAACAAAAAGAAAAGAACAAATAGTTACGTTACAGACTTGTTTCTGCACTCGATCTTAAAAGGTCACAACAATTATTATTTTGCATTGCGCGCTGTCCACCCTTAACTCCACCTTGTCCCTCTATACGCAGATACATGGAAATTGTTATAAACAGAAAATGTTAGGGGAATACCCTACAATGTACTAGCTTCCCATGGGGGAGGAGGAGTTGTAATATGAGTTTCCACTTGGGTCATGTGAACAGAAACTGCATGGGGTTAAGCACCAGCCTTGTAGCCCAAAATTTACTATTGTCCTGTTAAAAATAACCGTCATAGCTTAAGCTAGTAAATGCCCTCTATCTAGTGAAGGCCTTTTCCAAGCAGAGTCTGGTCTGACAGAGTTCAAGGGTCAAACTACTATAAAGTCTGTCCAAGCTGGAGTAAAAAATGCTATCACTTAGTTTGACAATGTCTGTGATACTGAAGAAGCCAATGTAATAACATACACAATGATTTGGAAAATACAGAATGACTGCTATTGATACTGCGAGGGTACAAAAAAATGTAATGTAAGGAATACTTCTTTGGGCAAATAACTTTAAACACCTCTCTTTAGTTAACAACTACGTCTAATACATAAAAATGCCACATGAAATCCAAAACAACGTGATAAATGCCCATGAAGTAGATCATATACCACAGACCAAATACAGATGTAAAACGTTTATTAATGTTACCGGCAAGCCTCCCACTGTCTCTGGAGAATTGCAGTATTCACACTGCACTGGGCGGTATGGACAGCAGTTATCTTCGTGGTCTTGCAAGTTACAAGATGGTATTAAGTTACAGCAGCCATTGTGTTTGCATTTAACTGGTCTGTATGGGCAAATACCCTCATGTACCTGAAGAAATAAGGAAGAAACAAACGTAACATGTTTATTAGAGCAGCATGTGTATAAATTCTTGAATGTGAGTGCCTCTAGTACTGTCAATACATATATAGACAACATTTTTCTGCATTGAATAAATAGATCAGCAAAAAGAAACAAGCAAAAGAAAAAAATTGTATAATTAGATAAATACAAAACTTTTTGACAGCTTTTCAACTATTTTGATGAATTCAGCTTCACCTAAACAATCAAATTAAATAACTATAAGAAGAAGTGTCAAGAGTGCAAAGCTGACACTTGCCAACTCTGCCTCAGTGCCATTGTTTTCATTTTACCGGTATTTGGCAAGTTGACACAGGTCATGAAAATTTTCTTAAAACAATGTCAATGGCATAGCATGTAGCATTGTGCAAGAAAAGGAGTGTGACATAAAATGTCAATCACCTCAAATTCCCTCACTCTGCCATGCCAGTTGCAGCCACTACCTTTGTTTAGGCAAGTGGTAATCAACTCTAAAATTTCTCTCTTGACAAATGCGTCAGGAAAAACCTGCAAGAAAAAAGCAGACGGACATTAATAGACGAAAAGTGAGTGGCAGGGCCAGATGGGAAAATATTTGGCTCAAGGTCATGCCATACTACACTGTACACCATCACCAAGCACAGCCATACATTTTCATGCTGAATATTACTAACAGATGCTATGTGCGCATTAAATGAACAGATGATTTGTGCAGGGATGGACGGCTTTTTCCAGACCAGCTTGTGTCAACCCGTCTGGCCCTTACAGACATGTCAACTTACTAATCCATTTTCTATAGAATAAATTATCGCTTCAGTGGGCCCGTTACTGTGGCATAATAAATAAAAATTAACCTTGATGTCAGCTGATGTCAGGGAAATGTGGTTACACTGTATTATACACAGAACAAAATAATATTGAATACAATAATACTACAGTGTATGTTCCACCTGTAAAATTATGCATAAAAGCACCAACGATTCTCCTGTGCATGTGTGGTGGCACAGAATGGTTTATAGTGGTTCCAAAAAAATGGGTACTGTCAAACCAGTAAGGGAAGGAAGTCTTGATAAAAATTAATGTTGGACTGTTTAGACCATGCAGTGGACTACATACACATTGCAGCTTTCCAGAGAGAGTAGTGATAATCATTTTTCCCCATCTTTTCAACCACATACACTTTAGGCCATGTGTGGCCTGGGCGGTGTGACAAATTCTTACATGGGGCACTGCACAGCAGTGTTGTTATGCTTTTATACCCAAGAGCCTCTGGAAAGTGCTACAGTAAAAATTTCAAATGCTTTTATTATTTAGGCTAGCTTTCAAGCAAGTGATGTAAATGCAGGCCAATTAAAGCACTGATTGGTTAGCTTAGGGGTTAGATTTCATCAACCTTGCATGCAAAGGCACTCACTTTAAGTAAAAAAAAGGTTTAATCATTTGTGCTTTTTTAAAAGTACTGTTTTAGTATAATTTTGGTTCTAAGCATACTATTTTAGTACTGGTCTAAATACTATTAATTTTAAAATCAGGTTAGGTTTCATGTGATGTGATGGGATGCTGCAGTTCACACAAGAACCTCTGAAAAGTGATAATTTTATTATTAACGTAACTTAGGCCTAAGGACTGATTTTAATTTGAATTGGTAATCTTAATGTAAGGGACTGGTCATTATTTAGAGGTGGGGGAGGCCTGGTGAAAATAGGGGGAGGGTCAATGAATCTCATGCAGGGAAAAAGGGAGGACACATAAATTTTAGCCTGCGTAGCAGGCGTAAACGGGAAAGGGGAAGGGCAGCGAGAACGCAAGAGAAAAATGGGGTTCTGGGAGCTAGGGACGAGGGAACGCCTGCTACAAAGACCCCCATTTTTTCATCTCCGCCCACCGATTTTTAGGTAATCCAATTAAGTTAACTGTCAATACAACCACCAATCAGAAACAGGCGCGCGCTTTTCTGCATGACTGACTGCACGCAGGAATTTAATCAAGCGTCTAAAAATAAAGTTAGGATGAGAATTTTTTCCAATCAAAGAACAACTTATAATTGCCCTTATTTTCGAAATAAGAGACACGAAGCTTTTCTAAATAAAAAGATTTATTAAGATAAACCCCTCTTTG